>LWDU01038904.1_pt1 | contig 74301 bp, 58 predicted proteins | sample 727161 | NCBI WGS metagenome assembly LWDU01 (sample SAMN04566230, study PRJNA314399) | hydrothermal vent metagenome | isolation source: deep sea hydrothermal plume seawater | place: Mexico: Gulf of California, Guaymas Basin | collected 2004-07-11 | reverse complement strand
TCGTACGACTTGCATGTCTAAAGCACTCCGCCAGCGTTCGTTCTGAGCCAGAATCAAACTCTCCAGTTTAAATTTTGGCTGAGTGACCGATTTTGAGGGCTTGCGCCCTTTCGATTCGGCCTCTCAATGTTCTTGGCATCGCGAAACCCAACGCGAACGTCAGGTATCCGCAAAGCAGATTTTAAGGAAGTAATAAAACTCACTTCCGTCTTGTCGGGACTTCCTCAAGACCCGACATGACCACACGCTATTCAGCTTTCAAAGATCGGGCGAAGCCCTACGCGGCTTGTTGAGAGCCGCCAGAAGCACTCGTCGATAAATGGATCTTGGTAATTTTATTGGTTCCACTAGGGCTGTTATTAGCCTTCCCCGGTGGGCGGCGTAACTTAAGGGAGCTGAGCGGCGGGGTCAAGTGCTTGTTTTTCCGTTTGAGAGTCTTTTTCTGTACCCCCAGAGGGATAGATCCGGGATGGTTCAAGGGATAGTTCAAGGGCAGTTCCGCCGATCGAGACTCGAGGCCCATCAATCCATGAACGATGGACGAGGAACTGGTATTATCGGAACAAATGGGTCTTTTTAGATCCGTTTTATTCCGCGCCGCGAAGGCGCAATCGCACATATCGTCGCTTCCCGACTCGAATCAAATAAGAACCGGGGCTCAGGGGCTCGTGGGCGTCATTGGCGCGCGCGCCATCCACCGAGACCCCGCCCTGCTCGATGAGCCGCCGGCCTTCGCTCCGGCTCGCCAGCATTTTGAGACGATCCAGGGCATCGAGCAGCGCTAGGGGGGTGGAGTCGGCCAAAACCAGTTCTTGCTCCGGAACATCGTCGGGAACCCCTTTTTCCTGCACGACCCGGCGAAAATGAGCCGCGCCCGCCTTGGCCGCCTCCGGCCCGTGGAGTCGCTCCACGATCAACCCCGCAAGCCGGTGCTTGAGCCCCATGGGCTCGCCTTCGCCCCGGCCGAAAGCCGAGAATGCCGGGGCATCCGCCTCCCACTCCCCCGTGGAGAGAACCTTGAAATAAGTTGGCATCAAGGAATCTGGAATGCTCATCACTTTTCCATACATTTCTTCGGGCGAATCTCGGACTCCGATGCTGTTTCCGAGGCTCTTGGACATTTTCTCGGTTCCATCGGTGCCGACCAGCAGCGGGTGGGTGATAACCGCTTGGGGGGCTTGCCCGTAATCGCGCTGAATTTCCCGTGCCATGAGGAGGTTGAAAGTCTGATCGCTCCCTCCGAGTTCAACGTCCGCCTCTAGGGCCACCGAGTCGTAGGCCTGCACGAAGGGGTAAAGGAATTCGTGGGCGAATATGGGAACCCCGGCGGCGAATCGTTTTGCAAAATCGTCCCGCTCGAGGAGCCGCGCCACAGTGTATTTCGAGCAGAGACGAACCATATCGCCCGATGACATCCCCCCCATCCACTCGTCGTTGAAGCGGACCTCGACCTTTTCGATATCGAGAATCTGACCCACCTGGTCGACGTAGGTGGCCGCATTGGCCCGCACCTGGTCCTCATCGAGCGCCGGGCGAGTCTTCTTCTTGCCCGACGGATCGCCGATCCTCGCGGTGAAGTCACCCACCAAGAAGATTGCCGTGTGGCCCAGTTCCATAAAGCGCTTCAACTTCATGAGAACCACGGTATGGCCCAGATGGAGATCCGGCGAGGAGGGATCCATCCCGAGTTTTACTCGGAGCGGCCTCCCCTGCTCGAGACGGCTCGCCAGAGTCTCGCGAAGTTCCGCCTCGCCATACACTTCGACGCTGCCTTCGCGCATGACCTCAAGCTGCCGATCCAGCTCTGCCCCGCTCGGGCGCTGTCCCATGTTCGACCTTCCCCCTGCTCCAGGCTCCGAAGGAACCTCATGGTGACGCACTGTCGCCGCCCGGAAGCCGGCGCGCAATGCCCAATCCCTCGCGATGCTCAATCCCTCGTAACGCCCAATCCCTCACGATGCCCAATCCCTCGCAACGCCCAATCCGGCTCAGCCGGGATCCATCGACCGAGCCAGACCTTCTTCGGTCAGAATCCCATGGACGGCCTGGTCGTGATCGAGCACCGGAACTCTTGCGACCAGTTGAAAGGCGAACCCGACCCCAACACGCCTCGGACCGGAAAATGGCGTGGTACCCACCAGCGCCCGGTCATAGAAACCTCCACCCCTCCCCAGTCGCCCGCCGTAGCGATCAAAGGCCACGCCCGGAATGAAAATAAGATCAAGCTCGAGTAGAGAGCAACAAGGCGCGTCTTGAGGCGGTTCGAGAATTCCGAAGCGACCCGGCACGAGATCCGACCCATCTTCGAGCCGAGCCATTGCGAGGCGGCCGTCGGGCTGGCAGCGCGGAAAGAAGACCTCCTTCCCGGCACGCTGAATCAACGTCAAAAGGGGCCGAGTATCGGGTTCGTCGGCGAGCCCGGCGAAGAGACCGACTCGCCGCCCGCGCATCCATTCGGGATTGGCCGCGAGGATGTCCGCCATGGCAAGGCCCACTTGGGAAGCCTGGCGCGGATCGATCTTAGCTCGGCGTTGCGCCATCGCATCTCGCACGGCCGCCTTGCTCGCCTCGATGGGGTCAGGGGGCTCCATTTTGGACCGATCATCCTGTGCGACCCGACCTATGAGCCCGCGCCGAACTAGCCCCGCCCGCCGCCGGGGTCAGCTCCGGTCGCCGCAGTGGAACGCGTCGAATCCAAGGGAGCCAGCAGGTCATTCTCCAACCCTTCCAGCTCCTCCCCCGTCGGAAGCGTGAGAAGCGGAGTCTCGCTGCCCCCGCTCCGCGCCGTCTCACTCCTATCAAAGAGTCAATCAAAGATTTCAGGCGCTGGGAATCCAAATTGTTGTCCGCCTGCCCCGCCTTGCCGGAGCCCGCGCGGGACGCGACGAGTTCCCTGGCCAAATTCAACGACGTCAGCAACGCCACGTCTAGCGTATCGACGGTGTTCGTCTGTTCGCGAATTTGATTCATCGCGTTGTCGACGTATCCCGCAACGCGCTGGAGCCACTCGGCGTCGGCATCACTCCGAATCTGATAGTCGCGCCCCTGAAGTTGAACACCCACCGATCTGCTGCTCATTGCTGAACTCCATGCCTGGGTTTCTGAACTTAACGGGTTGAACGCGCCTTCTTTTTCCGTGGCTCGCGCTTGGCCTCCGACCCGGGCGCCGGGGAACCCGGTCCGGCAGGCGGAGAACCATCATCCAGCGCCACTTCGAGTCGATTCAAGTCTTCGATGAGATTGTCCAGCCGCTTGTGGGTTCGACTCCGGCGCTTCTGCAGATTCTCGACTTCCGCCTCGAGTTCCTGGACACCCGCTTCCCTTGCCTCCAGTTGCTGACGCAACTCGGTGTTTTCGTCTTGGAGCAGGCGTTGACGCGCGACCAATTCGGTCACGACAGCTTCGAGTCGCTCGAAGTCGTATGGGGTCGCGTCAAAGAGTTCGGGCCCGGACTCTTCGGCGACCGCCGGGTCCTTCTTTCGTTCCTCGGCTTTGGGCCGAGAAGCTCCTGAAGCCATGCACCCTCCCAGGCAAATTACAGTCTTAACTTACCACGAACCGGTTGAAGTCGGCCCCCAGTTTTCGGAGCCCCGGGAGTTTTTTCCGGCCTCTCGGCCTCCCTCGGACGGATTTGGGTGAGCCCCGCCAGAGCGGGCGATTTCCGGTCGAACCAGGCGCTCGGGGCACGCCCACGCCCGGGGGCCCACATCGCCCGAGACCCGACCGAACCTCGGCGGCTTTCCGCCACGCGATTAGACCGGCGCGTTCCCCGGCGAATTGCGGACCTGGAGGCGCGATCCGCCCATCAGGTAGATGTCCACGGCCCGAGCCGCCTCGCGGCCCTCAGCGAGGGCCCAGACCACCAGGGATTGCCCCCGGCGACAGTCCCCTGCGGCGAAAATTCCCGCCTGGCTGGTCGCGTAATCCACCGTAGTGGCGGCCACGTTTCCGCGTCCGTCGTACTCGAGGCCAAGATCGTCGAGCAAACCGGCATGAATCGGACCCAGGAATCCCATGGCCAGAAGGACCAGGTCGGCATCCATCTCAAACTCGCTGCCCGGCACTTCTTCCATTTTCGCGCGACCTGTCTCATCGGGCTCGCCAAATCGCACCTGGATTCCGTGAATCTTCTGGACTTTTCCGCCCTCGCCACTGATCCGCTTGGTCATCAGGGCGAACTCACGGGTTCCTCCCTCGTCGTGGGAACTCGAACTCCGATAGACGATGCGCCACATGGGCCAGGGTGCGGCGCTCGAAGGTTCTTCCGGCGGGCGTTCGAGGAGCTCGATCGAAGTGACCGACTTCGCCCCTTGCCTCAGGGAAGTTCCCACGCAGTCCGAGCCCGTGTCGCCGCCGCCCAGCACAATGACGTTCTTCCCCTGGGCATCGATGGCCACCGCAGGATCCACTACATCGCCGTGACAGCGTTTGTTTTGCTGGGGGAGAAAGTCCATCGCGTAGTGGACCCCCGCGAGTTCCCGGCCCTCCACCGGCAGGTCGCGACTGTGCTCAGCGCCCAGGCAGAGCAGAACCGCATCGAAGTTCTTGCGCAGTTCAGCAACGCTGAGATCGACCCCCACGTGAACCCCTGTTTGGAACGAAACCCCCTCGGCCTTCATCTGCTCGAGCCGGGCGTCGATCAGGCGCTTCTCCATCTTGAATTCGGGAATCCCATAGCGGAGAAGCCCGCCGATCCGATCGTTCTTCTCGAAAACCGTCACGCTGTGGCCCACCCGGCAGAGTTGCTGAGCCGCGGCAAGCCCCGCCGGCCCCGAGCCCACCACCGCCACCGAGCGCCCCGTCCGACGCCGGGCGATGACTGGCTTGATCCAGCCATTCGCCCAACCTCTCTCGACAATGGTCAGTTCGACGTTTTTGATGGTGACCGCATCGGAGTTGTAGGCGACGCAGCACGCTTCCTCGCAGGGCGCCGGACAGATACTGCCGGTAAATTCGGGAAAATTGTTTGTGGAGTGAAGCCGAGCGAGCGCATCCTCCCATTTGCCCCGAAAAACCAGGTCGTTCCAATCGGGGATGATATTGCCCAGGGGGCATCCGCCGCGCCCCTGATTGGGGTTGGAGCAAAAGGGTATTCCGCAATCCATGCAGCGGGAGGCCTGCTCGCGGATCTCGTCCTCGGGCACCTCCTCGGCAACCTGCTTCCAATCGCCGACTCGCTCCTTCTGATCCCGATAGTCGAGCCCTCTGCGCGGGTAGTCGAGAAATCCCGTCGGCTTACCCATGAATGGCCTCCGCCTCTCGTGCCAAATCCGCCAGAGCCTGCTTGTATTCGCGAGGAAAGACCTTCACGAACTTAGGTGCGAGCTTCTCCCACTTGCGCAGAACTTCCTCCGCACGCTGGCTGCGTGTCAACTGAAAATGCCGGCGCAGCATGCGCTGAATGTATTCCACATCGTCTTCGCCCAAGGGATCGAGGTCCAGCAACTCGTTGTTGATGCGTTCGGAGAAATCTCCCGTTTCATCCAGCACATACGCAATTCCGCCGCTCATCCCCGCGCCGAAATTCCGCCCTGTGCGCCCGAGGATAATCGCCCGGCCACCGGTCATGTATTCACAGCCGTGCTCACCGACCCCCTCGACCACCGCTTCGGCGCCGCTATTGCGCACGCAGAAGCGCTCGCCCACGACGCCGTTCAGGAAGGCCTCGCCTCCCGTCGCTCCATACAAGAGAACGTTCCCTGCAATGACGTTTTCAAACGGCACGAAGGTGGAACCGGGAGGCGCCCGCACGATGAGCTTGCCCCCGGAGAGTCCTTTCCCCGTGTAGTCGTTGGCGTCCCCGTCGACCACGATGGTAATGCCCTTGGGAAGCCACGCACCGAGGCTCTGGCCCGCAGAACCCGAGAAGTGAATTTTGATGGTGTCGTCGGGCAGGCCCTCGAGTCCGTATTTCAGGCTTACCTCGCAGCCCAGCATCGTGCCGACGGTTCGATCTGTATTCCCGATGGGAAGATCGATTTCGACCTTCTCGCCGCGTTCTAGGGCTGGAGCCGCAAGTTTGAGAAGCTCGAGGTCGAGGGCCTTGTCGAGGCCGTGATCCTGCTCGCCCGTGTGGTAGATATCCACATCTAGGTTCGGGCGATGAAGAAGGTCGGAGAGATCGACATGCTTGGCTTTCCAGTGCTGGACGTTGTCCCGCATCCGGCAGCGCTGGGACTGTCCGATCATCTCGTCCAGGGTCCGGTAGCCAAGCTTCGCCATCAGTTCCCGAACTTCCTCGGCCACAAACATGAAGTAGCGAACCACATGCTCAGGCGTTCCCTCGAAACGTTCCCTCAGATCCTTGCGTTGAGTCGCGATTCCCACCGGACACGTATTCAAATGGCAGACGCGCATGAGCAGGCAACCCATCGTGACCAGAGGTGCCGTCGAAAACCCAAATTCATCGGCGCCGAGCAGGGCGCCGATCACAACATCGCGCCCGGTCTTGAGTCCTCCGTCGACCTGAACGCGAATTCGCCCGCGCAGGTCATTTTGAACCAGGGTCTGTTGGGTTTCAGCCAGGCCAATCTCCCACGGACAGCCTGCGTACTTGATGGACGTCTGGGCCGATGCACCGGTGCCGCCATCGTTGCCCGAAATCAGGACCAAGTCCGACTTCCCTTTCGAAACCCCCGCAGCGATGGTCCCGACCCCGGTCTCGGAAACGAGCTTAACGCTGACATTCCCGTACCGATTCGCGTTTTTCAGATCGTGGATCAACTGGGCCAGATCTTCGATGGAGTAGATGTCGTGATGAGGCGGCGGCGAAGTCAAGCCGACCCCCGGAGTTGAATAGCGGGTGGCCGCGATGGTTTTGTCGACTTTGTGCCCGGGCAGTTCGCCGCCCTCGCCCGGCTTGGCCCCCTGGGCGATCTTGATCTGCATCTCCCGAGCATTGACCAAGTAGGCACTCGTGACACCAAACCTGCCCGAAGCCACCTGTTTGATGGCGCTGTTGCGGGAATCTCCGTTCGCATCGGGGGTCCAGCGCTTGGGATCCTCTCCCCCTTCGCCCGTATTGCTACGGCCCCCCAGGCGATTCATCGCCACCGCGAGGGTCTCGTGGGCTTCCGCCGAGATGGATCCGTAGGACATGGCCCCGGTGCAGAACCGCTTCACGATCTCGGTAGCGGGCTCCACTTCGTCCAAATCGACGGCGGCACGCTGACTGAAATCAAAATCCAACAAGCCGCGCAGGGTTCGCAGCCGAACAGCGTCCCCATCGGCCGCAGCAGAGAATTCCTTAAAGGTCTTGAAGCTGTCCTCACGCGTCGCACGTTGCAGAGCCTCGACGGTGTCGGGATTGAACGCGTGCTTCTCGCCCCTTAAACGCCACTGATAGAGACCCCCGGGATGCAATTCCGGGTACTCGTATTCGTCGCCAGGAAATCCCCGGGCGTGGCAAATCGAGGCCTCCTTCGCGAGAACATCGAATCCCACCCCCGAAATCCGAGAAGGCGTCCCCGCAAAGGCAAATTCGATGACTTCCTGGCTGAGCCCCACGGCCTCGTAGATCTGCGCCCCGCGGTAACTCTGCAGAGTCGAGATTCCCATTTTCGCGAAAATTTTGAGCAGGCCGAGATCGATGGCCTTTTTGTAGTTTGCAAAAGCCTGGTCGGCCGAGAGATCTTCAGGCAGGTACAGACCCTCTTCGAGCAGCGCCTGGCCGGTCTCGAAGGCCACGTAGGGATTGATGGCGGCGGCTCCGTAGCCGATCAACAAACCGAAATGCGCTACCTCGGCGGCGTCCCCGGTCTCAACGATCAAGCCACAACGGGTTCGACTCTCGGCCTGGATGAGATGATGATGCACGGCGCCAGTGGCCAGGAGCGACGGGATGGGCGCCAGTTCGGGGGAAATGTCCCGATCCGAGAGGATCAGAATATTCGCCCCCTCTTCCACCGCTCGCGCGGCCTGTTCGCACAGCGCATTGAGCGCACTCCGCAGGCCGTCACCCCCGTCGGCCACTTTGAAGAGGGTCGGGAGGGTGACCCCCTTGATACCCCGGCCCTCGGAGCGGCGAATCGTCTCGAGTTCGGCGTTGCTGAGAACCGGATGCAAGAGCCGCAGCAGTTGCGCGTGCTCGGGCGTCTCCTCGAGCAGGTTCTTCTCGGCACCCAGAGTGGACTGGATGGTCATCACCGGCCGTTCCCGGACAGAGTCGATGGCTGGATTTGTGACTTGGGCGAAGCGCTGCTTGAAATAGTGGAAAAGCGGCCGCGCATGATCCGAAAGGCAGGCGAGCGCCGCGTCGTCCCCCATGGAGCCCAGAGATTCCTTGCCCTCGGCATACATGGGCGCCAAGAGCATCTTGATCGCCTCGCTCGTGTAACCAAAAACATTCTGGCGCTCAAGCAGGCTCGCCGGCTCATCGCGGTCCGCGGCTTCCCGGCACTCCAGATCATCCAGGGTCAACCGGTGGGTCTCCACCCAGGTCCGGTAGGGCGCGCGGGACACGTACCGGTCTTTCAGCTCGGCGTCCTCGATAATCCGGTCTTCTTCGAGGTCGATGAAGAACGTTCGGCCAGGCTCCAGGCGCCCCTTGTACTCGATTTCCTCGGGTTTGAGGGGGAGCGTGCCCACCTCGGAGCCCATCACCACCCGGCCATCCTTGGTCACCACGTAGCGCGAGGGGCGGAGACCGTTGCGATCGAGCACCGCACCGATTCCCCGGCCATCGGAGAAAGTAATGGAGGCCGGGCCGTCCCACGGTTCGAGCATGCACGAGTTGTACTCGTAAAACGCCCGGCGATCCGGGTCCATGTCCTCTCGATTCTCCCACGCCTCGGGGATCATCATCATCATCGCGTGGCAAAGGTCCCGGCCCGTCATGTGGAGGAACTCGAGCGCATTGTCGAATTGGGCCGAGTCGCTGCCCCCGGCGGTCATCACGGGAAAGACCTTCTTGAGATCATCGCCCATCAGACTCGAGGCCAAAGTCCCTTCCCGGGCATGCATCCAGTTGGCATTGCCCGCCAGGGTGTTGATCTCGCCGTTGTGCGCCAGGTACCGAAAGGGCTGGGCAAGGTCCCAAGTGGGAAAAGTATTCGTGCTGTAGCGCTGGTGAACCAGGGCGAAACGCGATTCAAGATCATCGGCTTTGAGATCGGGAAAGAACTCCGGCGTCTGGTGGGCCAGAAACATGCCTTTGTAGAGCAGGGTTTTCGAGGAAAGGCTCGGAACATGAAAGAGAAGGCCCCGCTCGATCATCTGCTTCTCGCAGAGTCTTCGAATCACATACAGCTTGCGATCGAAAGCATCGGATTCCAGGCCCTTGCCGGCGCCGATAAAAACCTGTTCGATGGTGGGCATTCCCATCCGCGCCGTGTCGCCGATCTGGTCCGGATGGGTGGGCACAGTCCGCCAGCCGAGAAGGGACTGGCCCTCGGCAATGACCACCTGGGCGAACACTTCCTTCTGCCACGCGCGTTCCTTTGAATCTGTGGAAAGGAAAACCAGCCCCGACGCGTAGGCACCCTGTTCGGGCAGTGCAAAGCCACTCTCGTCCGCCACTCGGCGCAGGAACTTGTCCGGGGTCTGCAACAGGAGACCCGCGCCATCGCCGGTGCGCTCATCCGCCCCCGCAGCCCCGCGATGGGTCAAGCGGCACAGGATTTCGGTCCCCATGGAGACAATGTCGTGACTGGGACCGCGGCGGAGATCCGCCACAAATCCGATTCCGCAAGCGTCGTGTTCCTGGGCCGGGTCGTACAGGCCCTCTTTCGGGGGGAATCCGAAGTGAGTCATGAATCGTTCCAGCAGTTGATGGCGGCCGTCTCGCGAAGCGCTCCCCCCGGCGACTACCTTGCCGACTTGCCGAGTCCGGGAATTAGGCATGAGCACCGATGGGCTCAAAATCCCTAAGTGTTCGCGAAACCTAGTGTTTTTGGATCTGCGAGCCTATTATACTGGTTTGGGAATGTCAACCGGCCAGCAGCCTCGGTCCCGAGCGTCCAGGGCCCGTGTTTGCCACGACCGGTTTTCACGCGGCCACTCCGGCGCGGGTGGGCGGATCCGTTCCGTCGACAACGGCCCGCATCGCGTCGGGACGATTCGTAAAAAGCCCGTCGATCCCTGCATCGATCAGGGCCCGCATGGTCTTCGGGTCGTCCACCGTGTACGCGTAGACGGCGAGGTCCGCCGAGTGCGCTTGAGCAATCAGGCCCTCACTCGCGAGCATAAAGTGAGGATTGATCGCCTCGGCACCCAAGGACCGGGCGCGTTCGAGCATATTTCGGAGTTCGGGCTGGCGAGGGTCCACCAGAACCGCCAAACGAGCTGCGGAAGAAGTTCGCCGCAGTTCGGCCAAGATCGAATCTTGGAACGACGAGAAGAGCGTTCGCTCCAAAATCCCACGGCTTTCCACAGCTTCGAGGGCCTCCGCTTCGAGTCCCGAATAGGGGCCCTCGGACCCCCACTTGAGTTCGAGATTGAAGGGAGATTGGTGCCCGAACCCGTCCAGGACCTCGTCCAGGGTGGGAATCGTCGCCGAACCGCTGCCCTCCCCCCCGGCGTCGAGAGCTCGCAATTCGGCGAGGGTTTTCGCCCCTATGACCCCCTCGGCCCCGAATCGCCCCAGATCCGCATCGTGAGCGATGACAATCACCCCATCCCGGCTCCGATGGAGGTCCACCTCGATCATGTCGGCCCGCTGCTCCACCGCCAGCGCATAAGCGGGAAGCGTATTCTCGGGGCGATAGGCCGAAGCGCCGCGGTGGGCGATGACCAGGGGCGAATCGACTTTTTTCACCACAAAGATCCTCCCATTTTTGGCTCCCGCCGGCTCGTGGACGGCCGCACACCCGATGGCGGACCCGGGCGAGACCTCGAAAGAATTGGGACGAGGAAAGGGCTTGCCCCCCACGCCTCATCCAGACCCGAATAAAGTTATCATGGGCGACCGCAATCTGTAGCCAGGAGGTGTCGTCCGCGATGGGAAAATTCGACAAAGGATTCGAAGGTTCGGTGGCTCTGGTTACCGGGGGAGCTTCGGGGATCGGCTTGGCGACCGCTCGCCGGCTCGCCGCCGAGGGCGCGGTGGTGGTTATCGCCGACTTCAATGAAACCGGGGCCAAGGCCGCCGCCGAGGAGATCGGAGCCGAATTCGCGGCGTTCGACGTCGGCGATGCCGAGGCCTGGCGGGCGACCGTCGACGGGATCGAAACCCGCCATGGCGAGCTTCACCTGGTTCACCTCAATGCGGGCATCACGACCTACAAAGCCGAGAACTCGGCGGAGCCTCGCACGGGCTTCGACCTGGCCGCCGTGCCCCTGGAGAACTATCGGCGCATCATGGCGGCCAACATCGATGGCGTGATCCTCGGCGCTCGGGCGTGTATTCCCCTGATCGCCGCCAGCGGCGGCGGATCCGTTATCGCCACCGCGTCGGCCGCAGGCGCCATCGCTTTCCCCCCGGACCCGATCTACACCGCGACCAAGCACGCCGTTGTCGGTTTTGTTCGCTCCATGGCGCCATGGCTCCTGGCCCAGGGAATCGGTTGCCATGCCATCATGCCCGGGGTGGTGGACACGGGCTTGCTCGCCGAAGGCATGGCGGATCAGGCCCGCACTCTAGGAATCCCGGTGATCGCGCCCGAAGACATCGCCGAAGCGGTTGTGGGCGCCGCCCAATCGCCCGAGACTGGCGGGCTCTGGGTCTGCCTCGCCAATCGGCCGGCCTTCCGGTACGTGTTCAATCCCATTGAGGGACTGGGCCTGCCCGAAACCGACTGAACCGACAAGAGAAGGGGAGCCAGTATGTGGACCATCATTGCCGCAATCTCGGGGGCACTCGCCGTGGCAGCCGGAGCCTTCGGCGCCCACGGTCTACGCGACAAGGTGACTCCGGATCAACTCAGCGCTTGGTCGACCGCCTGCCAGTACCACTTGGTCCACAGCGTTGTACTGCTGGCGCTCGCCCTCTATTCCATGGGCGGGGTGGGCGAGGGAGACCGAGCGATTCGCCTGCCCGCATCGCTCTTCCTCGCGGGCATAGTGCTCTTCTGCGGATCCATTTACCTTTTGGTGCTCACTCCCCAGCGCTGGCTCGGACCAATCACACCGACCGGAGGTCTTTTCCTCATTGCGGGCTGGGTCTCCCTGATCGCCCTGATCGGAAACGAAAGCCGCTAGTGGCCGCTATCGAAGCGGGACTCTGTCCCCAATGCCGATACGGGCGTTCGATCTCAAACCCTCGCGGCAGCCGTTTTCAACGCTGCGAACGCGCGCGGAACGACCCCCAATTCGCCGCCTATCCGGCTCTCCCCGTGCGAACTTGCCCGGGCTACGAAGCGCGCGGCGAAACAACCGAGTGCGTCACGCCTCCCGACCCTTCGCGCCGCTAGACCGCGCTACTCCGCCCAATCGCGCGAGCGTTCAACCGCACGCTGCCAGCCGCGGTAAAGCAAATCCGCCTCGCCCGCACCGAGCCGGGGCTCGAAGAGCGTGGTCGGCCCCTTGGAGGCCTCGAGATCGGCCCGATCCCGCCAGAAGCCCACGCCCAGGCCCGCCAATGCGGCCGCCCCCAGAGCGGTCACCTCGAGCACGGCCGGGCGCTCGACCCTGCGCCCAAGAATATCCGCCTGGAATTGCATCAGGAAATCGTTCTGACAGGCACCCCCGTCGACCCGAAGGCAATCCAGCGAGAGCCCGGCGTCGGCCACCATGGCGTCGACCACATCGCGGCTACTGAACGCGATGGACTCGAGTCCGGCGCGCACAATTTGCTCCCGGGTCGTCCCTCGCGTCAACCCCACCAGCACGCCCCGCGCCCTCTCGTCCCAGTAGGGCGCGCCCAGCCCGGTAAAGGCCGGGACCAAGTAAACACCTCCGGTATCGGGCACCCCTCGAGCCATCGACTCGCTTTCCGCTGCGGTTTCAATGAGCCCCAGCCCATCGCGCAGCCACTGCACGGCCGCACCGGCCACAAAGACACTGCCCTCCAGCGCGTACTCGACCTGGCCGTTGATCCCCCAGGCGAGGGTCGTCAATAGCCCGGACTCGGATTTGGCGGGTTCGGTTCCGGTGTTCATCAGGAGAAAACAACCGGTTCCGTACGTATTCTTGAGACGGCCGCTCTCGAAACAGCCCTGGCCGAAAAGTGCCGCCTGTTGATCACCCGCGATGCCGGCCACGGGCACCTCGCCCCCAAGCCATTCCGCGTCCACGACGCCGAACTCGCCGCTGCTGTCGCGAACCTCGGGGAGCATGGCGCGGGGAATATCGAGAGCCGACAACATAAAGTCATCCCACCGCCGCTCATGAATGTTATAGAGCAGTGTCCGCGAGGCATTCGAGTACTCGGTTGCGTGAATCCGGCCTCCGGTCAGCTTGTAGAGCAGCCAACTGTCGACGGTTCCGAAACAGAGTTCCCCCGCCTCGGCCCGCTGCTGAGCACCTTCGACCGCGTCGAGGATGAAACGCACCTTGGTGCCAGAGAAATAGGCATCGATCACTAGACCCGTTCGGCGCTTCACCTCTTCTTCGAGCCCGCGCCGACGAAGGTCGTCGCAAACCGACACGCTCTGCCTCGATTGCCAGACGATGGCCGGGTAAATGGGAAGACCGCTGGCGCGCTCCCAAACCACCGCCGTCTCTCGCTGGTTGGTTATGCCCACCGCCGCGAGATCCGACGCCGCGGCCCCCGCCTTCGCGAGCACCCCCCTGGCGGCGCGAAGCTGACTCTCCCAGATCTCCAGGGGGTCATGCTCCACCCAGCCGGGATTCGGAAAGGACTGGGTAAACTCATATTGATCCTGAGCCACCACGGCGCCGCCGTGGTCGAAGAGCAGCGCTCGAGACGAAGTCGTTCCCTGATCGAGAGCGAGGATATAGCGGCTCAATTCCCTGTTCCCCTTCCCTTCCGCCTCTGCCTGCGGACTTCGCGCCGGCCTGGTCTAGTCCTCGCCGAAGAGTGCATCCACGAATTCCTCGGCGCGGAAATCCCGGAGATCCTCGATCCCTTCACCAACTCCGACGAAGTGTACGGGAATACCAAACTCATCGGCGAGACCCACGATGACCCCGCCCTTGGCGCTCCCATCGAGTTTCGTCAGAACGAGGCCGGTCAACCGCGTGACCTCGGCAAAGAGCCGCGTCTGGGAAATCGCATTCTGACCCGTATTCGAGTCGAGCACCAGAAGGGTCTCGTGGGGCGCCTCGGGGATATCCCGGCCCAGAACTCGGGCGATTTTGCCCAGTTCCTCCATCAAGGGTTTCTTGGTCTGAAGGCGTCCGGCCGTATCGATGATGGCCACGTCGGCTTTGGTGGCGATGGCCGTTTTGACGGTGTCGAAGGCGACAGCGGCGGGATCGCCACCGGGCTTGCCCGCAATGACCTGACACCCCACCCGCTCTCCCCAAACCTGGAGTTGATCGATGGCAGCCGCACGAAACGTATCGCCGGCACCCAGAATGACCACCTTGCCTTGCGCGGAGAATCGGGCGGCGAGTTTCCCAATGGTCGTGGTCTTCCCCGAACCGTTCACGCCGAGAACCAGGATGACATGGGGGCCGCTACCCGAAATCGACTCTGTGCGCGTTTCTTCCACCCGAAGCAGTTTCTCGAGAATCGAGTCCCTAAGAATCTTGCGCACCCGATCCGCATCGGACCCCATAGCTTCCTTTTTCACCCGATTGAGCAAGGACTCGGCGGTGGCCACTCCCATGTCCGCGGTGAAAAGAGCCATCTCGAGTTCCTCAATCAACGCCGCGTCGACCTTGCGGCCGTTCAGAATCCCGCCGAGTCGACCCACCAGCGTCTCACTCGTCCGCGCCAAGCGCGCACGAAGAGAAATTGCCTTACTCGGCGCCGCGACCGAGTCGGGTTCCACCGAAGGCCGAGCGGGTTCGACAACCGGAGCGGGTCCGCTCTCGGAACGCGGCTCGGGCTCCAATTGGCGCTCAGGGGTTGGCGCGGGTTGCTCGCCAGCAGCGGTGTCGGACGGAGGGGCCGGGGGTCTCTCCCGCGCCGATCCGAGTCTTTCGGCAGAATCGAGATGTCCCTGCTCAGCCGCACGGCGCGCGGGTTCGGCCGCTGCCGGAGGCTTTGCTTTTCGAGTCAGGCCCTCGACCAGCAAGGCCAGAAATCCAGGCACCAGAAGCAGGCCTGCCGCCAGCAACCGGGCGTGCTCAATCAACCCATTGAACACGTCGGGGGAGATCCAGAGAGGATTGGGTTCCATAGGCGACGGAGAATAGAGAACGGTTCGGCCGATTCCACTCCATTCGAAAACGGGGCTCCGAACGGGCAAACCGCTGGCGACGCCGGTCTAAGTGAGTTCCACCCCGACCAATTTGCTGACGCCCTTTTGTTCCATGGTTACACCGTAGAGGACGTCCGCCACTTCGATGGTGCGCTTGTTGTGGGTAATGACGAGAAACTGGGAAACTGCCGCCATATCGGTGATCAAGCTGTTGAAGCGGCCCACGTTGGCATCATCCAGTGCTGCATCCACCTCGTCGAGCAGAAAAAACGGCGACGGGCGCACCTGGAAAATCGCCACCAGCAGCGCCAGCGCGGTCATCGTTTTTTCACCCCCCGAGAGCAAATTCACATTTTGCAGACGCTTGCCCGGGGGCATCGCCATGATGTCGATCCCCGCCTCCAAAATATCTTCGGCTTCGGTGAGTTGCAGACTCGCCTTCCCGCCGCCGAAAAGACGGGGGAAATTCTCCGAAAAGCGCTTGCTCACCGCCTCGAAGGTTTCGCGAAAACGACGCCGGCTGGTGCGATTGATCCGGACAATCGCTTCGCGCAACGATTCGAGAGTGCGTTCGAGGTCGAGTTGCTGCTCCGAAAGAAAGCGGAAGCGTTCGGCCAACTCCTCGTGCTCTTCGATGGCGCCCACGTTCACTTCGCCTAAGGACTCGAGTGTCTTCTGCACGGTCGAGAGTTCAAGCTGTCGCACTTCCTTGGGCGCGCGGGCCAACTCGGCGTTCCGGCGGGCCTCCCGCACAGCGTTGGCGGGCTCACCTGCGATTGCGGGCGCGGCGATTTCTCGGGACTCGGCCGTATCCCCGGACTCAACAGCCCCCTCGCGCGCTTGGAGACGCGCCGCCACCTCGGCCTCGGCGGCCGAAGCTTCGCCCCCGGGCCCACTGTCGTTCGCCGTGCCCTCGAGCGGCGGAAGCTGCCAGCCCACCAGATCAACGCCCCAGCGCTCGCGAACTTGCTCGATCTGATGTTCCAGGCGGATTTCGCTTTCACGCAGTTCGAAGTCGGCCGCCGTCGCTTCTTCCTGACGACCGACCAACTCGGTGCGAACTTCCCGCAGACTCTCGTCGAACTCTCGCACCGTCTGGGACTCGCTCTCGTACGCATCCCGGGCCGCGTCGTTCCCAACCCGAGCGGCCTCCTCGGCCAGCAGACGCTCCTCGAGTTCGCGCTCGCTCTGAACGCCTTCGGCCTCGAGTTCCGCGATTCGCTCCAGGCCGCTCTGGATTTCAGTTTCACGACGGCCAATCCACTCGGCGGTCTCGCGGGTCGAGCTGTCGAAGCGCGATACTTGCTCCAGGAGTCGGTCTCGAACCTCAATTCGGTTGTTGTGCGCCACTCGCAATTCCGTCAAGCGGGTTTGCCGACGACCCAACTCTCGGCCCAGCGAGCCGAGCTTGAGCCCCAATGCGTCCAGGGAGGTCTGCCCCTGGACCCGCTCCTCGCGCCAGGTTTCGAGTTGCTGCTTCACAGTGGCCTGATCCTGGGTCAGCGCCTCCACTTCGGCGAGCAGTTCGGCGCGCTCAGCGATTCGATTCTGCCGGGCTTCGCCCTGGGTCTTGAGTCGCTCGGACGCGCGCTCCAGATCCTTCTCATGCGTGGCCACCGCCAGGGCGGCGGTGTGCTGGCGGCTGCGCATATTGTCGAGTTCTTGAAGCGCGGTATCGAGGGTCACCGATGAATTTCCCTGTACGACCTCGAGATCTTTGACCTCTCGTGACAGGACCTCAACCTCGGTTTCGAGTTCGAGAACCTCAGCGCGTCGCCCCAGGGAGCCCCCGGCACCCCCTTGGCCGCCTCCGGAAACCACCCCGTTCGGCATGACGAGATCGCCCTCTGCCGTAACGAAGGTCGCGGGCAAAGACGTTGCACGGTAGAGATCCAGCGGCTCGGAGAGGCTCTCCACCAGGTATACGTCTCCCAGCAAACGCTGGGCGAGGCCTTCGTAACCCGGGCGTGGCTGGACGAATTCCAGAATCGGGTCGCCCAAAGGCACAATCCCCGATGCCGGCGCGTCCGCGCTGTGAAGCAGGAAGAGGCCGCGACCGGCCTCGGCTTCGCGCAGCGCAGCCAGGACGTCGACAACCCGGGCACCCTCCTCGAGAACCAGAGCATCCGCGCACTCGGCGAGCACGGCTCCAACCGCTTTGACGACCCGGGGATCCACATCCAGAAATTCACGCACCAAGCCGCGAACCCCGAAACGGCTCGCACCGGCCGGCCCCTGGTCCAGAATGTGGCGCGTGCCCGCATCCACGTCGCCGTTGTTCGCAAGAATCTCGCTCAACGAGGCCAGCCGTGCGTGCCGGGCCCCCAGATGCTCCCTCTTCTTCTGGAGAGCCTGGGTGGCTTCGCTCAGCGCCTCGGTCGAACGCTCATGGTGACGCATAGCTCCGATCAGGAGCTCCTGAAATTTCTCGTGCTCCGCCAGCAGTTCGCGCAGCCCCTGCTCGAGTTGGCCTTCCTCGCCGAGCAGCTCGCTCGTAGCGGTCTGCTGCTCTTCGTAGTCCCGATCGGCCGACCGCAACCGTTGATCGATTGCGGCTCGACGGTCGGCCAAAGCCGCGATCCGATCCTCGCCGCGCGCCGCGGAAGTCAGAACACCCACGAGAGCCTGATTGGCAGTTTCCCGCTCGGATTCCACGGCGGTCAATTCGGCCTGCCCCGACGCGACCTCGGATTCCGCCGCGTCCACGGTGGACTGCTGGCCCTGCACAGCATGCTCGAGTTGATCGAGTTCCTGCCGGGATTCCACCGCCTCGGCCTCAACCTGGGTAAGCTGGGCCCGCAATTGATCGAGCTCCCGCCGCCGGCCCTCGTTGCTCTCGCCAATATTTTCACATTCCCTGCGGCCCAGTTCGATTTTTCCCTCGATCGTCTTGATCTCGCTCCGCAGGGCGTAGAGACGTTCGGAACCCTGGCTCACGGCCTTCTCGGCTTCGGTGAGCGCAATCCGCTTTTCTTCGAGCGCCAACTCCCGCTCGGCGAGCCGGGTCGAGAGAGCCGTCACCCCATCGCGCAACCGGGTGACACGGCCCTGCGCGTCGGTGGTGAGCTCCAGCAAATCGCTTCGCTCGTCCCGGGCGAGGGAAAGCTCAAGAATCCGTTGGGTTTCTTTGAAGCGCTTGTATTTCGCGGCCTTACGCGCCTGACGCTCCAGGGAACTGATCTGACGACGAATCTCGCTGAGGATGTCGTTGACCCGATCGAGGTTCTGCTCGGTGGACTTAATTTTGCTTTCGGCTTCGCGCCGACGGGCCTTGTATTTCGTGATGCCCGCCGCTTCTTCGATGAGCAGGCGCCGCTCTTCTGCCTTCGCAGATACGATTTCGGCCACCTTGCCCTGTTCGACAATCGTGTGGCCCTTGGCGCCAACGCCGGTATCGCGAAAGAAGTCGTTGACATCCTTCAAGCGAACCGGGGACTTGTTGATCAGGTACTCCGACTCCCCCGATCGATAGAGGCGTCGGCAAATTTCGATCTCGCTGTAGTCCGCGTAGTCGGCCGGGGCTTTGCCCTCGGCGTTCTCAAAACTGAGAACCACCTCGGCCATGCCGATGGGAGGCCGACTCGCCGAACCACCAAAAATCACATCGTCCATGGCCTTGCCGCGAAGCCGGCGGGCCGATTGCTCACCCATCACCCAACGCACGGCGTCGGCCACATTGGATTTCCCACAGCCGTTGGGACCGACCACAGCCGTCACGCCGTTATTGAACGTAAACGTCGTGCGATCGACGAACGACTTGAACCCCTGAAGCTGGAGTGATTTAATTCTCAACGATTCCTCGATCACTCGATTCGGAAATTCTTCCCCGGATATGGGAAGCAATCTCGCTGGAACCTACCCGCGCTCGCCAACCCTTCCCCGGGGGCGTCGATTGGTCGGTCACCGCTCGCCGATTCGATCAAATTCAAAGGGCAAAATGCAATTTCCAAAGCACGTTGGGGGGCGGTGCCGGGGGGTACCTTCTAATTACCACTCTCGGCCACGCCCGCGCAACAGGTATTGAGGGCCTTTCCCCCATCCGCTCGATATTTAGGCCTTCGGCCCGGTCGCATTCACCCCTCGGGCCGAACATCACCGGTCGCAGGGCCGCCCTCCACCTGGAGCGAGTAAAGGCGCTTGTACACCCCCCCGAGGGCAATGAGTTCTTCGTGGCGCCCGGACTCCACCAGTTCCCCGCGATGGAGCACGTGAATGCGGTCCACATCGCGAATCGTCGAGAGCCGGTGGGCGATGGCGATGGCCGTCTTCCCGCGCATGAGCGCGTGAATCCCGCGCTGGATCATCCGCTCGGTCTCCGTGTCGATGGAACTGGTGGCCTCGTCGAGGATCAGGATCTGGCCGCCATGGGCCAGGGCCCGGGCAAACGAGAGCAGTTGGCGCTGGCCGGCCGACAAATTGCTCCCCCGCTCGAGGACTTCGGTCGCGTAGCCCTGGGGCAAACGCTCGATAAAGCCATGGGCCTCCACGGCCCGAGCCGCAGCCTCGATATCGGTGGGCTCGAGTTCGCTCCTCCCCAGGGAGATGTTGTCGGAGACCGAGCCGCTGAAGAGAAAAACATCCTGAAGGACAGTCGCGACGCGACGTCGCAGCTCACGCTGGGGCATATCACGCACATCGATGCCGTCCACCCGGATTCGGCCCCGGTTCACTTCGTAAAAGCGCGAGAGCAAATTGATCACGGTTGTTTTGCCAGCGCCGGTCGCCCCCACCAGGGCAACCCGCTCACCCGGCTCAACCTTGAAGGACAGATCGCGAAGTACCCAGTCCTCGCCCTTGTAGGCAAACCAGACCCCTTCGAACTCCACGCAACCGCGACTCTGGGGGATGGACGAAGCCTCGGGCCTGTCCTTGGGGTCTTCGATCAGAATATCCGTCTGTAGCAATTGGAATATTCGCTCGCTGCTCGCCATAGAGGATTGCATGACCGAGTACTTGGCCGAGAGATCCTGGAGAGGGCGGAGAAAACGGCGCATATAGTCGATGAACTGGTAGAGAACCCCGGCCTCCACCAGCCCCGTCCCCACCCAAATGATCACCGCGATCGTTACGCCGCTGACCATTTCCACCGCGGCAAAGAGCAGGGCGTCGTAGCGAATCGACTGATTCCAGGCATCCCGGTGATCGGCGTTCATCCGGTCGAACTCGCGCATATTGCGAGCCTCGCGAGTAAAGAGCTGGACGACCTTCATTCCCGTAATGGTTTCCTGGATGTGGGCATTGATACGAGCAATTCGCACCCGCACCGCGCGGAAGGCCTCCCGTACCTTCAGCCTGAAAACAACCGCCGCGATAGCGAGGAAGGGAATCGCCGCAAAGGTCGCCAGAGCCAGTTTCGGATTGATATAAAAAAGTACCAACGCGAAGCCAACCATCTTGAAGACATCGGTGATGAGCGCCACGACGCCTGCGCTGAACATCTCCGTCACGTTCTCGACGTCATTCGTTGCGCGAGTGACCAAGCGACCCACGGGGTAACCGTCGAAGAACCCGAGATGAAGCTGCTGAATTTTTTCGAAGACAGCGCTGCGAACATCGCGCATGGCTGACTGCCCGGTCACCGCCATCAGAATCATATGCACGAACTGCAGCCCCATCCCGAGCAGAGCGACTAAAAGATAGAGCAAGGCAAGCCAAGCCAAAATCGACAGACCCAGCGGCGGATCGAAGATGAAGGACGTCAGGGCACCCGCCCCCTCGCCCCCGACCCCCGGTTGAAATGCATAGTCGAGGCCGGTCTTGATGATCCACGCTGGCGCGAGCTCCAAGAGAAAAATGGGCACCACCATCAGCAACGTGACGATCACCTGCCAGCGGTAGGGCGAGATGTAACGCCAGAGCAGGACAAGCAGCCGGGTATCATAAGCTTTGCCCAGGGCTTCCTCTTCGTGGAACACGTCGCTCACTTCGCCTGGCCTCCGACATCGTCCGACGCGGGCTCCAGTCCGTCGGAATCGAGTTGGCGGCGGCGCTCGGACTCCGCCTGTTCGCTCGCAAACCGCGAATAGAGTTGACCCGCCGCCATCAGTTCGGCGTGGCGACCGACTTCCACCACCCGGCCCGCTTCAAGAACGACGATCTGGTCGCAGTCCCGTACGGTGCTAACCCGAGATGCGACCACCACGACCGTGCGTCCCTTAAAGACCTTCGCCAACTCCGACCGAATGGCCGACTCAGTCTCGGCGTCCACCGACGACAGGGTGTCGTCGAGGATCAAGATGCTCGGACGAAGCGCCAATGCACGGGCCAGGGCCGTGCGCTGACGCTGACCACCGGACAGCATGATTCCGCGCTCGCCCACCAGGGTCTCGAAACCTTCGGGCAACTCATGGATATCCTTGGCCAGTTGCGCCATCTCGGCGGCTTCCAGAATCCGATCGAAATTCGCGTCCGGAGGCAATCCGTAAGCGATGTTGTCGGATAGACGCGTCGAAAAGAGAAACGAGTCCTGGGGAACCATGGCGATGCTCGACCGCAGAACTTTGAGCGGCAGCCGATTGATGTCCACGCCGTCCAGAAAGAGCTGTCCATCCTCAACCGCAAAGAGCCGAGGGATCACCGATGCCAGCGTGGTCTTGCCCGACCCCACCCCACCGACAACGCCGAGGCTCGAGCCCGCAGGGACGCGAATTCTCAAATCCCTCAGCGCCCAACTGGGATCTGTTTCGTGGTAGCGAAAACTCAGCCCTCGGAATTCAAGCTCTCCGGCCAGCGATTCCACGCTTTCGAGTTCGTCGTGGTCGCGGATGGAGGGATTCACCGAAAGAACCTCATCGATTCGCTGCATGGCCGCCGAACCGCGCTGGACCAATGCGACCACCCAGCCCATGATGAACGTGGGGAATGTCAAATCCCAGATATACATCGCGAACGTAAAAAACTCGGCCACCCCCATCTCGCCCTTGCTGATGGACGAACCCCCGACTATGAGAACCACCCACATGGCGAGGGCGGGAAGCATCCCGGTAATGGTCGGCATAGCGCCGTTGACGCGCACCAGCCGCAGAGCCCGGCGATAGAGTTCATCATTGACCTGCTTGAAGCGGCTGGCCTGCTCTTCCTCCATGGCGTACGCCTTGACGACCGCGATCCCGGAAACCACTTCCTGCACCTGGTTCGAGAGGTCAGCGAGACCCACCTGAACCGCGAGGCTCCGCGAGTACAACGCGGTGCCAAAAACTCGGGCGATCAGGATAAAGAGCGGATAGGGGAGCAGGACCAGCATGGCCAGAACTGGATCCAGCACAAACATCGCCGTCAGAACGCCAATGAAGAGAACTGGGGTCTGCACGATTGAAAGCAAGCCGGGACCCAGCATGAGGCGCACGGCATTGAGATCGTTCACGCAGCGGCTCATCAAGTCGCCCGTCCGCCAGTCGAAGTAGAAGGATTGGGGGAGACTCTGAAGATGGGCGAAAAGATCGTTCCGCATCTCGTATTCCACTTCTCGGGCCGCGGTGAAAACGAGCAATCGCGAAAAAAAGCGGAGCCCTGCGCGGGCAATCGCCACACCGAGAAGCGCGATGAAGCGGTTTTGCAGGGCTTCGGGCGAAACACTCGGGTCCATCGCCCCTTCGATCGACCACCCCACGAGCATCGGAAATGCCACAAAGGCGGCCACGTAAGCGAGGGTGATCAGCGCCCAGAAACTGTAGTAGACGAGATTCCGGCGCAGATAGACCCACAGTCGGCGCAACGCATGCTTGACTGGGGTGTCACCGGACTCTGCGGAAGAAATAACCGGAGCGGCGCTCATCGCCCCACCCAGCGAACTATCCGCATCCGATCGATCCCAAGCCGCCAGCCCCCGAGCGCCAGGGCGTTCAGCAGAAGAGTACGCAGCAGCCCACGCTCGCGATAGCGACGCGCGGACGTCGTGGCGGCCGGCTTCAACGCGGCGACCTTGCCCCGCCGGTTCATTGCCCGCACGAGATCCAGATCCTCCATGATTTCCACTTCGGGCACTCCCCCCATGCCCTCGAGAACCGACCTCCGGACGAATATTCCTTGATCACCGTAAGGCAGAGAAAAAACCGCAACGCGCAGCCGAACCACCCACTCCACCAGGCGGAAGCACAGCCCCGGCGCATCGAAACGAAGACGAAACGCACCGCCCACCACGCTCGGATCCGAGAGCGCCTGGCGAAGCGCTCCCTCCCAGCCCACTTCCAGCCGGGTGTCGGCATGGAGAAAAACGATCGCGTCCCCGGAACTGGCCCTCCAGCCCGCTTCCAGTTGCCGGGCCCGGCCCCGCTCGGTGGTCAGCACCCGAGCGCCTGACTGGCTTGCGCGCTCGGCGCTGCCGTCCTGACTCCCTGCATCAACCACCACAATCTCCGGTCCTGGACCCGTGCCGAAACCGGCCGATCCAGGGGGGGGGCCCGATGCCACGAGCCCCTGTTCAGGGGACGCAGGCTCGCTGGGCACGACTCGCTGGGGCATAGCGCTCGCAATGGCTCCCGGAATCAGCTCGACTTCGTCGAGCACGGGAATGACCACGGCGATTTTCACTCGCGCACCTTAGCACGGCGCAACTCTCGGCTTAAAGCCGGCCTCGGCGATTGACGCCCTCAGCCGCGTTCCCTATTCCATCGGCGTGACCGAACCCGACGAGCCCACGGCACCCGCCTATGCGAAAGCGGGGGTAGATCTGGATCATGACGAATCCTTCATCGACGAGGTGAAGGAAATCGTTCGCACCACCCACCGCCCCGAGGTTCTGTCCTCGATTGGGGGTTTCGCGGGTCTCTTCAAAACCCCCGACCGCTACAAGAATCCGGTCTTGGTGGCCGCCACCGACGGAGTCGGGACCAAGATCAAGCTCGCCGCTCAAATCGGCCGGTTTGACACCATTGGGGTCGATTGCGTCGCCATGGTGGTCAACGATCTGGTGGTTCAAGGCGCCGAGCCGCTGATTTTCCTCGACTACATCGCGATGGCCAAACTCGAGAAAAAAATCGCCGCAGATGCCCTTCGGGGCCTCGCCGAGGGCTGTCGGCGGGCGGGGTGTGCGCTCCTGGGCGGAGAAACTGCCACGATGCCTGGAGTTTACAGCGAGGGCGAACTCGAGATGGTGGGTTTTTCGGTGGGCGTCGTGGAACGCGAAGCGATCATCGACGGGTCGACAATCAGCGAAGGCGACTGGGTGATCGGATTGTCGTCGAGCGGCTTTCACAGTAATGGCTATTCGCTGGTTCGAAGCGTCCTGGACCGGGCCATCGAGGCCGGCGAGTTGGAACTCTTTGGCAGCTATCCCGGGCTCAAAAGTAGCCTGGCCAGCGAATTGCTCGCCCCCACTCGAATCTACGTCAAGCCGATCCTCAATCTTCTGCGCGACTTCACGATCCACGGGCTCTGCCACATCACGGGCGGGGGCTTCGACGGCAATATTCCGCGAGTCCTCCCCCGGGGCGTACGGGCCCACATCAATCCAACGGCCTGGCCCCGGCCCGGGGTCTACGAATGGATTCAGCGCTACGGCGATCTCGACGAGAGCGAACTGCTGCGCGTCTTCAACTGCGGCATCGGCATGGTGATGGTGGTCCCGGAGAACCACGCGGCAGATGTCTGCCAACGCTTGGAGGGACTGGGCGAGCGCGCCTACACGATCGGCCAAATTGAGCGCAAGAGTCCCGATGAACCGGCCCTGCTCCTGGACTCTGGCTTCAGGCCCCCCACCTGATGCGCCGCCTCACCCGGGTCACCGATACAGCCCGGCTGAGGGCCCGGCGATGGGACGCCATCGTGCTCGGAAGTGGGGTGAGCGCTCTGGTCGCTGCGGCACGCCTGGGCGTCGCCGGGCACCGGGTTCTCGTGGTGGAGGAGGACGCTGCCCGGGCCCTGCATCCCGCGCTGCGCGAACCGTTCTTCCTGGCGGGTTCGCGCGACGGTGGGGTAGTCGACGCCTGCATTCGTGAGCTCAGCATCCCTCTGCTGGATCGAAGACGTCTGGGCGCCGAACGCCTGGCTTATCAGGTCACCGGACCCGGGCTCCGTCTCGATGTCGGCGGGCCCGACATCACTCGCGACGAACTCGCCCGCTGGGGGCTATGCGACCCCGACGCCGCCGCCGCCCTCGTGCGGGCTCTCGCAGAGGCCACCGAAGCCGAGCGAAAGGCCATGTTGACATCGCCCCTGGTGCGATTGGGGCGCCGCTTGGGGCTTGGCCGAGCCGGACTGACGGGCTCGCACGTGCGCGGGCTACCCGAAGAGGTCGCCAACCCCGGCGCACGCCTCCAACCTATCCTCGACGCTCAGGTTTCGGCGCTTTCGAATTTGGCCAGCGCGAAGGTCACCCCCGAAGCGCGCACCCGGCTGCTCGGCTGCGCGCTGGCTGGAGGTGCGGGCTTCGGCGATGGTCCGCCCTGGCTGGTCGGACTGCTGCGAAAGCGAATCGAAGAGGTCCACGGCGAGTTTCGCTCGGTGGCCAAAGGCTTTGGGCTCGTTTCCGTGGACAATCGGCCGGGCGTCCTGATCGAGGACACCGAAGAAATATGGATCGGCCGGGCGTTGGTTCTGGCTGCGGCGCCGGGGGCCCTCGCCCAGGTGCTCGCCCCCGAGATGACGCCGGACTTCCTCAAGGTGGAGCGGCCGCGATGCCGACGCGTCGGGCTCCACTTGCAAATCGACCGCGATGTCTTGCCCCGGGGCATGTGCCCCCGAGTGGTCGCGCTTGGGGAGGCCTCCGGCGGAGACTCCTCGAGTCCCTTCGCCTCGCGAGTGGCCAGTATCACCGCCTACGCGAATCCCAATGACAGCGAGACCTTCGACCTCGTCGCCCGAATGCGGCTGAATCCGGCCGAAGAAATCGCCGACGCCGAGGACGAACTCGAAAGCCGGATCCACACGCTTATGCCCTTCGCGAGCGACCGAATTCGCCGGCGCGCCCACCGGCGTCCGGTCTGGGACGACGACGGCTGGCTCGAGGATCCCGTCCCGGGCTCGGGCTGGCCGGCGGAAATTGACATCCGATCCCTGAGCAAGCCTGCGGTCTATCATCTCGATCGTGCGTGCGTGGCGAATCTCGGGATCGAGGGCGACCTCCTACTGGGCTGGCGGGCGGGCGACGCCATTGCGGGCGAACTCAGCTGAACTCGTTGCTGGGCGGCTCCTGCCCCCGATGACGCCGATTCCATGCGATGCAATCGGCGTAGCGAACGCCGGAGCCCCCGAAAAGATCGAGCGCACTGCCGAAGGTCAAGTCCACCCGCCCCCCGGAGAGCGACGCAACGCGTGCCAGATCCTCGATCGCGCGGGCGCCTCCCGCGTAGGTGCACGGCCGAGGGGAGATCTCCGCCAAGTGGGCGACGAGTTCTTCGTCTATACCCGCTTGGCGCCCTTCGACATCCGCCGCGTGAACGAGAAATTCGCTGCAAAATTCGGCCAGGACCGCGAATGTCTCGGCATCCACCGCGGTCTCGGTCACGGTCTGCCAGCGATCGACCGCCACCCACCAGCCCCCGTCCCGACGCCGACAAGAGAGATCCACCACCAACTTCTCTTCCCCCACCCGATTCGCCAGGGTCTTCACCCGCGCCAGGGAGAGCCTTCCGGCTTCAAATAGCCAACTCGTCACGATGAGCTTGGCGGCTCCAGCATCGAGCCAGGCCTCGGCGTTGCCCCCATCGATGCCGCCGCCGAGTTGCAGGCCCCCGGGCCAGGCGGCCAGGGCCTGCCTGGCTGCGGCGTCATTGCCCGGGCCCAGGCGGATCACATGCCCCCCCGGCAGGTCGTCATCCCGGTAGCGCTGGGCAAAAAACTCCGGGCCCTGGTCGGCGACAAAATTCGTTTCGGGCGGAGATCCGTCGTCGCGCAGGCTGCCGCCAACGATTTGCTTGACCTCCCCGTTATGGAGGTCGATACACGGACGGAAGACGGTCACGGGGGGACTCTACCCAATGGAGCGCTCGGGATCTTCATTCTATTCCACGTGGGCGCCCGCATTCCCTCTCGCTCCCCTCTCGCATCCCCCCTCGCTCCCCCATCAGCCAACCCGAGCGCTCTGCCCCCCATCCACGGGTAGGGCAACGCCCGTAATGAATTTTGCTTCATCCGAAGCCAGGAAGAGCGCGGCGTTCGCGATGTCCCAGGCCGTCCCCATTTGCGCGCCCAGGGGCACCTGGGCGTTTCGCCGGGCGATCAGGTCGGGCTTCGCGATCCCCGTCGCCTGAGCGATTCCCTCGATCGCCATGGGGGTTTCGATCAGCCCCGGCATGATGACGTTTGCCCGAATGCCGTACCGCGCGTTGCCCAGGGCAAGGGACTGCGTATAGGCGTTGATTCCGGCCTTGGACACTTTGTAGGCGACGAGCGGCGTCGAGCAAATCGCTGCGATCGAAGAGATGTTGATGATCGAGCCCCGGGCAGCGGCCCTCATCACGGGCAGAACGTGCTTGCAGGGCAGCACGACGCTTTTCAAATTCACCCCAAGGATCCGATCCCATTCGGCTTCTTCGACGTGCGCCGGACCGGCGTCCCCGCCCCCCACTCCGACATTGTTGTGCAAAATATCGATCGCTCCGAAGCGCTCGAGGCCCTCGGCGACCAGGGTGCGGCAGTCGGCTTCGCACGTGGCGTCGGCCTCCAGGGCGTGGGCGACTCCTCCCTCGGCTTCGATTCGGGCCACGGTTTCCTCGGCCGAGTCCAGACGGCAGTCCACCGCAAGCACCCGCGCCCCCTCCCGGGCAAAAAGAATCGCGGCAGCGCGGCCGTTGCCCAGCGTATCCCCCGGGGTCTGTCCCGCGCCTACCACCACCGCCACCCGGCCTTCGAGTCGCCGACTCATCGCACGGGCAACCGGGGCAGCCCATCTTCGGGCTGTACGCCCAGAGAATTGAGTGCCATGGAAACGAGATTGTATTGGCCCACGGTGAAAATCAGATCCATCAATTGCTCGATGGAGAGGGTCTCGGCCAGGCCTTGCCATGACGCGTCGCTGATGAAGGCATCTCCGTGCAGTTCATCGGTGGCTCGAAGCAGCCATTGATCCCCAGCCGACCACCCCTTGGCTTCGGCTCCGTCGGGAATACGCTCGATTTCTTCGTCGGACAATCCCGAATCGCGACCGATCAAAACGTGCTGCCCCCACTCGTATCCCGCCTGACACAGCCAGCCCACTCGCAAAATGACGAGTTCGCGCTCTCGGGCCGCCAGCGTCGACTTGAAGAGAACGTGATTGCCGAAGACCAGCCAACGCTTCAGAAGGTCGGGATGACGCGCCAGGGTTGTGAAAATTCGCAAGACCGAGCCACCGCCAAAACGGGCCCGGGTCTCGCTGTCGAGATCCTCCAGAGCTAGGGGGGCAACTCGGGGCTTCTCCATTCGCACGGTTCATCTCCTCTATATTTTCCTCTGCTGTCCGCGCCCTTGGCCCGAGCGTGACACGGTTTTTTCCCGCTGGAAGGCAAGCGTAGGGCTGTCTAGTATACGGGCCGTTCGGGATTCGACGATGGAACCGATTGGGGCGGGCACCGCTCCAACCCCACCCGAAAAAGCGCAGTCCGAGCGATCGATCACCCGAATTCGAGAAAGGGAAACACCATGACGCAGGAGATCGGCCAGGCTCCGGTGGACGAGCGGCTTCAAAAGCTCTGCCCAGCAATCCAGGGCGAAATCGGCAAGGTTCTCGTGGGCCAGGATGAAATGGTTCGCAGCCTTCTAATGGGATTGTTGTGCGGGGGGCATGTCCTCCTCGAGGGACTGCCCGGGTTGGCTAAAACCCTCGCTGTCCAATCCCTTTCCCAGGCCATCAACACGGGCTTTTCGCGGATCCAGTTCACTCCGGACATGCTGCCCGCCGATGTCATCGGAACCCAGATCTTCAATCCCAGCGAAGGCACCTTCAGCGTGAAACAGGGGCCGATCTTCTCCAATCTGATTCTCGCGGATGAGATCAACCGGGCACCCGCAAAGGTCCAGGCCGCCCTGCTCGAGGCCATGCAAGAGGGGCAGGTCACCATCGGGGGCCAAAGCCTTCCCCTCCAGGACCCCTTCTTGGTTCTCGCCACCCAGAACCCTATCGAGCAGGAAGGTACATACCCCCTCCCCGAGGCCCAGGTCGATCGGTTCATGCTCAAAGTCAAAATCGGCTACCCGAGCCAGGAAGAAGAGCGGCGCATCCTCGATCGCATGGCCAGCGGCCAACCCATCCCCGAGGTGCAGCACGTCGCCGAAGCCAGCGACATCCTGGCGGCGCGAACCAGCGTGGAGCAGCTCTTCGTCGACGAGAAAGCGCGTAACTATATCGTCGACATCGTCCAGGCCACGCGAAACCCCGGCGGGGCCGGGCTGGCAGAACTCGAAGGCTTGATCGATCACGGAGCCAGCCCCCGGGCAAGCATTGCCCTGATGAAAGCCTCCAAGGCCCATGCGTTCATCCACGGGCGGGGCTACGTAACGCCCCACGACATCCAGAGCACGGTCCCGAATGTGCTGCGGCATCGCGTGGCGGTGAGCTACGAGGCCGAGGCCGAGGGCATTGCCTCGGAAGACGTCATCCAGAAGATCATCGATACCCTTCTGGTCCCCTGAGAACGGCGGCGGAACCGACACCATGCTCCCCAAGGAGATCATGCGGCGCGTCCGCGAGATCCAAGTACGGACAGGCCGCCAGGTCGCGGATGTCCTGGCGGGAGAGTACGTCTCGGTCTTCAAGGGAAGCGGAATCGAGTTCGACGAGGTCCGGGCCTATATCCCCGGAGACGACGTTCGCAGCATCGACTGGAACGTCACCGCCCGGATGGGGGAACCCTTCGTCAAGCGCTACGTCGAAGAGCGGCAGCTGACCTTGATGTTGATGGCCGACATTTCAGCCTCCCAGGACTTCGGTTCGAGCGACAGATCCAAGCGCGAGTGTGCCGCCGAATTCTGCGCCCTTCTCGCATTTTCGGCCAGTCGCAATGACGACAAAGTCGGCCTTCTTCTTTTTCACAGTGATATCGAGCAATACATTCCCCCCCGCAAGGGACAGAAGCATGCGCTTCGCGTTGTCCGGGAAGTGCTCGCCCACGGTGAGGAAACCTCGCCCCTCGCTCGCCATGAAACGCCCCCGCCCAGCCGATTCTGGCGTCGTCTGCTCGGCCGGGGGCGGCGGCTGCGCGCGCCTCGGGAAGGCACCGCGATCAATAGAGCCCTCGAGTTCTTTCTCTCGGTCAACAAACGAAGAAGCGTCTGCTTCGTGGTGAGCGACTTCATCGACGAGGACTATGAGCAGGCCCTGCGAAGCGCCAATCGCAAGCACGACGTCGTCGCAGTCCTGGTCACCGACCCCCGCGAACTCGAGGTTCCGGCGGTCGGTCTGGTCACCCTTGAGGACATGGAAACTCGCGCGACCCGGGTAGTGGACGCGGGCTCCTCAACCTTTCGCGCCGCCGTTCAAGAACAAGCGGACCAACGGGTCAAGGGAATCCGCAAACGACTCGCCGGGTCTGGAATCGACCTGATCCATATCGACGCCGCGGGAAGCGTGGTTGACCCCCTGGTCCGCTTCTTTCGCGCGCGGGAGCGGAGGACGCGCCGATGAGTGTCGGCCTTTCCGCTCACCGGCCTACGAGACTCCCCGCAACCCGCCGTCGAGTTCGGCGCGTCCGAGGCCTCGCCCGGGCAGTGCTGTCCATCGGCGCCTGCCTCATCGCCGGATCTGCGCCTGCCCTGGAGACCCATTCGGTTTCGGGACCCGTAGAAGTCGGCGTAGAGATCTCCCCGGACAACCCGGTGATTGGCGATCCCTTGATTCTGCGAATCGAGGCGCTCGCCGAGCCCGGGGTCGAGGTGCTCATGCCCGCCTTTGGCGAAGCCCTCGATCGTTTCAGGATTGTCGACTTCGTGCCCCGGGAGAGCCTGACCGAGGATGGGCGAACCCTGCACAGCCAGCGGTATACCCTTCAAGTGCCGTCTTCGGGGGAGCACACCCTACCCCCCATTCTGCTCGAGTTCATCGACCACCGACCGGGGCAAATCTCCACGCCTGACGATCTCGATGCCTACGAGATCCTCACCGAAGGCCTCCCCTTCCAGGTCACCTCGGTGGTCCTCGACAGTGCAAGCGCAGACCTCAGCCCACCCATGGAAGCTTTAAGTATCCGCCGGGGCGACAACAGCATTCGGCTATGGGTTCTCGGCGGCGGCTTCGTGCTCCTGCTGACTTCGCTCCTGGCGCTGCTCGTCTGGCGAAAACGGTCGGCCCAAGCGGCCCTTCGAACAGCTTGGGACATGGCCAATACGGAACTCGAAATACTGCTCAACGGTCCTCAACCCCACGGCGAAAACGCGAGCGCCTTCTTCGTCGAACTCTCGGGAATCGTGCGCCGTTACCTGGAGAATCGTTTTTCCCTCCGCTCTCCCGAACTCACCACCGAAAGTTTCCTGGAAGAAGTCAGCGGATCGCCCGATCTGGGCCCGGACCATCAATCGCTCCTCCGGGACTTCCTCAGTCAGTGCGATCTGGTGAAATTTGCGCACCACGTTCCTTCTCGCGAAGCGATCGGCGAAACCATTCGCAAGGCCAGGCGATTTATCGATGAAACCCGTGAAAATGCGGAAAACACAGCGGAACCGGGGGATGTTTTCCACTCCGCGCCCAGCCCAAAGGTCGAGGAGACTGCTCAGTGACCGGGCTCGAATTTCGCGATCCCATTTTCCTCATCTTTCTCGGCCTCGCGCCCGCCGTCTACCTGCTCTCTCGCCGGTCCAGCGCCCGAGTCCGTTTTTCGAGCCTCAAGCTGCTCGAGAAGGCGCCGCCCTCCTGGCGAACGCGCCTGCTCGTGCTCCCTCCCCTCCTTCTGGCCCTTGCGAGTGCCGCGTTGGCGATCGCACTGGCCGGACCGCGAACCGGCGAAGCCAACACAAAGGTCTATCGCGAGGGAATCGCCATTATGTTGGTGGTGGACCGGTCGGGTTCCATGAATGCTCGGGACTTCGTCCAAGACGATCAGAGCATCGATCGGCTTCAAGTTGTCCAGAAGGTCCTCGGTCGTTTTCTCGGGGTGGACGGAAGCGGAGGTGGCCGACCGGACGACCTGATCGGCCTCGTCACCTTTGCCCGTTACGCGGACAGCGTCGCACCGCTGACCCTCGACCACACGAACCTTGGAGCCATCCTCGACGACGTGACCATCGTGACCGATCGCGATGAGGATGGCACCGCCGTTGGGGAGGGACTCGCCCTGGCGGTGGAACGCCTCCGTCGGCACAAGGCCAAGAGCAAGGTCATTGTCTTGCTCACCGACGGCGTCAGCAATACCGGCGACATCTCGCCGGGTCAGGCCGCCGACCTCGCCGCTGCGAACAACATCAAGGTCTACGCGGTCGGCGCTGGCAGGACGGGCTACGCGCCTTTCCCCGTCGAGTGGCGGGGGCAGACCGTCCTTCGACAGGCCTTCGTCGAATTGGACGAGCGCACCCTTGAGTCCATCGCTGAGCGAACGGCCGGCCTCTACTTTCACGCGGACAATCTCGCTGCCTTGGCTCAGGTCTATGGAAAAATCGATGCGCTGGAGCGAAGCGAAATCGTCGAAGTGCGATACATGCAATACGAAGAGTTCTACGCGCTCTTCGCCGGGTCTGGACTCGCCCTGATCATCGCCTCAACCCTGATCGCCCAAAGTATTCTGCGGAGACTCCCATGACGGGGCTCACCTTCGCGGAACCGCAATTCGTCCATGGCCTCTGGATCGTTCTCGCCTTGACAACGCTAATGATCGCGTTGGAACTGCGCAGGAATCTTCTGCTTGATCGTTTCATCGCCCCCGCCATGCAGTCGCGCGGCGTCGATCGGCCGGGCGATTGGCGGCGCGGGTTGCGTATTGGCCTGCTTTCGCTTTCGATGGTGGCCATTGTCATCGCGTTGATGCGACCCCAATGGGGCTTTGAGTTCATCGAGGCGCCCCAGATCGGGGCAGAGATCATGGTCGCTCTGGACGTCTCCCGTTCGATGCTCGCTGAAGACGTCGCGCCCAACCGACTGGAGCGCGCCAAGGCGGAACTCCGAGACCTGCTCCCCTATCTGGCCGGAGACCAGGTCGGCCTGATTGCCTTCGCGGGCCGGGCCAGCGTACTGTGCCCTCTGACGCCGGATTTTGGTTTCCTTCGAATCGTGCTGGACAATGTCGACGTCGGCAGTGTGTCTCGGGGGGGCACCCGACTCGAAGAACCCATCCGCAAGGCCACCGCGGGTTTTGGAACCAGTGGCGACCTCTCCCGAGTCATTCTCATTTTCACCGACGGCGAAGATCACGACTCCTTCCCCCTGGACGCCGCCCAGGAAGCCGCCGAGCGGGGAATCCGGATCATCATCATTGGCTTTGGAGACGAAAACGGCAGCGAGATCTTCGTCACCGACCCCCAGACGGGCGCGCGCACCCGTGTCGTGGACTCGGGGGGGCGCCCGGTGATCAGCCGGCTCGACGGCAACCTTCTCCGCGAACTCGCGCTCAGAACCGAGGGCGCCTATGTGCCGGCGGGTACGGGAGTGCTCGACCTCGAATCCATTTTTGAAGCCCATATCCGCCCACTCATGCGAGCCATGGGGGAAAAACGCGGGCGCACCGTCCAGAAAGACGGCTTCCAGTGGGCGCTTCTTCTGGCCCTCTTGGCCCTGTTCGGGAGCGCGCTCAGCCAAGTCGGCCGCCGGGGATCCCTCGGCCTGCTTCTCGTGGGTTTGGTTCTCGGGGGTGGAGCCCCCGAGACCTGGGCCCAAGCCCGTACGACCCAGTCCCCAGCCGCCGAGGACGAAATTATTCAGGCCGACACCCCAAGCGAATCGCCGGTTCGCGAGCGCATCAGCGTTCCCGAACTACCCCGCGCGGCTTATAACAGCGGCCTCTCCTCACTTCTGGACAAAGACATCGACGAAAGTGAGCGGCTACTCGAATCCGCGCGTCAGGATGCGGGCAGTGACGGTGAACTTCGCTACCGCGCTACTTTCAACCTTGGTTGGGTGGAAATCGAGAAGGCCGATGCGGTCGTCCAAGACGCCCCCGCCGAGGCCCTCGCCAACTTGGAGCGCGCAGCCGACTGGTTGCGCGAAGCCATCGCCCTGCGCCCCGCCGACCTCGAACCCCGACGCAATCTCGAAATCGTTCTACGCCGCGCGCTTATTCTCTCCGACGCACTCGCCCAAGGCGAAGGTCCGGATCTCGCAACCCGCTTGGACGCCCTCATCGAAGAACAGCGGGGCGCGGCCACGACGATTCGGGGCCTAGTCGAAATCGCCGCTCAGGATCCCCAAGCGCACCTGGGCGAGAACTCCAAGGTTCTCTTCAAGAATGCGGCGCTGGCCGAACGGCAAATTCTGTCCGGCGCGACTTCCCTGACTCGGGCGGCGGGCGACGAACTCGAGAGCCTGCAAAACGCCAGCGACGACGAACTGTCCCCCGAGCAACGTATGCGCGGAGCCCAACTCGAAGCCATGCTCAGCTATCTCCACCGTGCGCAGGAGCGCGTGGGCCAGGCCCGAAGCCAATTGCGCCGGAAGCAGGCCGCTCGAGCGCATCGACGATCGATCGCCGGACTCTCCGCTCTCAAGCGCGCTCGGGAGCAATTGCAGAACCCCATGCAGATTCTCGACGGGCTGTTGGGGGATGGATCGAGAGTGGCGTCGGAGACTCGAGTCTTGGCCGAGGCCTCGCTCCGCCCGCCCCTAGGCGGTTCCGCCACCCAGCCGGAACGGAGCGACCCCCCGGCCTGGCTGAGCGGCGAATACCTCGCCGAAAGCCAGGACGAGGTCGCCCAACGCAGCGCCGAACTCGACGCAAAACTTTTGGCCGGGCTCGGTCAGGGCCCCGCCCCCGAAAGCCCGGAACAAGTTCAGCTGCTCGAACAACTTCGCGCCGCTCAGCCCCATATCGCCCGAGCCACCGAGGAACTGGTTGCGGGCGGGCTTTCGCTTCGTGAGGAACGCCTGATCGAAGCCGGCCAACACCAACTCAACGCCCTAGCCGCGCTGGCCGAAGCCCGGGAGCAGTTCCTCGATCTCAAGGCTCTGGTCGAGGTAGCGCACACCGACGAGACTCGAATCGCCGGGGCTCTCGACCCGGAAAAGAACAACCCCGAAGTCGATCTGCGCGAGTTTGCGCCGGCCCTCACCGCTCTTCAGAATCGCAATCTTGGCCGGGTCCAGCGCTTGGCCGAGATGGTGGAGCAGATGCACCTTGAACTCGAGACCGCGTCCGGACAGGACGGGGGGGAGGCCCAACAAGCCGAAGCCCAGGAAGCCGAGCGCGAGCGGCTGAAACTCGCCGAGGGCATCTTGGCTCTCACCGAGTCGACCATGGAGGGCGCCGCCGAGTCCTTGGCCCTTATGCCCGAAGAGGATTCGGCGCTGGAGCTCGCCCGAGCGAAGGTGTCCTCGGCGGTGGGCGGCATCGAAGCTCTTCGGCGAATCTTCTTTACCATTGTCGAGCATTTGCGCGATGCGGGCCGGCAACAAGTCGAATTGGGCGACGAGACCGAAGTCGTTCCCGGTCTGGATGACGACGAGCGCGGTCCCGATGCCCAGCGATTGGCGAGTCACCAACAGAGCCTGGCTCAGTACACCGAGTCCCTGGCCACGGCGCTCCACGAACAATCCTTCGCCGACCCCGCCCAACTGGTTGGCCCCGAGGCCGCCGCGGATTCCGCCGCGGTCGAGGCCGTAGCCGAACAGCTCGTGAAGGCTTCTGAGCTCGTCCTCGCCGCCGCAGACGCGATGCTTGCAGCGGCGGAGGGCATCGACGAGACGACGGGAACTGAAGGCCCGGGCGAAGAACAACCGCCGGAAAGCCAGCAGAGCACGGACACTGAGCCCGGGGAAGAGGAAGGGACCCAGCTCCTGGGGCGGGATGAAATTCGCGAACTTCAGGAGGCCGCGTTACAAAACATCCTGGAGGCACTGGCCACTCTTGAGCCACCCACCGAAGAGCCCGAGCAGGGGGACGAAGAACAGGGTGATTCCCAGCCCGAAGAGCAGAAGCAGCCCGGTGACAACGAAGGCGAAGGCGAGCCGGAGGAATCCGAAACCAACGAAGACCCGGGCCAGCTGCTTCAATCGGTTCGCGACCGCGAAGCGGAGCGCCACCGGCGAAACCGCGAGCGCAATGCCTCCGGCTACGAGCCGGTGGACAAGGACTGGTAGCCGCTGATGGCCGAACGGAGTCGCGCACGCTTTGGGTCCTGGCTGTTGGGCGCTATTGGAGCTCTGAGCCTGGCGGGGAATGCCTTCGGCCAGAAAGCGCCCGAGGTCGAGCTGAAAATTGCCCCGGCGCCCTACTACGTGGGGGTGCCCATCGACCTTCACCTTCAGGTCGAGGGTCTGGAATCCAGCCCCGAGCCCAGTTGCACGGCGGCCGCCCTCGATGGCGCGAACCTTAGCCTGGTGGCCATCGTGCCCAGTATCAGCACCCAAGTGACCATCATCAACGGCCGAACCAGCCGAATCGACCGGGTCACCTTTGTCTGCCGCTTCTCCCTCACCATTGGCCGACCGGGGGAGATCCGATTGGGACCTTTCCTTGCCGCCCAGGGGGCTCTCCGGGCCGAGTCGCCCGTCTACTCGATTCGTGCGAAGACCCTCGCTCCAGACCCCAGGGTCAGGATTCGCTTGGTCCTGCCAGAGGGCCCGATCTACGTCGGCCAGCGTCTGCCCATGGGCATCGAGTGGTGGATCGACCAAGAAATCCAGGAGACCATTCAGAACTACGAAATTCGCAGCCAACTCTTCGAAATGCCGGATACCTTTCGTTTCGTCGATGACCTTCCGACCAATCGCGGCGAACAGACTCTGACGATCCAGACCCCAGCCGGTGAAAACACTTTTCCGGCGACGGTCGAAACCGTGGTTGAGAACGGGCGCACTTTTCTGGTGGTCCGTGCCCAGCGAACTCTGATCCCCCTGCGATCGGGTTCCTTCGATTTGCCAAGTGCAACCGTCGGGCTGAATGAAGTCATACGCTGGCAGCGCGACTTTTTTGGCGGCAGACGTCCCGCCCAGACACGACGTATCTTCGGCAACGACGTGGGCCACCGCCTCGTGGTCCGGGAGGCCCCGCTCGAGAATCGTCCGGGGAGTTATGCCGGCGCCATCGGTCGGGGCTTCTCCTTTGAGGTCGCGGCGGATCGCAGCGTGGTCCAACGCGGAGACCCGATCCTTCTCACCTTCACGGTTCGCGGCGAGGGCGGCTTGGAACATATCGGGCTCTCTGGCCTCGAAGGCGCCCTGCCCTCGAGGTCCTTTACCCTGCCCTCGGATAAGCCCTCTGGTGAAATCGCCGACGGCGCGAAGGTCTTTCGGGTTCCGGTTCGGATTCTCGACGAGTCACTGGAAGAAATTCCGGCCCTCCCCTACTCGTGGTTCGATCCCGACTTGGGTGAGTACCAGACCGTCTACTCCCGGCCCATCGCCCTCTCGGTACGGCCCGCTCAGCTCATCTCGGCGGCGGATGTGGTGGCCGCCCAGCCCGGACAGGCGCCCTCTTCCCAAAGGGAGAACAAAGCCGAGGCCAGCCGATCCAAGCCCTCGGGACCCGGGGATTTCAGCCTTACCGGGGCCAATCTCGCCATCGAGTTGAATCGAGACCGACTCCGGGGCGACCGGAAATCCCGGGGCCAACGCCTGGGCATTCTCTACGTCGCTTCGCTCCTAATGCCGGCTGCGGCCTTTTTCTATCGTCGCCGGAATGATCGAGATCCCGAAACCCTGAGGGTTTCGGCGAGCTGCAAAGAACAAATCCGCCGCATCGATGCGGCGGCGTCCTTGCCGCAAAAGGAAGCCCTGGGCGAAATTGCTTCAGCGCTTCGGGAATTGGGCGGGTTGGGACTGGGCGGCGTCGACCCCGAGCGAGAGGCGCTCATTGCCGAATGCGATGCAGTCTTCTACGCGCCCGACTCGGGATTGGGCTCCCCCGTCGAGACGAAGCTCGTCGAACGCGCCCGAATCCTGGCCAGGGAACTCGGAAGCCGAATTCCCAGATCGGGGACATCATGAGAAACACATTTCGAAACACCTGGGCGCGTCGAGCCGCGTTCACAGTGTTCCTCGTCTTCTCCTTATTCAGCGCCCCACTCAGCGCCTTCGCGGCCGGAAACCCCGAAGCGGCCGGAAACCCCGAATCCTGGCTGGGGCCGGGGATCGCGGCCTACACCCTCGGCATGGAGAGCAGTCAGCGCGACGAGCGCCTGCGGCATTTCTCCGAAGCCGAGCGATTCTTCTCGGCGGCGATCCAAGCCGGAGCCGACAGTACCGACGGCTGGGTGAATCTTGGAAACGCCGCTCTTCAAGCTGAGCGCCTGGGTCCGGCAATTCTTGCGTACCGGCGCGCCCTGATCCTTGCACCCGGGAACGAACGCGCGACGCAAAATCTCGCCCATGCCCGAACCCTTTTGCCCGAGTGGGTACCTGTACCCGCTCCCGATGGAGTCTTCGATACTTTTTTCTTCTGGCAACGAACCGTTCCACGGTCGGCCCGAGCGGATTGGGCCGCGGGCGCATTCGCGGTTTCGGCAGCCCTGGTTTCCATCGGCTACGCGATGCGGCTCGCCCTTCCCCGCTATCTCGGAATTCTGTCCGCATTGATCTGGATGGCCTTGATGAGTTCGATCTACCTGAGGCCCGATTCCACGGCGAACGGGGAAGGCGTAGTCGTCATCCCCGAAACAGTTGGCCGGGCCGCCGATTCGATCAACGCCCCTCTGCGATTTGGCGAGAGCCTCCCAAGCGGGTCAGAAGTTCGAATCCTCGAAGACCGAGGCGGCTGGCTCCACATCGAACTCTACAACGGGCGGGACGCGTGGGTGGCCGCCAGCGGGATCGAACGCGTGGGCAAGTCGGTTCAGTAATCTTCAACACCGAGCCCACTCTGCGCCGACGCTGGACCCCAGGCCGAGATTCAAATCGATTCTCCGCCCGAACCCGATGCGGCTTCAGTTCTGGATCGACAGCCCGCCATCGACCATCAGCACCGCGCCATTGACATACGAACATGCGGGCAGAACCAGGCTGAGGGTCGCGTGAGCGACTTCTTCGGGTTCGCCATAGCGGCCCAGGGGCACCCGGCGACGTGCAAACTTTTCTTTCGCCGCATCGGGGATCTTCGCCGTCATACCGGTTCGAATCGGACCTGGGCAAACACAATTGAAGGTGACACCGGTTTTACCCAGTTCCACCGCCATGGCCCGAGTCAGTCCAACAACGCCATGCTTGCTCGCCGTATAGGCGCTCACGAAGGGTTGGGCGCCAACACCCTCTGTCGACGCGATGTTGACCACCCGGCCCGCACCACTGGCCTGGAGATGCACAAGAGCGGCCCGAACCATGCGCACATGCGCGGTCAGATTGACATCCATAACTTCCACCCAACTCTCCTCGTAGGCTTCCGCCTGGAGGGGCGCGGGGCGGGTTATGCCCGCGTTGTTGATCAGGATGTCAATGGCCCCGAAACGATCCACCACAGCGACCACGAGATCGGTGATGCCTGCCGGGTCACGCACATCGAGGGTCCAGCCTTCGGCCTCCCCTCCGGCCTCACGAATTTCCTTCACAACATCCGCGGTGCCCTGGCGGTTGGCATCCACCACGGCTACCCGGGCGCCTTCGTCGGCAAAGAGGTGAGCCGTGGCTCGCCCCATTCCGCTGGCCGCGCCGGTGACTATGGCCACCTTGCCCTCAATGGACCGACTGAGCCGACTGAGCCTTGTCATTGCATCATCCCCTCTTGGTTGAGCCAGCCCGATGACTCGCTTCTAATGTTTCCGAACCCGCTAGAACTCCATCCAAGGTCGGCTAAGCACCCCTGCCGTATAGAGCAATGCCAGGCCACATGTCCAAGAGATCCAACCGTTCTCGACCTTGCCCTCGATCCAGGATCGAAACGCCAGGGAAGCCGCGATGATGCCAGTGATCCAGGCGTTCGCGATCAGAATTTCCGGGAGGGAGTCGAATCCGCCAGCCTCCAGAGCGGCGCCCACGGTAACCGCGAGCAGCCCTCCGCCGACCACAATCGGCCATCGGAGCCAGGGCGAAAGGCCGGCCCAGAACCTGCCGAGGCGCGAATGTCCGGGAGCGGGGGTCGCCGTGAGGGGCGGAGGCGGAAATTCGGGTTCAGCCTCGGACCCACGATCAAAGGGCCCCAAGGCCCGTGCCCGCAACTCTTCGGTGGCGAGCGCGATAAATTCAGAATTTTTTCCGATCACCATGTCGACCAACGCCAAGTAGCCCACCGGCAGAACGGGCGCTCCGCTTCGAACCCGAAGTTGCTGATACGGACGCATGGGCTGGGCGTGGTGGTCCGCATGCCGAGAAAGTCCGACGAGCCCGTAGTAGGTGAACCAAGAATAGGTATCCCATGAGTCCGAAGCCTGAACCCGACTGCCCTTTCGCCTGAGACCCCAATGTTCGAAGTAGTTGACGGCTTCGAGCAAACGAACGGCGACGAACGCCTGGAGGCAATAGGCCACGAAGGCCACCGGCCCAAAGAAGTAGAAAATCGCGAAGGCAACCCCCCAGCCCACTGCAAGCCCTTGGAGGACTCGATTGCCGAGAACTCGACGATCCAAGAGACTCATTTGGCGATCCCCCAAGCGTTCCGCCTCCAATCGCCAGGCGCTCCTAAACTGGGCGGGCACCGTGCGACGCCAGAACGATCGATACGTCTCCCCGAAATGGGCCGTTGCGGGATCCTCGGATGTGCCCACCCGCAGATGATGGCCGCGCAGGTGCTCGGTGTAAAAGTGTTCATAGAGCACAGTGCAGAGCAGAAGCCTCCCCAACAGGCGTTGTCTCGGCCCCTGGCGATGAATCAATTCGTGGGCCGTGATGATCGAAAATCCCGAATTGCCTCCCACAAGCACGAAGATCATCGCCGTGTCCATCGAAAAGAAGGACTGCTCGGTAAAGAGTCGAATCAGGCCCACGAGGATCAAAAAGTGGACCCCCACCAATAAGTAGACGAGCAGGTCGAAGGGCCATGACGGGAGAGTTTCAACCGGCTGCCTGCGCTCGTATAGAGGCCGAGAATCAATCCATGTAAAGATCGCCAGAGGAACAATAAAGAGCAGTGCGTTGTACCAAGCGTGCGGACCCGTCCAGACGAAAGCCAGTGCCGTCAAGGGAATCAAAAGGGAAGTCAAGTGTCCAAGCCAGACCTCCGAAACTTCACTGGCTGCCATTTCGGGCAGCGTCTCAAACGGAATATCTGCAGTCGCCATCATCAGTCCTTTTCTGCGTCGAGGGAACTACTTCCCCGCTCTCAGTCAGCCCCGTATGCGATCTACGGAGAGAACGCCCTTGACCCTTGAAAGTTCCTTCATCACTGCATTGAGGGTCTTCGTATTGCCGACCCACAATTCATAGATCTGAACCGCACGATCCTTTTCATCGACGTTGACCTTGACCGCGGAGATATTAATCCCAGCCGCGGAAATCGCATTCGTGATCTTCGCGAGAATTCCAGTTTTGTCTCGAGACGTAATGCGAATACTGACCTTCCGGGGAACCGCCTTCTCGGCGTCCCACTGCACATCAATTCGGCGCTCAGGATCGAGCTCGAAAACCCGCGCACAGCCCCGAGCATGAACGGTCACCCCTCGGCCCCGAGTTACGAAGCCCAGAACATCATCCCCAGGCAGCGGATCGCAGCAGCCACCGAAGCGCACCATCACGTCGGCCACTCCCCCCACCAGAATGCCACTCCCCCCTCGGTCCTCGGGTTCCTGACGTTTCCGGAAAAGGCTTCGGAATCGTTCCTGGAAAGGCTCGGACGACTCGGACGGCTTGGGTTCCTGGGCGACTTCCCCTTTGATCAGAGCCACGAACCGACTCGCCGGAATTTTTCCATAACTCACTGCTGCGAAAAGATCATCCTGCTTTGCGCCCTTGATCTGGGAAGCAGCGAGTACATCAAGCTCACCGCTCGCGGCCAGCTTTGTCAGCGAAATGCCAGCCTTGCGAAACTCACGAGCCAGGATTTCGCGCCCCAATTGAATTGACCTCACCCGCTCGTTGGCCCTGATCGAGTGGCGAATATGATTTTTCGCCTTCCCCGAAACGACAAATTCAAGCCAATCTTTCCGGGGGAATTGATTTGTGCTGGTCGTGATTTCAACAGTGTCGCCGTCGATCAGAACTTGTCGAAGCGGAGCCATCTTTCCATTCACCCGAGCACCCGAACACTCATTCCCGATTTCACTGTGAATCGCGTATGCGAAATCAATCGGAGTTGCCCGACGCGGAAGATTGATCACTTCACCGCGAGGGGTGAAAACAAAAATTTCGCCGGGGAACAGATCCATCTTGACGGTGTCAAGGAACTCGTGGGGATCTGACAACTCGCGCTGCCACTCAAGAAGCTGCCGGAGCCAGGAAAACCGGTTCTGGTCTTCCTCATTTTCACCTTGTCCTGCCGATTTATACTTCCAGTGCGCGGCAATTCCATACTCAGCGTCACGATCCATCTCGGAGGTCCGGATCTGCACTTCTGCCCGTTCTCCGTAGGGGCCAATCACCGTGGTATGAAGCGACCGGTAGCCATTTTGCTTCGGATTGCCCAAATAGTCCTTGAAGCGTGAAGGCACCGGGCGCCACATAGCATGAATCAAGCCCAGGGCCGTATAACAACTTTCAGACGGGCCATCGATCACCACACGAAAAGCCAATACATCGTAGATTTGATCTACGTCTAGACCCTGCGCATGCATCTTTCGGTGAATCGATGCGATTTCCTTCAGACGACCCTTCACCTCGGCACGAAGTTCCCCGGCTTCGAGAGTGGATGAAATCGAGTCGATCATTTCCTCAACGTATCGCGCGCGCTCGTCGCGACTTCCAACCAGTTGGCGTGAAATTTCCTCGACTGCCTGGGGGTGCAGTGCGCGAAAGGAGTACTCCTCGAGTTCCTGCATCATCCATCGAATTCCCAAACGATGAGCAAGCGGCACATAGATCTCCATGGTTTCCTGGGCGATCCGTTGGGCCGATTCTTCTCCGAGGTGTTCGAGGGTTCGCATATTATGGAGGCGATCGGCAAGCTTGATCAAGAGAATGCGAATGTCCGTAGACATCGCGATCAACATCTTTCGGAAGTTTTCCGCTTGTCTTTCTCTCGCCGAGGTAAATTCTATTCTGGCGATTTTCGTCAGACCATCGACAATGAAGGCCACCTTCTCGCCGAAAAGTCGCTGAATTTCTTCGCGGGTGGTCAGAGTATCTTCAAGCGTGTCATGGAGAAGCGCCGACGCAATCGTGACATCGTCCATCCGCAAGTCGCCGAGGATCCCAGCAACTTCGAGGGGGTGGACGAGGTAGGGCTCCCCCGACAGGCGCTCTTGCCCCTCATGCACCTTGGCCGAAAAGACATAGGCCTTCTGCATCAGTTCTAGATCCGCATTCGGGCTGTAGTCGAGGACACGGTCGGCTATGTCGTTAAAGCGCAACAAAGGGTATTAATTTCCTCTTTGATATCAGCGACTTGAAACAACATTAACCGGGCACAGAGCCGCTGGCAACGCAGAACCCAACGAACGCGCTACGGACCGCCGGCCAACCCCCTAATCCGGCTGCCTGGGGGGAGGGAACCGGGTGTGATTAGCGACCCGGGCGCCAGGCTGCGAAGACCCGGGCTCGCCCGTGGCGGTGCGTAGCCGCGGCCCTCTGCTCCTCATCCCCCGAACGCTCGGCAACGATGATTTCGAGCACCTCCGCTGTGGCCACTTCGAGATCGTCGTTCACCACCGCATAGTCGAAGAAGCGAATCGCTTCGAGTTCCCGATCCGCCATTGCCAGACGCCTGTCCACTGCGACGTCACTATCCGTTCCCCGGCCGCGCAACCGCGCTTCGAGAACACTCAAGCTAGGAGGGAGCAGAAAAATAAAACGAGCATCAGGACGACGTTCGCGGACCTGGGCAGCCCCTTGAACTTCGATCTCCAAAAGCACATCGTGGCCCCACTCTTCCAGAGGCAAGCGCAGTGCTTCGTGGCTGGTCCCGTAGTTCTCCGCGCTGTATTCCGCATGTTCGACGAAGGCTCCGTCCTCGACCATGCGCCGAAAGTCCGCAGCGCTAACAAAATGATAATCAACACCCTCCACTTCACCCTGACGCGGGCTCCGAGTCGTATGCGAAACAGAAAATTCGAGTTGATCGTCCAGCACGAGGGCGCGCCGGCAAACCGTGGTCTTACCCGTTCCTGAAGGCGCGGCGACTACAAATGGAATGCCGACCCGACTCACCTTATGTCCGGCTCCCAGTGGCGTCCTCTGGGTTCAGCCTGGCAGCGATGGTTTCGGGATTGATCGCGGAGAGCACAATGTGATCGCTATCGGTGATCAAAATCGATCGCGTTTTTCGGCCCTCTGTCGCATCGATCAGTTTTCCGCTCTTACTTGCTTGCTCCCGAAGCCGCCGCATGGGCGAGGACTGAGGGGAGACGATTCCAACCACGCGGGATGCAGAAATCAAATTCCCGTAGCCAATACTGATCAGCGTCGGAACCGAGCCCGGACCTTCTCCGGCGATCCTACCCTTGTCTGTCGAATCGCCACTAGGCAATGTTCTGTGCCTGCTCTCGGAGACGTTCGAGTTCCGTTTTGAGTTCGACAACCTGGTGGGCCAAAGGCGCGTCGCTTGCCTTCGAGCCCACAGTATTGGCTTCTCTCAGCATTTCCTGAATAAGAAAGTCCAGTTGGCGTCCGACGGGTTTGAAAACTTCGGCTGTCGAGACGATGTCAGCGAATTGAGAGACATGGCTCCGGAGCCGAACGAGTTCTTCAGTAATATCCAGACGGTCCGCCGCAATGACGATCTCCTGGTGCAACCTACCCTCATCCACCAGGCCCGTATCCTGCCGAATCTGATCCGTACGCCGCCGCAATCGCTCCCGGGCGGCCTCAACCACCAAAGCCGAGCGCTCCTCAAAAGCATCGATCAACCCCGTAACGTTCGTCAAGCGACGACCAAACTCGGTGGCCAACTTGTCCCCCTCGGCCTCCCTCATGGCGACGAGTCCCGTAAGCGCGGCGGTGAGCCCCTCCATCAACCCCGCGGCCAAGGCCGCCTCGGGCAGGGTTTGTTCGACAAACCGGGTCACCCCAGGCAGGGTCAACAGCGCCGTGACATCGAGTTCGGCATTCACCCCGTGGGCCTCGCCGAGCTGACGCGCCGCTTTCACATATTGCTCTGCGAGAACAACATCAACCTCGAGTTCGCCAGCAGAGCCTTTGGCATCCACCTGATTGACACTAATGTCGACCTTGCCCCGGGAAACATGCTCTTGAACCAACTGCTTCGCCGCGGTCTCGTGGTCGCCCAGTTGCCGAGGAAGGCGAAGTCGCACATCGAGATGGCGATGGTTGACGCTACGAACCTCTACATCAAAGCCAATGCCATCGATCTGAAACGAAGCCCTGCCAAACCCCGTCATGCTGTGAATCATACTTCCTCCTGGGCTCTCCTCGGGGAGTCCCCGGAAGAGGGCTCAAGACCATGGCGGGCCTGCTCGGCGATTTCACGTGCTCGCCTCCCTGCACAAAGGGCCTGGACCGACGCACGGAGACGATTGACCGAATTCACTCTTCGCCCTTCTCTACCTGTGCAATCACCAGATCAGTAATGTCCAAAGCCTCGCGGCTATAGAGAATCGGGGGCTGACCACGAACCAGGATAAGCGAATAGCCGCCGTCCCGGCCCACCTTGCCCACTGCCTTGTCGAGCCGCTGCTGGAGCGGAGTGATCAGGCGTTCAAAATCCATCTGCAAACGATTCTGCGCCTCGGACTGTTTGAGTTCGATCCTCTTCCCCAATTCGGTGATATCAAGTTCCATTTCGCGCTTCTTATCATCGCTCAAGACGACGCGCTTTTTTTGGTACTCCTCTGCCAGTTCCTGGTAGCGCTTGACCATCGGCTGAAGTTCGAGTTCGGCTTCGCGCTTTTTCTGGTCGAGCTCTTCCTTCGCGGCTTGGCCAGCACCCGTCGCCCCGATGGCCTGATCGATATCTACGATTCCAATTTTGGCGGACTGCTCTTCAGCACCGAGCCCCCACCCCAGAACCAGAACTGCGATCGCGATCACAATTGCCTTGTTGATACTCACCTATTTCCTCCTTGCTTGAGATTCATCGGTTCGAGCTTTGACCCCTCTCCCTGAGGGACCAAAACCTCTCATACTCGGCATCTACAATCCGAATCCACCCACCGAAAATTCAAAGACTGGACTCTCGTCGAAAACCCCTGGGTCTACTGGAAATCCCAGAACGAGTTGCAGGGGGCCAAAGGGAGAGAACCAGAGAACCCCGCCCCCATAACCGTAGCGCCATTGTGTGACGTCGAACATATTTTGCCCCTCGTAGAAGGCGTTTCCTCCGTCAACGAAGAGAACCCCCTGAAGACCGATCTGCTCTGAAATTCCGAATCGGTACTCAATGCTCGACGAAATGAAGGAACTGCCGCCAACGACATCGGTTTCGAAGATATCCTCGAAGTCGTCTATGTCTTGGGTATTCAGTGCGTTGCACTTGCCGTTGCGGTTCCCCTGGCTGAATATTCCATCATCATTGCAGATCGCGATCAACTTCTGATTGACGCTATCGAATTCAACCGTCGTACCAACGGGATGGAAGAGATTCCCCTCCCCCGTGAACCCTGTGCGCTGCAAGATGGCCCGACGCGGACCAATGGAACGTGCCCTGTAGCCACGCAGCTGAAAATTTCCGATACCGCCCAAGAAGTATCGCTCCGTGAGAGGGAGCGTCAGGTCTGTATCTATCTGGTCCAGCCGACCGACGTTTTCGCAGCTCCCAGGCTCCTCACAAAGGGTCGTATCATTGACCGCCAGATCCCAGTCAGAGATCTCATTCAAGGGCAACACGTATCCCATGCGCGAACTGAGGACGAAAGCGGAACGCTTCAGCATCCACGACGGCGCGGTGATATACCACGAACCCCGCATCTCGGCGCGGAGGAAGCGTGAGAATCCGCCCAGGCCAGCGTACTCGACATTGGCCCCAAAATTCGTACCCCGAACAGCCGAGTAACGATCGTCCCGAGTATCGCGCACCATGGATAGCCCGAGAATACTCGCGGTGTCGCTTGTACGAAGAAGTTCTCGGAAAATCGGCGCCGATGCATTGACACCGGCAGGTTGTCGCACCTCGCGGCTTCGCCATGAATAATTGAGGGCGACCCGGGCTGAATTATCCTCGGTGAGCGCGTGTCCGAGAGAGAACTGAATCCCCTGCTGAAACTGTTCGAAAGACTCGAAGGTGGTATCGGTTACGAAAATACTTCCGGAAAAACTGAACTTACTTCCCAGGAAATAGGGATCAGAAAGCGATGCAACATAGCGACTCGTCTGCCTCCCCACGTCCACGCTCAGATTCACAAAATAACCGCGCCCAAAGAGATTCGACTGCGAAAGAGCTGCGGTAAAGAGCAGACCATCCTGAGAGGAATATCCGGCGCCGAAGCTGAAGGAACCCGTCGGCCGTTCGACCACATTCACATTCAAATCGAGTTGGGAGGGGTCTTCGGTGGGCCGGGCTTCAAAGGCCGCGTCTTCGAAAAAGCCCAGGCGGCGAATCCTCTCCTGGCTAAGCCTCAATCCATGAGCCGAATAGAGTTGGCCTTCGACGACCTTCATCTCTCGGCGAATTACGGGGTCGATGGTTCGGGTATTGCCTGAAATGTTGATATTCCGAATAAAATAGAGAGGCCCCTTCTCAACCTCGAATTGGACATCGACTTGCCGGGCTTCCAGGTTCATACGCGTGCCCGGCTGGACACTGGCCAAAAAGAATCCTCGGTCCGTATAGTGTCGTTCGAGAATTTCAACGTCCGCGGCAAGGAAGGAGCGATTGAACACATTGCCTTCGGCCAACTGGACCTTGTCACGAAGCGCGTCGAGATCCATTGTCTCATCGCCACTTACATTTATTTTTCCAACAAAAAATTGTGGGCCCTCGCGAATCGCGATGGTGACGAAGAGCCCTTTTTTAGTTGCTTCGACTTGAGGCTCGCCAACTTCTACTTGCAGATAGCCGTCGTTGGTGTACTTCGCTTCCACCGTACGCAGATCGCGCAAGAAAATCGGCTCGGAATAGGTTCCGCTCTTGTCCATCCAACTCGTCGCCCAGGAATACCAGCGATACGTGGAAGTCTCAAAGTCCGCGGTCAATTCCTTGTTCGTGAATGCCCGATTGCCCGAGAAGGTGACCTTGCGAAGCTTGACTTTTTCGTTCTCCTTGATTCTGAACTCGACAGAGACTGCCCCCTCCCCGGAAGGATTTACTGCAGTCGAAACCTCGGCGAGGTAGTACCCTTCCTGCTTATAACGTTGAGTGATCCTCTCGCCATTTTCGTGAAGCAATGGGTAGTCGAGGCTCGAGCCCGTCGTGAGGGTCAGGACATCTTCGATTTTTTCATTGTCGAGATTGTCATTTCCGACGATGGAGATTTCGCGAACGACTGGGTTCTCCTCGACTTCAAATACAAGAAGCACTCCCTCGGTCGAACTTTCCGCATAGACGTTGACGTCGTTGAAAAAACCGAGTGCCTGAACCTCCCGCACGTCGTTGGCGATTCGCGCTGGATTGAGCGGATCGCCCTCTCGGGTCTTGATACGGCTGCGGATCGCGTCGGATTCAATCCTGCGGTTTCCCCGAATTCGCACCTGGGCGACGGTATCCCCGGCCCCTGAAAGCCCTCCCGCAACCGCGGCGGCGCGAACAATCTGAAAAGTCAGGATCACACCCCCTGCCTGGCGGGCGGTGTCCACAGTGACGCGAGCCACACCCGACTGGGCCTCGATCCGTTCCTGGTCTTTTTGGACCTCTTGGGGATCGTAGGGTTGGCCCGCCTTGGCGTTGATGAGCACCCTGAGAACGGGCTCAAGCTCTTGAGCGCCCTCGATTCGCAGTCCGATGATTCGATCGGGGTCTGCTCCGTAGACCACCGCAACCACCTGCTCGGCCAACTCGTTCAACCGGCCGACCAAACCCTCTTCACCTTGGGCGGTATAGGTCATGCTCCGACTTCGCCCGCCCGGATCCCCCGACGTAAAACGAGCATCCAGGCTATAGCGGCCGGCCAGTTCCGTTACGCTCGCGGTCACCGTTCCCCGAGCGCCAAATTCCTCGGCAACCGCGCGAATATGTTCATCCGCAAGTCCCGTCACAGCCTGTTCGGCCAGCGCTTCTTTCGCCCGGGCAGAATCCACCACCAAGAGCCTGCCCGTGGCCTCGAGCCGCGCCGCCAGCAGACTGGGCAATGTTTCCGCCAGATACCCAATATCCCTCGCGCTATGGATCTCAAAGGGAAAGATGACCACAATGGGTTCATCGGCGTCCGGCGCAACGGGGGGCGCCGCTACCGGTCCGGCGGCCTCTTCGGCGCCGCCAGCGGTCGGGCTTCGAACCTGACCGCTCGCGCTTCCGCCCAAAAACAAAGCGGCTGCCGTAAAGAGGCTGAAGGCCGATCGAAATCGCCCAGACGATGCAACGAGGCGCTGGAAGCCCAAGAACGTCCTCCGATCGGCTGCATCGATGGAAAGAAGTGGAGAGTGACGGAGAAGTGGAGGGGAGAAGCCGGAGCCAGCGGACTGTCGGCGATTCGCATCGCCGGGTGCCCTACCCGCTCTCGGGTCACCGCCCCATCGCGCCGGATTCTAGTGGCACCCGGGTTGGGTGACAAGACCCCGTGACTCTAGATTTCACTAGAAAATCCATGAGGTTATCCAGCGAGCAGCCCACCCGCGGAAACTCGCAACCCGAGGCCCGTCAGCGGTGTCTACCTGAGCTTCCATCGCCCTCGGCAGCCCCGTAAATCAAGCCAAGCCTTTGGCTTTTGGGGTGCCTTCCTCGAGACGTCCATCCGCGAGCACCAGGGTTCGGCCCAATTCCTCCGCCATCCGGGCGCTGTGGGTCACCACGATCAACGTGGTGCCGCGCGTTCGGTTCATCTCCAGCAGCAAGTTCGCCACATCCCCCCCGGTGGCCGGATCGAGATTTCCGGTGGGCTCATCGGCCAAAAGAACAGGGGGCTCCAGAACCAGGGCCCGGGCAACCGCTACTCGCTGGCGTTCTCCCCCGGAGAGCTTGCCCACCGGATGCTCCAACCGATGCAGAAGTCCCACTTCCTCGAGAATTTTCCCTGCGCGCTCGCGCATCTCTTCTCGCCCGCGTTCCTGAAGCAGACCGGGCATCATTACGTTCTCAATGGCGCTGAACTCGGGCAGAAGGTGATGGAATTGGAAGACAAAGCCCAGGAAACGATTCCGAAGCCGAGCGAGTTCTGCGGAAGATCGATCGAATACGTTGTCCCCGCGAAAGATCACGCGGCCCGCGGTCGGGTGATCGAGGGTTCCGAGAATATGCAATAGGGTCGACTTGCCCACGCCCGATTGCCCCACGATGGCGACTCGATCCCCTCCTTGGAGGACCAGATCGACTCCGCGAAGAACCTCAATCGCCGCCGGCCCGTCGCCAAAACGCTTGCACAGCCCTTGAACCTCGATCAGCGGAGACGCGGGGTTAGTCATGGCGAAGACCTTGGGCGGGTTCGACGCGAGCTCCCTGGCGACTGGGTAGCAGGGTTGCACCCAGGGATAGAATCATTGCGATCAAGGCCACGGCACCCACCTGCAGGGGATCCAGGCGGGAGGGCAAGGCGGAGAACTGGTAGATGCTTGCGGGCAGCGCATCCACACCGGTCAAGTCCTGGATTCTGTCCTGAATCCAGCTCAGCCGGTGGGTGACGGCCACCGAGGCCACAACTCCGAGCGCGGTGCCCACAAGGCCGATCAAGGTGCCCTCCAACGCGAATATCCTCTCGACCAATGCGTCTTCGGCCCCCATGGCCTTCAGAATCGCGATATCGCCCGACTTCTCCATGATCATCATCATGAGGGTCGCCACGATTACGAACGCGGCCACCACCATGATCATGGTGAGCAACATGAACATCATGATTCGCTCGGTTTTGAGCGCCTGGAAGAAGGCCGGAAAGAACTCCTTCCAGTCCCGAACGCCGAAGGGGTAGCCCAACTCGCTCTTCACCGCGTCGGCCACCTGGCGCGATCGGTAGTGGTCGGTGGTTAGCGCCTCTACGCCATCCACCACATCCCCCACCCGCTTGAATTTCTGGGCCGCGGGAATCGTCACATAGGCATAGACTTCATCGAATTGGTAAAAGCTCGAGCGAAACACCCCCTCCACGCGGAAACGCGCCAACCGGGGCGAGGGGCCCAAGGGTGTCGGAGGACCACCAAAGGGGGAAATGACGACAAGTGGATCACCCAGATCGACACCAATGGCCGAGGCGAGTTGATTGCCGATCACGATCCCCGGGGTTACGGCGCCCTGAGGACCCGCGGCAGCACTCCCCTGGCCCCCCTTCGCGTCCGCGCCTCGTCCGGGAGGCTCGAGATTGGAGAGCGATCCACTCACCATATCCCGGCCCAGACGGGTGACGTCGGCCACCCGCGCCGGATCGACTCCGCGAACCCGGACGCCGTAGATTTCCCCGCCACGACCGCGAACCATCGCGTCCGCATCGATAAATGGAGAAACAGCCACCACACCGGGCACCCGGCCGATCTGGGTCAGAATCTCGGAGTAACCTTCGAAAGACCCTGTTTCGCTTTCGACCACGAAATGCGCGCGATTGCCGAGAATTTCGTCGCGCCACGTCTGCTCGAACCCATTCATCACCGACAGGACCACCACGATCAGCCACACCCCCGCAGCGATGCCCAAAACGGAAATCGCCGTGATCGCCGAGATGAACACTTGCCTGCGACGGGCAACCAGATAGCGAATCGCAATGAACCATTCCGCCGAACCGCGCATATCGATCATTCCCGCCATCGCGAAGGGCAGCAGACCCAACATCACCCCGATGCCCGTCAGCGCCAGAACGTAGAAGGCCACGGTCCCCACCCCTTCGAGGCTTCCGGGGGGCAGCAACGCCGCGGCCGCACCCACCCCTCCGGCCAGAGCCAGCCCCCAGAGACGGCGCTCGCGAATCGGCATCGAACCCTGGCTCCGGCGGCGGCGGCGGAACAAAAGGCCAAGGGCGGCGAGAGACAGAAGGACGGAAAACGCCACGGGAAGTTCCGCCACACCCCGGGCGGCGGCCACCGCGGCCAGCGACAGGGCCACGGCCCCTTGCAGCAGAGCACCGACCCGCGCAGGATCCGCCAACCTGAGAATCCCCCAGACAACCCCCATGGCCATCGCGACCAGACCCGCAACAGGGGGCAGCGCCTCCACGAGGCCGGCTCGCCAGTTCGCCCAGGGTTGAAGCGCAAGCTCGGGTCGGCTCAGTTGCAGGAAAACGATTGCACCGAGCACAGCCACCAATCCGCCGCTCACGAACTGCCACAGCGGGCGACGGGCGACCCGGGCAAAACGATCCAAAACCACCACCGCGCTGCCACAATAGAGAACCGCCAATCCGGCCATTCCGAGAGACAGGGAAACGATGAACGCCAGCGCGATGCCACCCCCGATCGAGGCGGCATCCTGCCAGAATGCGGAAAACAGTTCCAAACGCTCCTCTCCCTCAGGCCCAGCCGGACCGGCTCCCTCGGCTCAAGCCCCCGTCCCGTGCGACGAAGAATGAGCCAGCAGGGCCGAGCGAATCAAGCGGTCAAGATCACCGTCCAACACGGCTTCGACGTTGCCCACCTCGAGGTCTGTCCGATGATCCTTGACCCTCTGTTGGGGATGCAGGGTATAGGAGCGGATCTGGCTGCCAAAGCCGATCTCCCGTTTCTCGCCACGAATTTGGGCCATTTTGACTTCCTGCTCCTGGCGCGTCCGCTCAAAGAGCTGGGCCCTCAGCACCTTCATGGCGGTCGCCTTGTTCTTATGCTGGGAGCGCTCGTTCTGGCATTGAACCACGGTTCCCGTAGGCAGATGAGTGGCTGGCCGCCCGCACCGCTCGAACGATAGGTATCGATACGCAGATCGCTCTCATCCAAGTCGACGCCGACGTCGTCATCAATTTCCGGAATCACCGTAACACTGGCGAAAGCAGTGTGACGACGGGCCTGGGAGTCAAAGGGGGAAATTCGAACCAATCGATGCACTCCCTGCTCGGCGTTGAGATGCCCGTACGCGTAGCTCCCCGCTACCGAGAGCGTCGTGCTTCGAATGCCGGCCTCCTCGCCGGACTGCACGTCGATCACTTCGGATCGAAATCCCCGACGCTCGGCCCAGCGCAGGTACATCCGCATGAGCATTTCCGCCCAGTCACAAGCGTCGGTCCCTCCTGCACCCGAGTTGATGGACACGATGGCATCGGAGCGATCGTACTCTCCCCCGAGCAGTTGCCTCAGTTCGGCCTCTTCCAGAACTTCCGCAACGCTAGAAAACGTCTCTGCGGCCTCGTGGCGAGCGCTGCCGTCGTCGGCCTCTCCGGCCAGTTCCAGAAGAATTCCCGCGTCTTCAAGCGATGCCTCTATGCCATCGTAGAGACCGATCTCCCCCTCGAGTTCGCTCTTTTGCCTCGAAACCCTTTCGGCATTCTCGCGATCATCCCAGAATTCGGGCCGGGCCATCTCCGATTCAATTTCTTCGTGCCGCGCTCTCAGACCGGCCAGGTCAAAGACGCCCCCGAAATTCATCAAAGCGCAGAGTCAACTCGCGAAGCGTCTCCTCGAGTTCGTTTTGATCCAATTCTTTCTCAGCACTCTCGGTCATCTCGATTCCTCTTCAACCCCTGGGATTCGGCTTTCCGCTCGAACGAAGGAGGCGCAGTAGATAGCAAATCGAATGCCCCGACCGGGAAAATCGGAGAATCGGTCGGTCAGCCCACGGCTCGCCAGAGCCTCCGCTGCTCAGCGACCATAATCTTCGCGTCAGCGGCGTGTTCGTGATCGTGGCCCAGAATATGGAGCAAACCGTGAACAACCAGTCGCCCGATTTCCTCGTCGAGTCCCCGGTGACGGGCGGCCGCCTGACGGGCGGCGGTCTCCACGCTGATGACCACATCCCCCAGCAACTTCCCTCGATGCCGAGTCCCCTCGCCCTCGAGCAGCGAGAAGGACAGGACATCTGTGGATCGCTTCTTCCCCCGCCATTCACCGTTGAGCCTACGGATCTCGGCATCGTCGACGAGCGCGATGGACAGTTCCGAATCGCCGTAGCCGAGTTCGGCGAGCATCGCCCTCGACCGGGTTTGCAAAAGTCGCACATCCACTCGGGCCCCCGGCATTCCCGGCGGCGGACCGCTCAATTGAATGGCCATCAGTGCTTGTTGTGAGTCCCGGGCTTGTTCCCTTGGGTAACCTCGGGAGTCGTCCCGGGATTCGCTACGGGTTCGTGGGCCTCGTAGACCTCATAGGCCTCCACGATCGACTGAACCAGTGGATGACGGACGACATCCCGACGGGAGAAACGCACCAAGCCAATTTCATCGATTCCCTCGAGAACGCGCATGGCTTCGACCAGGCCGCTCTCTTTGCCCGCAGGCAGATCGACCTGGGTGATATCCCCAGTGATCACCGCCTTCGACCCGAAGCCCAGCCGAGTGAGGAACATCTTCATCTGTTCTCCGGTGGTGTTCTGTGCTTCGTCGAGAATTACGAACGAATCGTTCAGAGTTCGCCCGCGCATGAAAGCCAATGGCGCCACTTCGATCACGCCGCGTTCCGAGAGTCTCCCTATTTTTTCAAAATCCATCATGTCGTGAAGCGCATCGTAAAGGGGCCGCATATAGGGATCCACCTTCTCGGCCAGATCACCGGGAAGGAAACCCAGGCGCTCACCCGCCTCTACGGCCGGGCGGGTCAGGATGACCCGAGTCACTTCCTTGCGATTGAGCGCCGCAATGGCCATCGCCATAGCGAGGTAGGTCTTCCCGGTCCCTGCGGGTCCGACGCCAATCGTCACATCATGGGCCTCGATCAGCTCTACATAATGGCGCTGAGAGAGATTCTTCGCCCGGATCTTACGGCGGCTTCCCACGTGACTCAGCACATCCCTGTAGACGTCCCGAAGATCGACATCGGGTTTTTCGGCCACCATCGTGATCGCGGCGTCCACATCGCGGGAGTGAACCCCTCGACCCGATTCCAGCACCGCGTAGAGCTGCTCCAGCACGTTCTGCGCCAGTTCTACCGAGGCCGGGGCACCGAGCAGCCGAACCTCATTCCCGCGCGCATGAGCCTGAACCTTCAGCTTGTCCTGGATCAGACGGAGATTCCTCTCTCCGTCGCCGTAGAGTTCGGCAGCGGTCAGGTTGTCGTCAAAAGTGATGACTTTTTGGATTCCGGTGGTTCCGTCGCTCAGTGTGGACTCCCGTGATTCAACGCCGCGGTGCCAGCAGGACGATCCCGTCCCCTCGCCGCATATAATAGTACGCAGAGGCGGATTCGAGAGTCAATCCTTCTTGTTCGCCCCATACCCCCTGAGACACAAAATCCAGCCCGTGGGGCCAGAGTCCTGTTCCGTGCCGACGCGCTTCAAGAAGATTGTGAAGGCGTTGCCGCGCAAACTGTGCTCGCGCTTCTTCCAGGGGCCTATAGACAATAGACCGACCCCGCCAATCCCGGGCGTCGAGTCCCTGAACGAAGAGTCCGACGGTCACCGACCCAAGCAGAATCAACGGTAGGCCCGCGGCCAGGGCGAGCTTTGCGAAACCCAACACCCGTACGACTCTTCCCCGCCCGCGTTTGCGGGCGGTACGCAGCCCGGGGCTAACCCCATCGATGAGGCCAGCGCGCCGCAAATCCGCGAGGATTCGCCCGGCCGTAAAAGTTCCCAACCGAGACAGATCAATAATCTCTCGGACGGAATTCTTCCCGTTGACGAAGTCCGAAACCCGCCTGACTTGATCCGAACCGCCCTGCCCGCCGTCCTCGAGGCGGTCGCAGTAGTCGTCCACCGAGACGAGGATTTCGACAACGTCGCCTTCCCCAGGCAGCTGATTCGAAAAGGTCTGCCACTCGTCCTGCATCCGCATTCCATCCATCAAGATCTGCTCGGCCACCATCAACTTCTCCGGCGAGTAGTCTTGCGGCACGGGTCCGGCCAGAAATTCAAAGGAACCGCCCGACATGCCCATCAACTCAAACAGGACTTCCCGGGTCATCAGATCCGTGACCGCGTCGATATCTTCTGCCTCGACGAGTCCGTCAGCGATCAGGAGATCCGGCAGGGAACGCGCGGAAACCCGGCTCTCGATCATTTTTTCTTCGATAACGGACTGCTCGACGAAACCGCATCGCACGAGAAAGTCGCCCAGCCCAGCGTGCTCGCCGGCCCCCACCGGAACCGCATAGATGAGCCCGCCCGCATCGAAAGCCACCCGCTTGGCGCCGCTGTGGCTGGCGATCTCGAGCATTCCAGTCTTGCGCTGATGGCCNNNNGGAGACCAGGACGGCCGCTACCCCCAGCGCGAAAGTACCGCCTGCCCCCACAGCCAGGGGATCGGGAACAACTCCTTCCTGCCAAACCACAAAGAGCAGGGCGGCCATGAACAGAAGAAGCGAAGCAAATGCCAGGTCGGGGCGTTGCGCGCGCATTCCGGCAACACCCGGAAGCAGGATCGAGGCGATCACACCCGTCTTTTCCAGGCGATTCTCGCGGGCCTGCAACACTTCGATCCTTGCCTCGCGCAGCATGGGATCGGTTTCTTCGGGCTTGTAAAAGAGGTGGTGGCAAGCTCCGCAGAGATCGCTGCTCCAGATTTCGCCGTCGCAGCGCGCGCAGATCCTTCTCCCGCAACGCAAACATCGACTGGCGTGTTCAAATCGCCCCTGGGCGAGCAGCCCGACAAGGAACGCCAAGGCCAATCCGCCAGCGAGAAAACGCGGTTCCTCCCCCAGTCGCCCGGGCGCCAGAACCTTCAAGACCGCATCCGCCAGGGGGCGCCCACTGGCGGCAGCGACCATTCGGCTTCGAATGGGAGCGATGGGAAAGGGCGGATCGGCAACGAAGTTGGAGTCGTCGAGACCAATGAATTCCGCCACCGCCGAACCGTTGATCTGTTGGGCCCGGGCCATGGCGAACTCTCCGTCCCCCATCCGAAACACCTTCGCGTAGGCCTGGGACAAATCGAACATCAATTCAGCGGACTCTCCTCCGGATCTCCGGCCCCGTTCGTAAGCCGCGATGGCTGCCTCGGTGTCTCCCGCCTCGAAGGCCATATTTCCGAGAATCGTGAGGGCAAACTGATCCGTCGAGTCTCTTCCCAGTATCTCACGGAAGCGCCGGGCTGCCTCTTCATCGGCCCCCCTGCGCCGGGCACGAACCGCCAGAGTGCGATCCACCAGAGAGTCGTTGTCGCGTTCGGCCTCGAGCAGCAAGGCCAGTTGTTGTGGGGTCTCGCTCCCGCGAATCAGGGCCAAGGAGGCCGAGGCCACGGGGTCCGCGTTGAGCGACATCAGAAGTTTGCCGCTGCCCTCGAGGCAGGGATAGAGCCCGACAACAAGCCCCATGCCGGCGAGCGCCAGCACAGTGCGGTCAAGAGCCCCACCGTAAACCACCCCCATCACGAGAAAGATCAGGCCAACCCCTAACAACCCCTCGCCCAAGAGAAGGGGAACTCCCAAAGCCGAGAACACCAGGGCGGCTCGGGCAAAAGAGGGCATGCGATCCGAAATCAGATCGCCGAGGTCATGAGCCGCTCGCGCGAAACCCAAGAAACCCTCGATCAGAATAAAGGCCAGCGACCCGCAGATCAGCACCCCCGCGAGAATCATGAGCAACGAGCCGACAAGCCACACACTCGCTTCAAGGTGGCGGGGAATACTCAGGAAGCTCTCGTTGTAGTGGCGTAGAGCCTTCCCGTACTCCCCTTCGCGCCAGTACGCGGAGCCCACCGCGCCGTGAGCGAGGGGAAGATCCGGCGCCAGGGTCACCGCCCATTGCCGGCGAGCGAGGAAACCCTCGTCCCCCATGTCCGCGATCAATGCACGCGCAGGCGAATCCAGGTTCGAGGCGCCGAGGGCAAGGGCTCGGCGGCGAATCCCCTGGCCCCGAGCGTCGAGGCTGGCGCCCGGCATCAACCAGATTCGCTCGAGTTCCGAGCGATACCCCGAGTCCGGGGAAACGTTCGGGGATTCAGAGTCCACGAGTGTCGACCGAAATCCCTTGGAGTCCCTCGATTCGGCCCCGGCCGCATTGGCGTCAACTGCCGCTCCCGCACCCGAAAACGCGAGACAGAGGGTCATCCACCCGGTCCAGCCGCGAATCACTCGCTTTTTCGTGGAATTTCCCATCTTCCCCTTTTCGGCCCGGAAGCCGAAGGACTCAACACCAATTCCCCCAGAGGGAACCACTTCACCCGAATTGATTCCAGCATCGACATTCCGACCGGGTGGGACTAGTATGCGCGCCCCAGAACCACCACCGGAGAAGACCTTGGCCAATCACAAATCCGCGCTCAAGCGTATCCGCCAATCCGCCAAGCGCCAGAAGCATAACCAGCATATTCGAAGTGGAATGCGAACCGAGATCAAACGTTTCCGCCAGGCCATCGAGGCCGGCGATTCGGGCGCGGCCAGCGAGCGATTCGCCACCGCAGAGCGGGCGATTCGTCGGGCCTCCAGCAAGGGGTTGATTCCCAGGCAACGGGCAGATCGCAGCGTCGGGCGCCTCGCCAAGACCCTCAACACCCTGGGCGGCTGAGCGCGCAACCCACGGTTCGTGCGGTAGAGGCGGACGACCCCAGGGGATCAGCTGTACCCGAACCCGCCACGGTTCAAATGGAGAGCTCGAGTACTAGGCTCTCCACCGTCGACTCTCTCGACATATGCTTCGACGCTTGACCGATCCCCTTGAGGCTGGCATCCGTGCGATGGATGCGTTCGAGGCACGTTCGCAGGCTTCGCTGACTGTGCCGCGCGGCCTGGGTATTCAGCTTCCGCAACTGATACGGGCCTGCGGAAATCGTCCCCCCACCCCGAACACAAGCCAGCTTGCGGAAGTGTCCCGCCAGCCCACCGAGAACCGCTTCGGGCGCGTATCCCGAGGCGAAGAGTCGGCTCAGTTGAGTAATCGCGGCACCGGCCTGACCCGCGCAGATGGGATCGGTCAAATCCCATAGGAAGCGTTCGGACAGGTCGGCAGTCCCAGCCCGGACATGATCGAGGGAGATCGACTGCCGGTCTCCCGCCATCAAAGCCGCTTTGGCGATCTCGCCTCGCAGCACCAAGAGATGAGGGCCCACCCGGGCGGCCAGTTCCCGGGCGACGCCCGCCTCCAGAGTGACCCCCTGGCTCTTGGCTTCGGTTTCGATGAATGGGATCGCGGCCTCAGCGGACTTTGGAGGTGCACACTCCACTTTTGCGGCCGTGCCCTTAAAAGCCTTAACCCAGCGCAGGCGGCTGTCCGCGTTGGCGGCGGTCACCACCAACACGGTTTCGGTCTGCTCGACCAAGCCCGTGAGGGCCCGGACAAGCGCGTCGAACAGCGCCTCCCGGGAGTCCTTATGCGCGATCAGCTGGGGATCTTTGACGATGACGAGCCGATGCTCGGCCATCAGCGGCAGGGTCTGCACGCTTTCGAGCAGCCTCCCCGGCGAAAGCCGATCGCCATCCAGGCAATCGAAATTGAAATCGTCCGAGGATCCACTGAGAATCGCCTGGCGGATGGCGGCCAGCCCCTGATCGCGGAGCAGCGGCTCGGAACCCGCGAGAAGATACGCCGGCCGAATCTGCCCCCGAGCGAGTTCTTTCTCGAGTTCTGCGATCTTCAGTGTGCGTCCTCGGGGTTAGGGGTGGGGAGGAGGGGGGATGGGAGAGGGGAGAGGAGAGGGATGGGAGAGGGAAGAGAGAGGAGGGAATGGAGAGGGAGGCGAATGCGGCGAACTCCGCGCACGAGAAATGCGCCGAGCGGACCCCGCGCGACGCCTGCCCCGATTTTCGCCAGCACTGGGTATACCCACACTAGGCATAGCAGAACTCGGGGCCTTAAAAACTCCACCGGCAGCCACACCAGCGCTGGAGTTCAATCCTTTCGCCGCTCCTCGGCGACTCGCATGAGTTCCTCGACGAGATGGTCGCGCTCCTTGCAGACTCGCCCGTCGACCCGGTCCGACAGCAGCTGCCGCCCCTCGGCGAGATCGACGGCAAAATCTTCGACGAGCGTCCCGGACAGGTTCGCCCGGTCGAAGGCCTCTCCTTGATAGAGCACGATGTCCGAGACCACGATGCGGGCAAGCCGCGCCGCTTTGGCGCGGTCTTCGTCGAGGCCATCCGCCGCTGAAGCGGTGGGCTTTTCTGTGGGCGCGGCGGGTGACGAGCTCGGGGCTCTTCCCACGCTCATGGGGAGTTCGAACTCGCTCATGAGTTCGTGCAGATCGTCGAGCAGGTCCATCCGGGCGCGGCGGGCGTCGGGACCGAATTCTCCGAGATCGGCCACGAATTGCGAATCCGGCGAATCGGCAATCAAAATCACCCGGATCTTTTGGAGAGATTCATTGCGCTTGATCACCTCGCAAATCTGCAAGCCGTCCATGCCCGGCAGCGCGGTATCCAAAATCACCACACGCGGCAGCGTGCGCTGAATCGCAAGCATGGTCTCAGCCCCATGAGAAACCGCCAGAGCCTGGAGCCCCCATGCCTCCAGGGCCGAAGCCGTCGCATCGACGATTTGGGCCTCGGCGGTCGCCACTACCACGAGCCTTTCGGCGTCGTATTCTTGCTCGCCCGGCGCGATTCCGGGCCGGGCCAGAGACCCCTCTGCGGCCCGGGCCCGGCCAGCGACCGCCGCCTCAGGGGTGGGGGTGGGAGCCGGAGCGGGGGGGGGGGTGGGGGTGGGGATCGACCCGGGAGCGGCAATCCGAAAGACGGTCGAGCATTTCGCACAGCGCATCCGAGCGCCCTTCGCGCCCACCTTGGCCTCGTCGACCCGATAGCGGGCCGCACACTCGGGGCATGCTGCAATCATCGGCCTGTCTCCTCGCTAGCATCCATCGGTTGAGAACCGGCATTCTTGAGCGGGTAGCATCGGCCCAACCGAAGCGAACGCGCACCCGGGTTGGGGTTCTGCCCGGCGTTCGGTACCCGCATCAGGGTCGGGAATGTGCAGCGCCGCGGCGCGGCATCTCCCGCGCAGGCGAGGGATTGTGGTGACGGCGGGTGACGGGACGGATGACGATTCCCGGGTCTTCGAATGCAGAGACCGCCTGCTCGAGGGCCTCCGATGCGATCTCGATCCCCGCTTCCGGGACCGAGAGGCGAACTTCGAAATCGCCCGGAATCTGCGCGACGCCGTCCCTCCCCCGAATTGCCTCGGCGGCTCCCCCCGCCACCGCGGCCGCGTGCCGAATGAAATCATCCGACGCAACGCCCAGCGGCGCCAAGGCGATGCGCCGAACCCCGAGAGCGATGCACCGCTCTATCGCCTCCCGCATCAAATCCTGGGCCGCCGTCAAGCCAAAGTCGGCCCGAGAGCCCAGGCCCAAGAGCATAATCCGGGGGGCCCGGAAAACGCCGGTCGCGGCCACAAGGGCTGCGGAACCCCTTTCGGCACCGATTGACTCGGCGGCGAGCATCGCGGAGATCTGGCCGCAAAGCCGCCAGTCCACTCGACCCGCCCCCCCGCGCAATGGCCGATCTTCGAGGAAGATACCCGCCACCGCCACATCCGCGTCCATGGCGTCCAGCGGGAGGCTATCCAACCCGAGTTCGAATCGAGGCCTCATGGCTCACACTCTCGCACGACCCGGGCCACCGCGTCGAGGATTCCGTTGACAAAAGCCGGAGACGGGTCGTTGCTGAAGCGCCGAGCCAGATCGATCGCTTCGTTGAGAATCACCGGCGCCGGAGTCGCGGTATGGGTGAGTTCGTAGGTGCCCAGGCGGAGGATATTGCGGTCCACCGCGGCCATGCGCTCAATTCGCCAATTGGACGAGTGACGACTGATGGAGCCATCGAGCTGAGCAAGATTCTCGTGCACTCGCTCGACCAGTTCCCGCGCGAAGTCTCGAGCCCCTTCGGGCATTTCAAAATTCGCCGCGACGGCCTCGAACATCGAACCCGGTTCCGAGGCGATGGGGGCCGTTCCACTTGGCTCCGGCGCCTCGATGTTGTCCCCGGGAGCGAGCACCGTGCCACCCGAAGACGAAAGGCCTCTGCCCAGATCGAGGGCGTAGAGAACTTGAAGGGCCACTTCCCTCGCGCGTCGCCGAGAAGAACCGACCCCCTGAGCGTCCATTACGCGCCCTCCTCGGGGGCTTTTCCGAGCTCCTCGCAGAGCCGAGCCATCTCGATCGCGACCCGGGCCGCCTCTTCGCCCTTGTGCCCGTGCTCGCCCCCGCAGCGGGCCAGTGCCTGATCGATGTCGTCCGTGGTCAGAACCCCAAAGGCCACCGGAATACCCGTATCCCGCATGACTTCACGCACCCCATCGGTCACCCCGCTGCACACATAGTCGAAATGCGGCGTTCCCCCGCGAATCACCGAGCCCAGAACGATAACCCCCGCGTAACGACCGCTCTGGGCCAACGCCCGGGCGGCCAAGGGAATCTCGAAAGCGCCGGGCACCCAGGCCACATCGATGGCATCCGGCTCGGCCCCCCGCTCCATCAGCGTGCGCTCGCAGCCCTCGAGCAGAGCCGTGCTGACCAAGTGATTGAAACGCGAAACAACCACGGCGAAGCGCAAGCCGCCGGCTTCGAGGTTTGAGGGGTATACCTTCACTTTAAGTTGTCTCCGCGACCCGCTCGCCGGCGTGCCTTGATGTGAATGTCGTCGCCCAGGCGGCCGATCCCCAGCCACTCGAGTCTGGGCGTCTGCGACAGCGCCTGAACCCCCAAACCCGCCAGGGCCGGGAGCCCATCGCCCCCCACCAGCCGGGGAGCCAGAATCCAGTGTATCTCGTCGACCAGATCCTCGCGCAGGAGCGCAGCAGCCAGCCCCCCTCCGCCTTCGACCAGCACCGTGGTCAGGCCAGCACCGGCCAGGGCGCGCATTCCCTCGGCGAGATCCAGGCCGCCGGGAGGTCCGGGCAGGTCTAGCAACTCGGCGCCGGTCGCCGCCACGTTCCGACGTCCCCGAGCCCCTTTTCGAGTCAAAACCAGAGTTCGGGCGTCCTCATGCCGGCGGTAGATCTGGGCAGCGGTCGGAACTCGCAAACGCGAGTCGAGCAGGACACGAACCGGCCGACCCACCACCCGCTGTCCGCGCCGCGCGGTCAGCGCCGGATCGTCGGCCAGGGCCGTCCCCGATCCCACCATCACGGCATCGCTACGCCCACGCATGCGGTGGACCAGAGCCCGAGCCTGGGAACCCGTGATCCAGCGAGACTCCCCGGAAGCCGTTGCAATGCGGGCATCGAGAGTCGAGCCCAGTTTCAGAGTCACATAGGGCCGCCCGTGCTCGCAAACCGCGAAAAAACCCCGGTGGTGTTCTCGGCAAGCGGCTTCCGCAATGCCCACATGAACTTCGATTCCCGCTTTTCGCAGCTTGGCGATACCTCGGCCCGATACCCGGGCATGCGGATCCCGGCAGCCCACATAGACCCGCCGAATCCCGGCGTCGATGATCGCGCGAGTACACGGTGCCGTGCGGCCTTGAAAGCAACAGGGCTCGAGGGTCACCCCCATGGAAGCGCCCCGCACCGCGCGTTCACCGTGGCGCCGGATTGCCCGGCTCAGAGCCACCACCTCCGCATGGGGTCCGCCGGGCGGGCGAGTCACGCCTCGACCAAGAACCTCCGCGCCCTTCCAGATCACCGCGCCTACACTTGGATTGGGGTAGGTCTTGCCCGCACCACGGCGAGCGCTCTCCAGAGCCAGGCCCATACGGGCTCTGGGAACCGCGAGATCCTTCATCTCATTGATCCTCCGGCTCCGCGTCCAGCCTCTCCATAAACGCCGCATAATCGGCGGTACTGCCGAAGCTCTGATAGACCGATGCGAAGCGAATCGCTGACAGAGCATCCAGAGCCTTCAGGTCCGCCATCACGCGATCCCCAATACTCCGGCTTGGAACTTCCCGATCCCCCGCTTCATGGAGCCAAGCTTCTACGCGGTCCGCCAAGCGGGCGATGGCATCGGCCGAAACCGGCCGCTTCACACAAGCGCTCATGATGCCGGTCACCAGTTTCTGGCGTTCGTAGTCTTCGCGGCGCTGGTCGCGCTTGATCACCTGGGGGAGCGAAATTTCGAGGCGTTCGCGGGTCGTGAATCGGCGACCGCACTCTTCGCACTCGCGGCGACGGCGAATTTCACTGCCCTCGCGACCAACACGGGTATCGATCACGCGCGTCGAATGGTCGCCACATGAAGGACAGTACACGGATCAGCCCTGATCGCTCCAGCGATGGGTGTAGAGGGGGAACTCTCGACACAGCGTTTCGACCTCGCCTCGAATACGGTCGAGTCCCTCGACATCGCCGGGGTTCTGCAGCACGCGGTGCAGGAAATCGGCCACCGCGACCATTTCGGGCTCCCGCATTCCCCGGGTGGTGACCGCCGGAGTTCCGATACGAACCCCCGATGTCACCATGGGCTTGCGGGGGTCGAAAGGCACCATGTTCTTGTTGGCCGTGATGCCCGCTCTATCGAGAGAGAGTTGTGCGGCCTTTCCAGTCGTGTCGCGATCCACCAGCGAGAGTAGAAACAGATGGTTGTCGGTTCCTCCAGAGACAATTTTGTACCCCCGAGCCGTCACTGCATCGGCCAACGCCTGGGCATTCGCCACGATCTGCCTGGAGTATTCCTTAAAACTCGGCGAATGACGTGCATCAGCGGGCCACCCTGGAGTCCTGGGAAAATCGCGCTGTCGATCTTTTTAGCCAAATCCGCATCGCAGAGAATCATCCCTCCCCGAGGTCCGCGCAGCGTTTTATGGGTGGTGGTGGTGAAAACCTGGGCCAAGCCCGCCGGGCTGGGGTGAACGCCGGTGGCGACCAAACCCGCGATATGTGCAATGTCAGCGAAAAGGAAGGCACCGACTTCATCCGCAATGGCGCGAAAGCCCGCGAAGTCAATCGTTCTCGAATACGCGGTAGCGCCGCATTGAATCATCTTCGGGCGATGCTCCAAAGCCAAAGCCCGCACTTCGTCCATGTCGATGCACTCGGTCTCACGGCTGACACCGTAGGGTACAATCCGATAGGTCTTGCCCGAGAAATTGACCGGGCTCCCGTGAGTGAGGTGGCCCCCGTGATCCAGGTTCATCGCCAGAATCGTATCTCCGGGCTCCAGCAGAGCGTGGTAGACCGCCGCGTTAGCCTGGGAGCCCGAGTGGGGCTGAACGTTCGCGTGGGCCACACCAAAGAGTTGCTTCGCGCGTTCGATGGCGAGGGTCTCGACTTCGTCGACGAACTCACAGCCGCCGTAATAGCGTCGACCGGGATAGCCCTCGGCATATTTATTGGTGAGCACACTACCGACAGCCTCGAGAACCGCCTCAGAAACAAAGTTCTCCGAGGCAATCAACTCGATGGAAAGTCCCTGTCGACGCCCCTCCTGACGAACGAAATTCGCGACTTCGGCATCGACGATATCGAGTTCCGGGGTCAGTGACCGATCCATGCGTTCCTTCCTGGCGAGTTTGACCCCACCAGAGGTCGTCTGCCTCGCCAATGGGATCAAATCTCAAACTTGGTTGGGCACTATAGCGGCGATGAAGTCCAGCGTCCGGCGGGACACGTTCGGTCAGAGCCCGCCCAGACCCAGCACCAGGGAAGCATTGGTCCCCCCGAAGCCGAAGGAATTCGACAAGGCCACATCCACCCGAACCGAGCGCGCCCGGTTCGCTACATGATCCAGTGCACAGGCGGGATCTGGATCGTCCAGATTGATGGTGGGGGGGAGTCGGCCTCCCTCCATGGCGCCAATCGAAAGAATCGCCTCTACGCTCCCCGCGGCCCCCAGAAGGTGACCGGTCATGGATTTCGTCGCCGATACAGGCAGCCGATCCAGATAATCCCCAAAGGTGCGCCGAAGGGCGACCACCTCGGCGGGATCGCCGGCCGGAGTGCTGGTGGCGTGGGCGTTCACATAGCCCACGTCCTCGGGCCGGATGCCCGCGTCTTCCAAGGCCAGATCCATGCAGCGAGAGGCTGCCTCGCCTGCGGGATCGGGGGCGACGGCGTGGGTGGCATCGGCCGTGGCTCCGTAGCCCATGACTTCAGCACGGATCGAGGCACCCCGGGCTTGGGCGTGCTCCAAGGATTCGATCACGAGAACGCCCGCGCCCTCCCCCACCACGAAGCCGTCCCGGCCCCGGTCGAAGGGGCGGCTCGCCCGCTCGGGGTCGTCGTTGCGGGTACTCAGCGCCTTCATGGATGCGAACCCCGCCACGGTGACACCCAGGATCGGGGCCTCGGCGCCACCCACGATCATGACATCCGCCTGGCCACGCTCGATGAGTTTCGCCGCTTCACCGATCGCGTGGGCACCCGAAGCACAGGCGCTCACGTGACAAATATTGGGCCCGCGAATCGAGTAATGCACGGAAATCATCCCGCTGGACATATTCGCAATGCCCATCGGGATGGTGAAGGGCGAGACCCGACGAGGACCTTTTTCCCTGAGAATCGCGTCGTTTTCAAGGATCGTACCTAGGCCCCCGATTCCCGAACCGATCGCGACCCCGATACGATTTCGATTTCCGTCATCGATTTCAAGACCGGAATCGGCGAGGGCTTCCGCTGTCGCCTCCAGGGCGAAGAGAACGCAACGGTTGGTTCGCCGCAGATCCCGGGCTGCCAATATATCGGGGGCGAGGGGCTCGGTGTATTCGGCCGCGATGCGGCAGGAAAACTCCGAGGGATCAAAATGCGTGATGGCGCCGGCCCCGGAACGACCCGCCCAGGCCGCCTCCAGAGTCGAGGCGTAGTTCCCTCCCAGGGGCGTGACACAGCCGAGCCCAGTGACGACTACACGTTTCGTCCGGGCCGATGCCCCTGCCATGGAAGTCAGTTCTCCAAACGCTCTTTCAGATAGCTGACCGCGTCGCCTATGGTCTGCATCTTTTCGGCATCGTCATCAGGAATTTCGATATCGAAGGATTCCTCCATCGACATAACCAACTCGACTATATCAAGGGAGTCTGCACCCAGATCGTCGACAAACGAAGCGGTGGTAATCACCTCGTCGCGAGATACGCCGAGTTGCTCGACGATCAAATCGGTCACGCGAACTTCCAGGGACATGGACAATACCCTCCAATCGAAAAATCAAAGCCCTCAATCCGTCGGGCTCACAGTGCAAATCTGAAGCCGAGACAATAGCACTGTCCTAAAGAGGACAATATCCCTCACACTTCAGCAACAAATTTCCGCGAATTTTCGAGATCCGCAGCGGTGGACAGGCTTGCTCGTCGGCTACGACGTTCAATTCGAGCCAGCAGACCATTCAGCACTCGGCCAGCACCCACTTCTAAATAATGGGTCACTCCGTCTGTTTTGAGTCGTGCAACCATCTCGGTGAAACGCACTGGCGCTGTCACCTGGCGCAGCAGCAGATCCGGAATTCGGGCGGCCTCGGTATTCGGCGCGGCGTCCACGTTGGTCACCACCGGGAACAAAGGTCTCCGAAAGGTCACACTCTCAATGACATTTTTCAACTTTTCGGCGGCCGGAGCCATCAGTGCACAGTGGAAGGGAGCCGAAACCGCCAGTTCGACCACTTTCTTCGCTCCCATCTCCCGAGCGCGTTCGCAGGCGGCCGCTACGGCGGCCCGAGCCCCCGCGATGACCGTCTGTTGGGGAGAATTGTAGTTGGCCGGCGAGACGATTTCGCCCGTTGCCTCCGCGACTTCACCGCAGAGATCGGCAACATCCCCTGGGCTCCACCCGAGGATGGCCGCCATCGCTCCGCTGCCCTCAGCGACCGCTTCTTGCATAAAACGCCCTCGAGCATTGACGACGCGGACAGCGTCCTCAAAATCCATCGCGCCCGAAGCCACCAGCGCCGAATATTCACCGAGGCTGTGCCCTGCCACAAAGGCCGGCTCCACCGGACCGCTCTCACCGAGTGCTCTCAGCAGGGCGATGCTCGTCGTAAGCAGAGCGGGCTGCTGAATTTCGGTCCGACGCAGATCTTCTTCGGGTCCTTCGAAGCAATATCGCGACACTTCAAAGCCCAAGGCCCGGTCAGCAGCGGAAAAAACATCCCTCGCCGCCTGCGAACTCTCGAAAACATCTCGGCCCATGCCCACCTGGTGCGAGCCCTGACCGGGAAATAGCAATGCCAGCACTGGAACTCAGTCCTGGTCCATCTCGATGAGTGTCCGCCCTTTGTAGCTTCCACACGACCCGCAAATCCGATGCGGAACTTTGGGAGCGCCGCATTGCGGACACGTGCTCCGCGGAGGTGATGCCAAGCCGTCGTGGCTCCGGCGTTTGTCTCTGCGGGACTTGGATGTTTTTTGTTTGGGGACTGCCATTTCAAGAACTCCCTTCCGTCTTCTCCCTCAACGCCGCAAGTACGGCGAAGGGCGAAGCGGGCTTGCTGTCTTCACAATTGCATTTTTGTTCGCTTCGACTGATCCCGCAAGCCGGACAAAGGCCTGGGCACTCGTCGTCACAAAGCGGTTGTACCGGTATCGCGAGCGAGATGATCTCGACAAAGAACTCACCCAACTCGATTTCCGGACCCCGATACCAGCCAGCTTCCAGATCTTCCCCAAGACACATCCCACTACGCTCCAGGGCATGCACACCCTCCGGATCGGCGGGCGTCTCCCCGTCGCCCAAGGGCGCGAGGATCAAGCGAAAGGAATCTCGAAGGACCTGACGATAGCGTCTGGTACAGCGCCCGCATTCGGCATCAAGCATTCCCTCCAGTTCGCCCTTGAGACCGACGTTCTCACCGCGCACTCGGGCCCGAATCTCGATCACGGGCTCGCCCACCAGTAGAATGCCCGACGCCCCGACGTCGGCAAACCGCTCGTCCCACCAGCCGCGCTCGATGGAGTAGCGAAAGGTTTCAGAGGACCCCTTCAGGTCATCTATGGCCAGTTTCATGGTGTCGGATCCGCAGACGGAAATATCTATATTCCCTTCAAATTCAATGGCTTGAAAGAGTCCTTCCAACGCTTCTCGGCCAACCGAATAGCAGACGCCCCCAGAACGCGCCAAGCGGCTGCGGTATGCTGCGCCGCCCATGACGAATATCCGTACCCGATTCGCACCTAGCCCCACGGGGTTCCTCCATCTGGGGAGCGCCCGGACCGCGCTCTACAACTGGGCCTACGCCCGGCGTCATGGGGGCTGCTTCGTGCTCCGAATCGAGGATACCGACCTCGAGCGCTCCACCCGCGAGTCCGAAATGACTGTTCTCGAGGGCCTGGGCTGGCTTGGCCTCGACTGGGATGAGGGCCCCTACCGCCAAACCGAGAGACGGGAGCAGCACTCGGAGGCCATCGCGGAACTGCTCGCCCGAGGCAAAGCCTACCGCTGCCAGTGCTCGCGGGAAGATCTCGAGGCGCGCAAAGACGCGGATCTCGCCCGAGGCGGACCGGGAACCTACGACGAACGGTGCCGCGATCTCGACCTGGGGCCCGATTGCGGGCCCCATACCGTGCGCCTTCGCGTTCCCAAAGAGGGAATTCTCGGTTGGGACGATGCCGTTTTTGGCCCAAGCGGCCAGGATGCGGGCCAGATTGGCGACGCAATCATCCAGCGCGGTGATGGAACGCCGCTGTACAACCTCGCCGTTGTCGTCGACGACATCGACATGGCGATCAGCCACGTGATCCGAGGAGCCGACCACCACCCCAACACCTCGCTTCAAATCGCCCTCTACCAAGCCCTGGAAGCACCGCTCCCCACTTTTGCCCACCTCCCGCTGATCGTGGGCGAATCGGGGAAAAAACTCTCCAAGCGGCGCGACAACGTCTCCATTCAAGATTTCAGAGACGAGGGGCACCTGCCCGAAGCCTTGGTCAATTGGCTTGTCCGCCTGGGCTGGTCCCACGGCGACGACGAGGTTTTCTCCCTCGATGAAATCGCCCAACTCTTCGATCTCGAGAATGTCGGGCGGTCCCCGGCCCGGGCCGAGCCTCCCAAACTCGCTTGGCTGGGACAGCACTACATCAAGCAGATCTCCGGCGATGATCTTTTCGCTCGGGCTAGGCCCCACCTGGAACGCGTCAAGGGTGGACCCGTCGCGGACGAGGACGGCTTGCGAAAACTGCTCGACCTTCTTCGTGAACGCAGTCGAACCTTGAGCGAAATGGCCGAGTTGGCCCGTTGGAAACTTTCCGATGCCATCGAATACGACGAAAAGGCCGTCAAAAAGCACCTTCGCCCCGCGGCCCTCCCCGTTCTACGCACGCTCGAGAAAGCCCTGCAACAGCTTCCCGAGTGGACCCTTGCCGGACTCGAAAAAGTCTTCGACGAAACGTCCGCCGCGCTGGGCGATGTCAAGCTCGGCAAACTCGCGCAGCCGGTGCGGGTTGCGGTCACCGGCGGGCCGAATTCGCCGGGGATCTTCGAAACCCTCGAAGTTCTCGGACGCGAGCGCACCCTGGAACGCGTCAATCACGCCGTCGGAATCGTCGAGGCGCGGGTAGAATCCGCCGCCGACGATTGAGAGTCACCCGCACGCGCACTAATATCCGCCGGGCCCAGCGCCGCGGAGCCGATTTTTGGTTCCCCTCGCCAAGGGCACGCGCGCTTTGTTCCCCGGTCGTCTAACGGCAGGACAGCGGACTCTGAATCCGCGAATCATGGTTCGAATCCATGCTGGGGAACCAAGCCGCGGGCCGCAGCCCCGTTCTCAATGCGAACCGGTTTCGACGCCCGCCAACGCGATCTGAAGCCATAGCCCGTGCAGGGGCACAAGCAGCGCGAGCAGTGCTCCGGCTGCAATGGCCGGCCCGAAGCCGAATGGGCTCGACCAACTGCGGCTCACCAGCCCCCAGAGCAACCCCAGCCCAAGGCCCAGGAGTGAAGCGCCCAGGAGCGTATCCAGCACTCCCCACGGACCCACAAAGGCTCCGACCATCGCCAAAAGCTTGACGTCCCCGAGGCCCATTCCGGGAAACCAGAGCCAATAGTCCGGTTCGGTGGGCCGCGGCAGAGCTTCCCCCTCGCCGGGCCAATGCGGAAATCGCCGGCCCATAGTCGCCGACAAGCGCGCATGAAAGAAGCCCACAGACCAGAGAAAGCCGGCTCCGATACACGCGCCCAGAATGCTCCGCCACAACTCGGACAAGTAGGCGTCGCCTTCGGTGAGGCTCCGGATCACAGGAACGATGGCCAATCCCAAAACGAGCCCACCCAGGGAGATCTCGTCCGGAATGATCTGGTGATCGAAGTCGATCAGCGCGACCACCACCATGGCGGATGCGAAGAGCATGAAAAGGGGCGCCATCGCGCTCGGACCAAATCGCCACGCCATGCCGACAAAGAGCAGGCCCGTGACCAACTCCACCGCGGGATATCGAGCAGAGACAGGTTGACGACAGTTGCGACAGCGTCCCCCCAGCAGGAGATAGGAAATCAGCGGAATATTGTCGCGCGCTGCTATTGCGCTTTCGCAGCCCGGACAGCGGGAACGGGGCGAAACCACCGATTGACCCAGGGGCAACCGATAGATCACCACGTTTAGGAAGGAACCCACCACCAACCCAAAGGCCAATGCCGACCCATAGATGAATGGAAAGCCCAACTCTTCGATCACATCGGCTCCGTCCCGAAGACGACCCCGACTCGGGGCATCTATTGAAGATCGCGCCGCTGAAAAATAAACGACGCCAGTATGAGGAGCGCAGTCGAGTACCCAACGCCGTAGAGAACCGCCCAGCCAACTTCAGCTCCCGAAATTGGCAAGCCGTGCACCGCTTGAATGGAAAGATTGAAGCTTTCGAGGTCGGGGAGTACGCGATAGATCAGGGTAGCGGTGTATTTTACGACTTCGACGTCGGACTCCTGTCCGAGTAAATGCAGATTCCGAGACAGGTGGCCCAATGCGTAGATGCCGACGGTAAAGAATGCGGCCAGCATAGGGGTTGTGAAAGCGGAGAAGAGCGTCGCTACCGCCACGATGACCATCAGTTCGATCCCGACAAGGAGCAACGCCTCTCCATACCCCAAATCCAAACCCGCACCGGCCAGAAGCGACACCAGGCCGAAAGCCAATGCCATCAGGAAGAGTTGCAACCAAACGGCGAGGAGAAGGCCCAGAAATTTCCCCAACAAGAATTCCGGGCGCGTCACTGGCTTGGAAAGAATCGTATAGATCGTGCGGCGCTCGACTTCTCCGTGAATCAAACCGATTCCAACAAAAATTGCTATGCCAACGCTGAACAAACGAATCGATGCCAAGCCCATATCCTGAATGATCCGCTCGCCCTCGACGTAGGAGAGACTGGCGATGAAAACCGAAAATCCGATCATCGTCACCGCAAAAAAGAGCAGGGCATAGAGGAGTCGATTGCGGACGGCCTCGCGCAGAGTATTGGTCGCAATGGACCAGACTCGGCGTAAAGACTTCAGCATGACCTTTCCTCCCCTTTAGGGCCCCGCGAACTGTCGGCCCGCTCGCCCTGCTCTACAGCTTCGAGGAATATATTCTCCAGCGAGACTCTGTTCGGGGTAACGGAAAGCACCTCGGCATGGGACTCCAGTGCCGATTGGAGGAAATCGCGCACCTGCCCATCTCTGACCTGCACCTCGACCTGCTCGCCCACGGTCTGCACCCGCGCCGAAAACTTTTCGCCCAGGAGCCGGGCTTCTTCGGGAGCGAGGGCCGCAAGGACGATATCGCTCCGCATCTCGTCTTTTGCTAGGAAATCCTGAATTGCTCCTTCATGACGAATCCGACCCTTCACGATGATGGCCACCCGGTCGCAAATCATCTCCACATCGTTCAGGATGTGGGTGTTCATGAAAACCGTTTTTCGCTCCTGTTTGAGCCGCAGAATGATGTCACGAATATCCTTGCGACCGATTGGGTCAAGGCCGCTCATGGGCTCGTCGAGAAAGACAACCTGAGGGTTGTGAATCAGCGCCTGGGCGATCCCAATCCGCTGCAACATACCCTTCGAATACGTACTCATCCGTTCGTCGCAGGAATTCTCGAGGCCGACCAACTCAATCAGGGCGTCGGCACTCCGAGTGATATCTCGGGCATCGACCCCGGAAAGTCGAGCATAGAAGCGAAGGGTCTCTCGACCGGTCAGGAATGGGTAAAAATACGGGTTCTCGGGAAGAAATCCGATGTGCTGGCGGAAACCGGTCTCCGTCACATCGCAATCCAAAATCGTCGCGTTGCCCGAAGTCGGACGAATCAACCCCATCAGGATCTTGAGGGTCGTGGTTTTGCCTGCCCCGTTAGGCCCCACGAATCCATAGATCTCGCCCTCACGCACCGCAAATGAAACCCCGTGCAAGACCCGCTTGGCTCGGAGGCCCAGCCCCGGCCTGAAATCCTTGACAATGGCGTCGACGCGAACGATTTCGCGAAGATCATCGGTCATGACGTGGCGCTCCACTCATGGTCTTTCCAGGTTCGCCTTCCACCGCCTCAGCCCGCTCCCTTTTCCTTCGCTCTTCGGCCCACCGTTCGGCCCGGTCGCGGTCGGCTTCTCCCACGTGAAGCCTGTAGCGTTTCCCATAGTAGGCCGAAACGATTCGATCGCTCGCGGGATCCAGTTGCCATCTCGAACCGCGTTGCAGGGCTCGGGGCAGTGAAGACGGCTCCGCAGAAGGAAGCGTGGCCAGTACAGGCGATTCACCTTCGACCAAGTCGGCAACAGTGGATATATCTCGATCATTCCGTTCCCTGAACCGAACGCGCGCGCTATCGAGCAGCCGCGCGCGTTGTTCGACCTCGATTTCATCAAGGGCCGCCCGGTAGCCCTCTTTCGCCGCCTGGTCTTCGCTCGTATTCAGCATTTCGCGCAGGAACACCGCGGCCACCTCGAGATCCTCCGACTCGGATTTCAGGCGGGCGGAGAGACGCCCGAGATAGCGCGGCGCACCGGGCATCGCGCTGGCTCGCTCAAGGATTTCCCCGGCCCGTTGATTCTCGAGCAAATAGAAAAAATGATTGAATCCGAGATAGAAGTGGTTTCGCCAGTCATCGGGATGGAACTCGATGCCGCGCCTGAGCAAACGATTCGCGGTCCTCACGTTCTCCTCGCTCTCGGTCATCCATATCGCGGCGAACCGGTAGGGGTGACCCACTCGGGGATTGAGAGTCGTGA
>LWDU01039422.1_pt1 | contig 74380 bp, 58 predicted proteins | sample 727161 | NCBI WGS metagenome assembly LWDU01 (sample SAMN04566230, study PRJNA314399) | hydrothermal vent metagenome | isolation source: deep sea hydrothermal plume seawater | place: Mexico: Gulf of California, Guaymas Basin | collected 2004-07-11 | reverse complement strand
ATAGAATCGAAGTCTTTCCAGCTGCAAAATATGAAGACTCGTTGCTCGCTTGTTGAACGCGCGCCGTGTCGAGTCCTTCAGTCGAGCATCATGCTCCGCTCTATCAGCATCGAAGAATTCCTGAATCTTTGCGATTTCCTCGAACTGAAACTCTGATGTCTTCGTCTTCCTATTGATTACGCGCCGTCGATAATCCAAGTATTTTGAAGTTCTGTCTTTGAGCTTTTTGTCGATGACAGTCGAACGCCCGTAGAAGCCGAGCAGATGTCTGCGCCAATGAGCCACTATCGTGTCGTGTCGCGAATCGCTGCGAACATACTGTCTGCCGTGTTTTACAAACCAAGCATATGCGTGCTTGATCGTGTGCTTCCCAAAAACTGCATCCTCGCCGTAATCTTTGAGAATGTCCTCTGCTTTCATCAGCTCTTGTCGAGCTTCCTTCTTTGCTTCAGCCTGCGTGCAGACGCCGAGATTCACATAGACGCGCTTGTGCCCCTTGAGCTTGTAAGAGCAGTACCAGCGCCGTTTATCAGCCACATCCGACCGCTGGTAAATGAACAGCTCGCCTTCAAGCTGAGAGCGATTGATGAGCCTCATCGAGCCATCGCCTCGATGTCGAAGTTCTGTCGAAATTCGTCGCCAAAATGCGCCTCTAGCGCGCGAGAGAAAACGCAGAGAATAAAATGTCGAAGAAATGCCATACAGTTATGGTATCACAAGTAGCTGTATTTGCTACGACTTTTTAGTAAACACGCTTACATTGACTAAGGCGCCAACGGTCGGTTGCGCAATCGATACACCGGGCACCAGAATGAGTGAACCCACTTGAGCAGAACTGCCCGATTTGCCGCCATCGCGATTTTATTTTCGTTTGCCCCGACCTTCTTGTTCGCAGAGGTTGGCTTGCGGGTCTGGAAGCACGACCTCGCCTTCCAGCTCGACGGCGAGCTCATTCGATCCCTTCGACCCAACATCGATTACGACGTCGAGATCCACGAGACCGACGACAACCTGAACGGACGAAGCGACACAGTCCCCGATATTCCCGCCAGCGTCGAAACGTCCGAGGATAGGCACTTGAAGCTACGTCTCGGAGACCCCGCCGAGTAGGTTCGACGCCTGAGTCGGGGAGTGGCTTCGTGTCCGGGCCCCGCCCCGGTTCGGAGCTGAGGGGGCTTCGTTATTTGGCGGTGTGATGTGGACCCGCTCTTCAATCACCGATGCCCGTCGCTGATCTTGCCCTTGCAGGCGGGAGCCTTTTCGAGCATGGCGATGGCGAGTTCACGAATGAGCGAAGTCTTAGATGAGTTCGGCGTGGCGCGCAGGCAGGCTATTCCACGAACTTCTTGAGCAATCCCAAGAACCCACCGCGTTCTCTACTTTGCAACAGGATATCCAACTCGCCATTGTCAAAATAGATTCCCTTGCAGCCCTGGCATTTATCGATGTCAATTCCTGCCAGATCAATCTCTTCCATTTGGCCACCACACTTGGGACACTTCATCCAGCTGTCTGGGCGGTCGTCTTCTGCTTTTGCTTGGGAAGCTTTCTCGCGATTCTTTTCGATCAACTCCTTGTTCAGCTTATAGAAATACTCTTCTTCTTGGCTGTACCCGACTTTCTTCAAATCGCCTTTGTCCACTAAAGCCTCCTCGCCGCCACCGGAGTGAGATTCTCCGAATGTGGGTATTCCCTGGTTCTAAGATCTCCGGACACTATCAAAAGCGAACTCCAATATCATAGCTGCCAGCTGCCTGTACTTGAAGAAGTACGCTCGGTTCTATGGGCGCGCTCGACTTTCGATTCTTCTGCGAGCCGAACCCACTCTCCAACCGACTTCGCGCTGGTCCCCAACGCTATCGCTGGCTGCTTCGCGAACGGGGTCGCCGGCGAGCTGCTTCTTGCCGGCTTCGAGAAAGTCCTTGCTCCAGCGGGAGTAGAGGTTCGCAGCGATGCCTTCCCTGCGACACAGTTCTGAGACGCTTTGCTCGCCTCGAAGGCCCTCGAGTACGATGCGCATCTTCTCTTCCGGGGAGAACTTGCGGCGCGTGCGTCCGGGAGTGGCGCGCGTCTGGACAAGGGTGGCGTCGCACATGGGCTGCTCAGACGGAAAGCACTAAGAGTCCCCGTCCCTGATCGAATCGCTGGGAATCCATACTCATCCCAAAAACAGGATGGCGGCCTGCAGCGTATGCCAGGCGACACCGACAAGGTAGATCTCATGTTCGCGCCCGAAGCCCCGATCTGTGAAAACAACCCATTGCACCGCGTGAGACCGGGAGTGGCTGTGTGTCCGGGCCATCCCGCAAGCAGGGGCCCCGCCCCGGTTCGGAGCTGAGGGGGCGGCGATGCGGGGTCGGCGTGGCAGCCTCGGGCTGAGCCTTCCTAGCCCCGGAACGGACAGGCGTCCTCCCGGCCAATTTACCCGGAGCCCTACGCTCGACGATCGAAGAGGAGCCCCGGCGCGCGTTTCCTTTATACGCGGCGGCGAATCGTGCATGACGCCCTAAACTCGGCGGGAATGGGGACTGCGACTACGGCGCCGAACAAGGTCGGACGAACGGGCTTCGGCGTCGCCCTCGTCGTGCTCACCGCTTTCTCGTGGCTCAACAGTTCAACCCCGTCGTTCCATCCCGCCTACGCACCGCTCAAGCTGTTGATCGGCCTCGTGCATTTCGTCGTGATCGGCGCCGCCCTGCGTCGGTTGCTCCAGCTGCAGCGGCCCACCGTCCTGGCCACGGCTCACGATGCGCTGCTTGGACAGGTCGCGTGTATCACATACGTCTACGCGCGATCGATGCTCGCCAACCTGCTTTCGCTTCCGGGCATTTCGACGACAGAAATTTTCGCCGTAGAAGCGCTCGTGCTCTGGCTGGCCTTCAAGCCCAACGCGTCTGAACAGCAAACCCAGACGTGGACGTTGGGCACGATGAGTTCGGCGTCCATCGTCCACTTGCTATGGCTAGGCTGGCTGTTTGCGATCGCCGCCCTCAAGCTCGACCTCCACTACACCCCATCGTCTGACCCCGACACCCACGCCTTCTACGCCAAGGTCTTCTTAGAGCACGGCCGCATCTACTACGACCTGCTCCCGAACTCCGACTCGTGGATGATCTACCCAAGCGCATTCGGGGTCATGAACTTCGTCCTCGCGAAACTCTCGGGCTTGCACCCGGTACAGGTCGTCAACATCTCGGTCTACTTTCAGCTGGCGCTATTCGCGGGAGCGAGCTTTTCGGCGATCGCAAGTTTGATCAACCGACGCGAAACCGTCGTGGCCCTTGCCGTCCTGCATTTCGCGTCGTGCTACCTGATCTTCAACGCGGTGTTCGTCGAGCGGCGCATGTATCTGCCCGGCACGCCCCGCCTCGCCCACACGGCATTGCTCATCTTCCCCTTGCTCTTTGCCATGCAGCATCGGAAGGCGATCCATCAGCGCGGCCTCCTCTTTTGCCTTCCATTCGCGGCCGTTCTCGTGGGTTTATGCATTAACCCGAGCCACGCTCCGGCCGCACTCCTCTTCGGTGTGCTGGCTTTCGCTGCGGTGAAGTTGTTTCCAGGACCGAGCCCACCTCAGCCCACCGCGCGGCCGCGTTCATGGGCCCAGCAACTTGCGGCAGCAACCGTTCTTGTACTGATGTTTATCGGAAGCGACCCCTTCTATCGCAACCTCGTGGAACAGCAGATCGCTCCCGCTGAGGATCGCGAACTCGCAACGGACCTCACCGGCGGGGCCTTTGGCGAATCGATCGACTTCGCGGGCCTGCTCCCCCGAGCGCTTCCAAAGGTGTGGAGTGCGATCATCGACACCTCTAAGCGTTCAACGAACACGTCGCCCACACGAGTTCTCCTGCTCCTGGCCCTTGTCGGCGGCATGGTTGTCATCTTCGCAAGCATGCGCCTTGCAAAAGGCCAGTTCCCCAGTGAAGTGAACGCGCTCTTTCGTTTTTCAGTTTGCGCGGTAGTCGCTTTGGCCGTGCATGCGCTCTGGTCGGAAACAACGCCGCAGTTCGGTCAGGCCAACGTTCTGCAGACGGAGCTTTTGGTTCGCTACACCCACGGACTTCAAAGGCAGATCAACTTGCTGTTCTTCAGTATCGCGCCCGCCACCCTGGTTGGGCTCGTGCTTGCCAGCGTATCGACCTGGCGCACCCCCGAAGCTGCGCGGAGCACATGGATCGATCACGGCACAACGATCGCGTCCGCTGCGCTTTGCATTCCGCTTGCCTACACCGCCCTGCAAATCCATCAAACGACCCACATCGACGCGCTGCGAAGGTCTCCGCTCGGCGAGATCTATGCATCCGACGTCGAGTTTGCCCAAAGGGTGGAGGCCGAGGTTGGAGACGACGGGCGCGTATTGTTGCCGGGACGCTCGCACCGGACACGACACGAGCACTGGATCCTTACGAATCACGCGGGGCGCGCGATTCCGCTGTACAGCAATGTGAAAACCAGCTTCTTCTTTGGACTCGACGGTTGGGCGTTCACTGCGGGGGCCTACCAGACCCACGTCGCCCCCCCCCATTTCGACCCCGTTTGGCTTCGCGCGCAAAAGGTCTTATGGCTTGTCGAAAGCGGCAACTTCCCGCTTCCAATCCTCAACGCCTTTTACGAGCGCAGGTTTGGAAACGATCACGCGGTGCTGTGGCGGTTGCGCGAATAGCCGTGCGGTTCAAGAAGCTGGGCGGCCCTTGGCAGACTTGAAGTCCGCGCGCTCATACAAGAACCACGGAAACCCGGAGTACGGAGTCGCGGGATACGTATTGACCAGCAAATAGGTTGTCGCGCCGACCTTGATTGAATTCCGGGGAACTTTGGCTCGATTGTACGCGTGGGCGATGTACCAGTGAGCCCGCACCTCGGCCTGTTCTCTCTTTCTCACATACGCGATCTGTTTGTCGGTTTCGAGGTGGCCGGCGTTGTAATAGATGAGCGTCCCATTCTCAAGGTCGTGGTCACTCGCAACGGTGACGACGTCTTCAAGCGAGTGGTCAGCAGCGTCTTGAAGCGCTTGTCGATAGCCGCCTCGCCCCGTCTCGAGAAGTTCGGCCGTGAGCTGGCTGTTGCCGACGACCGCGAGCGTCAGCACCGAGACTGCGACAACAGCCCCAACACGACCGCTGCGAATAAGATCGGCGAACGCGTAGGCGAGGAGCACCAACGCGAACACAAATGAAACCAGGAAGTAGCGAACCATGATCGCAACCGGCCCGACGAATAATTGCGGGATGCCGTAGAGCATCGGCGCGCTCACCAGGATGGCGACAAAGAAAACCCACTCGCGGCTCCCGGTGCGCGCGATGCGAACGATCGAGACCGTCATCATCGCAAGCACGACGGAAGCGACCGCCCAGTTCGGCGCGAATCCGGCGGGCATCCTTAAGGTGTGCGCAATTGCGTCGGCAAGTATGGCGGCAAAGGGGTCCGGCTGAACGAACAAGTACGGGATCTTCGCGATGTCGATCCAGTAGAGCAACCCAAGAAAGACCAGCGGCAGCGCGTGATAACGAAGCAAGCGCAGAAACCAGTCAACAAGACGCGTCCCCGGCCGTATCAGCTCGGCCATGGTCCAGAGACCGATCGCGCCCGTCACCAGACCAAAACTCAGATGAGACAAGAAGCCCAGTATCGATGCAGCCCAGAATACAGCGAGCGCGCGCTTCGACCCCGTCGCAATGACCTGACGCATGGCTGCAAAAGCGGCGAGGGCAAAGAACGTGACTCCCGCATAGCCCCGTCCCTCTGACGAATACAGAATTAAAAGGAACGAAGACCCCAAGAGCGCTGCGGCGATCACCCCTTCGAGACGGCCCCGCTTTCCGGCGAGACTTGCACCGAGTGCAACCGTTGCCGTCCCAAGTACGATCGACGGAACGCGGTACACCCACGCGTGCGGTGAGTTGCCGACCCAGTACCAGTAAAAAGAATTGAGATAGTGGTTGTTGTCGTGGTGCATCACCATGATGTCCAACGGCGATTGCAATTCTCGCAGCAACAACCAGGTCCAGACCTCGTCGAACCAGAGGTCGCCCTGACTCGCGAGTGTCCGAACGCACGCTGCAGCCAACAGGATCGAAACCAGCGCGCCGACGAAGACAAGCGAAGGTCGCTCTGAAGTTGCGCTCTCCGCTTGGCTGTTGGGCATCGACATGAAGAGCGATGTTAGCCGCTGGCCGCCAAGAAGTATTGACCACTTTGAGTCCGAATCCCCGTGCAAGATCGGTGGGGAATCAGGGCGTCAGAAGAGAAGGGGAAGCTCAACTCCGGCACACTGCACCCGCCCGGAACGGGACAGATGCCCACGACCATCGAGCCGTTTGACATACGGTTACTTATCGGCGTTTTCGAAAACCCAGCACGTTTTTCCTATGCTCCCCGTCATGGCATTAGACGAAGCAACTCAGATCAACAGCGCGACTGAAGCTGTCGGGGTGGACTCGCTCCCCGCGACATCGGCTCGTCGATCCCTTTCGCGTGTCGAACTGGTCGTGGCCGTCGCAGGGTTTCCGCTCATGATGTCCGTCACGGTCGGGGGATCGATCGTGGCCATCGGTCGGGGGGCCGAACCGAATGTCGTCACGGGAATCGTCGTTGTCGCCGCTTACTTCGTGCTGGCGGTCTCCGCGTGGATCATGCCTTGGCACCGTAGCTGGGGTAGATCCCACGGTGACTTGCGCACCGACATCGGTCTGGCGATCACCAACGCACTGGTGAACGCTGTCATCGGAACCGCGATACTGACGGTTGTCGCACTCGGAGCGGCTTCTCTATCTCAAACCCTTGGCTCCACGGCATGGCCGAACGATTGGCCGCTCCTCGCGCAGCTCGCTCTCGGGCTGGTGATGGCCGAATTCTTCGAGTACGGGTTTCATCGCATGATGCACGAGGTGCCCTGGATGTGGCGCTTTCACGCGACCCATCACAGTTCGCCACGCCTGTATTGGCTCAATGCCGCGCGCTTCCACCCCATCGACCTGTTGTTGGTTGGCAGCGTGAAGCTTGCACCGATTGTGCTTCTCGGCGGGGCACTGCCAGTACTCGCGATGGTCAACATCTTTTCTGTCGTTCATGGCGCCTACCAGCATTCGAACTTGCCGGTGCGGATCGGTCCACTGAATTGGATATTCAGCATGACCGAACTTCATCGTTGGCATCACTCGAAGCGAATGCACGAATCGAACCACAACTACGGAGGCAACCTCATCGTGTGGGACATTCTGTTCGGCACACGCTGGTTGCCGGATGATCGCGATCCGCCAGAAGCGATCGGCATGGAATCTCTACCAGGGTTCCCGATGGGCTTTTGGGCGAACCTCGCCTCACCGTTTCGCTGGCAAAGTGTGGTCGCGGAATCCCGCGCACCGGACCCTTTGGAAACGAGACAGTCGCGATCTATAGATCGGTTGCCGGTCGCGCGATGATCCGCGGGTTTTGCCAGGTCGTGCCAAAGCCCCGCACCTTACTGCGCGACATCGTGACCTTCCCCTTGCGATCCGTCCGCAGAAGCAGCGTGATGCGCTGGCCTGCATAGTCCGAAAGATCGACCCGTTGCACACGGGGGGCGGGAATGCGGTTGGTTCTCGGGCTGGTCGTCGTAACCCGCATCGTTTCAGTGAAGACGCGGTTTCGCTGCGACTGCGTTTCAATGAGGACGTCGACGCGCAAGGTCGTCGGTTTGTTCAGCACCCGTGGATGCGAATAGTCCATCTCGAAGACGAAGTCGGCGCCTTGCTTGGGAACGTCGACGGTACAGCGCGCAACGAGGCTCTCTTCGTTGTGTAGATGGCCGGGGCCAATGGTCTGGTACATCGAGCGGAACAACAGATGGTCGACCACTTTGATCTTGCTCGAATTGAACTCGCAATCTTCGAGCGCGCTTGTGAAATCACGCTTGGGCAGGGTCTCGTCGCGACGGCTGTAGATCAGGTACTCCTCACGGCCAACGGTGTACCGATGCTCAAAGTAACGGTCGATATAGTCGGCGAGTACGGGCGCATAGTCCTTGAGCCCCACGCGATCCGAGAAGAAGTTGTTGACGCGCGTCACGGCGACCGTCGTATCGTGTTCCATCGCTCCCGCAGCAACCTCTGCCCCTGCGTCGTGTGCAATATGATGTTCGTACAGGTTGTAGTAGGCGCTCGGCATCGGACGCTTCGAAAGAAAGTTCAACATGGCGATGTCGGGCACCGTCAGCATCGCGTCACCGGGCTTGCTGAACTGGTCGATATCTTGAAGCACTCTGCGCAAACTCGATGCCTCGGCGAACCCGATCTTCACGCCGCCCCTCGAGCCCTCGACCTCCATGTTCATGCTCCACACCAGGCCGTAATACCAGTACCCGCTAATCAGCAGATAACACCCGAGCACGAGCGTCACGGCAATGCCGGCCACGCCTCGCACGATCCGCGAGCTACCCGAGCGCGCGCGAAAGAACACCGCGAAGCTCGCCACCCCCGCAATCACCACGGGCTGATAGACATTGATCAGATGATTGAAGTCGGCCCGGGGAAACGTCCCGAGAAATATAAAAAAGCTTACGAGTAAAATACTGAGCAGCGGCGTATCAATCTTCGCCGAGGGTTCGCCTTTGTCTTCGTTGCGACCGCCCGAGTCGCCGCCGAGAGAAAGCGTTGCGCCCATGATAAAGATCAGCGGCGGGAACCAATACAGGAGCACATGCATGCGCTCGACCACGCGGGTCGACGCGGTGAATATCGATTGGATCGGTGCCCGATAGATAGGCTGCGCGCCGTAGGTCATCATCTCTACGTGGTCGCTCATCAGGTCTGGGGCAAATAGCCTCCCCAGGCCCAGGTACGAGATGTCGTGTTTTCCGCTGAACTCGAAGGGGTGCACGACGAGGCTTTGGTACATCACGCTCAACGCATCGTGACTTGCGAAGTAGGCGATGGTCAAAAGAGCGATCGCGACCACTCCGGAAGCAAGCCACAGTACGTCGCGAGTCGCCTCGCCCAGAGCCTTTGCGCAAACGCCACGCACCTCGACGCGAAACGCGATCAGGGACAAGCCCGCCCCGATCAACGCGAGGGCACCGTAGTTTTGCTTGAACAGAACGGATAGACCGAATAGCAAGCTCGCGAGAACAAGGTCCCGGCGAGCGCTCGATGTGTGAAAGGCAAGCAAACGTTCGAGTCCAGCCAGCGCAAACAACACCGAAAACGGCGAGTAGAAGGCGAACGTCCAGGCCGGGAAAGCCCAAACGGTCGTCATCATCATCACCGCTACGCCCGCCAACCCAGCGCGCCAGCCGCCGATGTACGTCGGGATTCGGTACGCGAGCCCAATCAAGACGACATAGCCAACGACGACCGGAAGCCGCGAAACGATCACGCTTGGTTCGAATAGTTTGAACACGGCGGCGAGCAGAAACCACATGCCTGGCGTCACGAACGCATCCATGTCCCTGTACAGGACCTTGCCGTTCGCCAAATCGAGGGCTTGCAGCAGCAAATAGCCCTCATCCGCCATCGTCAGCGACCGACTCGCGAGCGGGACGACGAACAACACAGCGCAACCACCAAGCGCGAGTGCGAGAAGCAGGCTGGAGCTAGACGGGATGGCCATGTTGGGACGGGAAATCATGGTGCGAAGTATAATGCCTCGCTTCGAGTTTGGAGCTGAGGGGTCAGCGATGCGGGTTCGGCGTGGCAGCGATACACGAACAGGGTCGGAAAATGGACCTTATCATTTCGATTCTCAGTATATAGAGTCTGGCATCAACGTTACGTGCTTCAGCGACTGTCGGCGGCCTGTGCCAAGCAGCTGAGCGCCCGGTCGACGATAGGCACTTGAAGCTGCGTCTCGCAGACCCCGCGGACTAGGTTGGACGCGTGAGTCGGGGAGTGGCTGCGTGTACGAAACCGGGGCTCACGGATCGATTGGCTGCTGATGATTGGACCCTGGGTCACGCCATGTATCGCAGGCACGATTCCTTCTACGGTCGCGGCGGCGATCGTGATGATTTCAGCCCCAGCCAATTGGAGCGGGAGCAATAGGAGAATGATCAGGCAGAGGCTCGCGCCTTGTCTCTGCGAATAGGGCACTGGATTTAGCTCCGAGCAGCCTTCATTTGCATCTGTGCCGTGTCTCACTTCTGATTCCAAGTTGTCAGTATCAATTCCCTCTCCTTGAATGACCGGCCTCGAATGAAATTGCACGTCGGAAAAATAGCCTGGACACTTGACGGCTCTTGCGAAGAGACCGCTTCCAGTTTCGGTCTAGGCCGCTTTCTCGACCAAGTACTCCCTCTTACTTCGTTTCATCGTTTTCCGTTTGCTCTTCGCGCGTTGGGTCAACACTTCGTACTGTCGACCGAAGTAGACGTCCGCCGGCGTCACCCATTGCAGCGGGGTAGACTCAATGCGTCGAAAGCAAGACTTCGCGGAGTGATTTGTTGAAATTTGTAACGCGCCAGGTGTGTGCGGTCGTCGTCACCGTGGTGGCATTCGCGATTTCGTGTGGCGATGATACGGACGGGGATCTCGCTCCGCGCGATCGCACCCAGCCTCCGAATGTTCTCTTCATCCTGGCAGACGACCTGCGCTTTGACGCGGTCGGCTATAGCGGCAATGAAGTCATCAAGACGCCCAACATCGACCGTCTCGCTTCCGAGGGAATGCGACTTGATCGGTTTTATGTTGCGTATCCCGTGTGCATACAGTCGCGCGCAACATTTTTGACTGGCCGCTATCACCATGACGGCGCGACCGTGAATCGGGGGAAGGGATGGCGCATTCGCCCCGAAACAAGAACCGTCGCAAACTGGATGAACGATGCCGGCTATGTGACAGGTTTTATTGGGAAGTCGCATCTGGGCATGCGTCCCCAGGCTTGGGGCTTCGACCGTGTTCCTGTCCTGGTGCCCGAAAATCGTCATGCACCCTGGATCGAACACATCAACCCGAAGCTCATCGTCGACGGCATTGAAATGAGGGTACCGGGGCACATCACACAGATCCTCACCGACGCTGCCATCGACTTTATGGTGTCTAACAAAGACCAACCGTGGTTCTTGTGGTTGGCAACATCGGCGCCTCACGTTCCGTATCACGAGTACGATGACTACCCGTACACCGCCACCGAAATCGTCGCGACCCCACCTCCGGGTTGGCCCCCGAACCAGAAGTTGGTTTCGGGGCGCGGGGTGTTCGACTGGCCTGCTTATTATTCCACGATTTCGATGTTGGACGAGCAAGTCGGTCGTCTCTTGGGCAGGCTCAACGAGCTGGGACTCGCCGAAGACACGGTGGTGGTCTTCATCAGCGACAACGGAATTCAGCTCGGGAGCCACGGTCATATGGCCAAGGCGATCTGGTACGAAGAGTCGACAAAGGTTCCCGCGGTCGTACGTTGGCCTGGCAAGACAAAGCCGGGAGCGATCAGTGAAGGCCTGACTTCTTCGGTCGATCTTCTTCCAACGTTGCTCGACATCGCGGGGCTCCCGGCTTTGGAGGACATGCCCGGGGCGAGCCTGCTCCCGACTCTCCTTCGCGGCGAACCGACGAGAGACCGGATCTATTCCGAGTCCGCACGGCTAGCGGAGCAGGGCGGTGGCAGCTGGGAAATGATTGTGGACGAGCGCTGGAAGTACGTGCGCATCAACGATCAATCGGAACAACACCTCTACGACCTAGAGGAAGATCCGTTTGAACAACGAGATCTAGTCGGATCACCAACGCATGCGGCGACGCTCAAGAAGCTGCAGGGAGAAATACGCCGCAGGTGAACTCGAATCCGATCGATATTGGCTGCGTCTCGCACCGACGCTTGTTATTCGACGTACCCGAGCGACCGCAGCATTTCAGTTTCTTCAGGGGACAGCGAATCGCTGCTTTTGGATACGGACTCGTGGAGGTTCGTGCGCAAGATTGCAGCCGAATCTTCGTAGTCTTCAATCAGCTTCTTCATTCGTTGCGAAAGCGGTTTTGTCGCTGCGAAAATATTTTTCTTCTCGCCGGGGTCGAGTGCGAGGTTGAAGAGCTCGTACCGATGTCCGCTTCGCGTGCGAAGACGAATGAGTTTGTAGTCGCCTTGCCTTACGGCATACGTGGGTTGCAATAGCTTCGTGACACCGGTTCGATGTACCGCTCTTTCTATGAACGCCTCGCTGAAAATCGGTCGCGTTCGCCAGGCCCTTGTCGCATCGGCTTTATCTTGCGCGTTCGTCTTTGAGGTCGCATCGACGAGTAGGTCGCGGAAGCTCTTGCCCATCAGCCCAACAGGTACTTCCTCGCCCAGCAGCCCCAGCATCGAAGGCATCAAATCAAGAAGCGCGACGGGCGCGCTGACTCGGTGTCCCTTTGGAACCCCGGGGCCACTTAGCATGAGTGGCACTTGTAGCACTTCTTCATAGACGAGTGCGCCATGGGCACGGTAGCCGTGCTCGAGGAACGCTTCGCCATGGTCGGAGGTAAACGCGATGATCGTGTTGTCCAGCAAGCCTTCCCGCGCGAGGGTGTCGAGCAAATTGCGAAGCAGGTCGTCGACGTATCGAATTTCGCGGTCGTATTGAGTTGGGGTCCAGTCGTAAAATGGCGTGGTCTTGTCAAACGGTTTCGACTTTCCAAACAACTCTTCATAGCCTTCCGGCGGAACGTATGGATTGTGGGGTTTGTAGGTATGCAAGAAGACAAAGAAGCGATCGTCTTGCATGCTGCGTATGACGCGCAGGCCTTCACGAAATGTGCTTTCGACGGTCCGCCGATTTGTTGCGGATTCCGAATCGCGGAATTCGCGATAGGTGGCGAACCCGCGCCCGAAACCTCTCGCGCGCGCGATCGCGCCATTTTCGGTAACCGCGCCGGTGGCGAAACCCCGGTCGCGTAGCCATTCAGCGAGCAACACGGCACGTTTGGGCAATTGGTAGGGCTGCGTGTTGCGGGCTCCATGTACTGCGGGGTTGAGCGACGTCATCATCGTCATGTGAGAAGGCAGCGTGCTTGAAGAAGCCGCAACACATTCGTCGAAGATGGTTCCGTTCGTTTCGAAGTAGTTGTCCAAGTAGGGCGTCGTGTCTCGGACGTGGCCATAGGATCCAAGATGGTCGGCGCGCAGGGTGTCGATTGAAATGAGGAGAAGGTTCGGTCCCGTTGGCTTCGGGGCGCTCACTTGTCGGAGTACGGGGTCGGCAAAGAACGCAACCGGCAAGCGATTTGACTCGTCTGCAGCGTCGGCGCGAAAGCGAAGCTCGACCTCTTTGCCCGCGTATTGCGTCAGGTCGACGCTTCGATCCAACCAACCGAGGGCTGGCTGTCCGGCTTCACGAATTTTGATCACTTCGCGAAAGAGGCTCTCGCAGTCACCGTCCAGGCAAGCCTGGAGCTCAAATCGCACCGACCCCAATTGCTGCCAAGCTTCGAGTACGCCGATCGCAAAATCGAGAGTCGCATTGCGCGGAACGTCGACTTCTACTGCCGCCCGAAGTGAGTCCCGTGGAAGCGGGTAAAGGGTGAGCCAAGCTTTCTGGGTTAGTGGGAACGGGAAGCTGACGGCGAAGCGAGCCGGGGCCTCTTGATCTTGAGGGGCGCGCCTGACAAATGGCTTGAAAACCTTCCATTCATCGACCCATCTTGCCCTGGGTACGATCAGGATTTCATCGCTCGCAGAGAGTTCGGGCGGCAACTGCCGTTCGAATGCAAGTCGGGTGTACGGGTTCGTCTTTGCCTTCGTTTTGCGCGGCTTGGTAGGCTTACCTTTTGAATGAAAGATAAACCTGGATGAATCGCGCATCACCGGTCGCGTGTCGTTTAGCAGTGTGGTGTAGCGGTCCGTGTTGGAATCACGAGGAACTGAATCGGCGAGATTGACACGTACGATCGCCTCGGCGAAGGCTAGCGTCGAATCAAACGCAATCGCGAGTGCGAGCGTCAACCAGAAAAACTGCGCGACGCACGATCCGCGTGACTTGAACATGGTTTCTTCTCCGATCCAATTCGAAGGTATCAAGGGATGCGACAGTTCCGGCAGCTGTTTTGCGAAGTGAGTAAGTATTCGGCGAACCGGCAGAATTACAAGAAGCATCGAGTTCGCGCAGGGCAATGCCGCCGAAGCCGGGTTGCCTAATGTTGAGTTTACCGCGCGGAACGCTAGAGCAAGCGAATGCCCCCGAGGCGAGCTGCGACGCAATGCTCGGGCTGGACATCCTGCACCGTGTCCCCGCTCTCGGCGCGACAGCGCTTCCGTTCCTTCCGACGGTGGGCTCGCTCGGTCGGTGATCTACAGAAGCGCATGGAACGCGCCGGCCTTGAGATCGAAGAAGTTTTCAAGCCGGTTCCCGGCTTTGCCTTAGTCGTTGCCAGGAAGTCTGGCTTGCGGTTGCGCACCCGAACCCCGCACCGCCCTCGGGCTTCGGGTTAATCTCGCTCTGGTGGTCCCTTGGCGATGATTCCACCGAACCCACTCCAGATCATTTCCGTCGTTTGAGTGGTGACGTCTTGGAGCGAGACTTCAGAATGGTCGCGCCACCAGCGCCCGACGTGCACCCCGATGCCGATCAGCGCATTGGCATAAATAGGCGCCGGCGCGGGATCGCTTTCGAGAGCAACGATCTGGGACTCAATCACTTTGGTGATGTTGCTCGTCAGTCCGTCGAGCATGACACCGAGCCCCGAATCTGAAAGGTGAACGGGTGCGTCCCGCGTGAGTACCGCATGGCCGTCCGGGTGTTCGCGCACATAGGTGAAGAAGGCGCGCATGCCACGTTCGACGAGTTCGCGTGGCGCGCCGGGTAGGGCGAGGGCTTCGATGACGACGGACTCCACCATCGCGATCTGCATGCCCACCACGGCTTCGAACAAACCCTGCTTGTCGCCAAAGTGGCTGTAGAGAATCGGGCGCGATACCCCCGCGCGTTCCGCGATTTCTTCGAGGCTCGTCGCGTCGTAACCCCGCTCGGCGAATACCGGGCAGGCGACATTGACGAGTTGTCGCCGGCGCTCCTTTCTGGGCATTCGCTTGCCCCGAAGGGAAGTTTGTGTCTCTAAGTCATTCTCTCGTGGTTTCGGAGGAAGCTTCGTCGGCATGCTTGCATTTATATTACATTTATGTAAGTTTCGCTAATGTAAGTTACGATAACGTAAGTTTCATTTATGCAACATAAACAGGAAAGCCGAGATTCAATCGGCGATCGAACCTAGAGGAACTTCAACTCATGCAATCCACCACGACCCTGCCATCGCTGGCCCACAACCCCATTCGCTGGGGCACCGCCTTTCGCGCGCTTCTCGCGTTGCGCAACGACAACGACGACACCACGCACGTCTTCAAGATCGTAGACGCCCTGCGCGGCGACTCCGAAAAGAAGTCGCTCGCTCGAATGAAGCAGACCCGCATCGGTCGCCGCATCATCGAAGAAGACCGCAGTCTGCTGACGGTGTTGACTGACCGCGAGCGACTCCGATCCCTTTCCGACGGTTCGCTCGGTCGGGTCTATCTCTCGTTCATGGAAAAAGAGGGCCTTAGTGCAGACGGTCTCGCGGAGGCTTCGGTTGACGGATACGGCGAGAACAAACTCGACCCCGAAATTCGCACCTTCACAACCTGGGCTCGCGACAGTCACGATTTGTGGCACGTGCTTACTGGATACGGTCGAGATCCACTTGGCGAGTTGTGTCTACTCGCGGTGCTCTACAGCCAGATCGAGAGTCGCGGTACTGGTTTCATCGCGTTGCTTGGTCTGCTGCAGATTCCACTGGAATATCCCGGTGCCCCGGCAATTCGCGCCGTGATTCAAGGATTTCAGATCGGTCGCAACGCCGAATCGATGATGGCCCAAGACTGGGAACGACTGCTGGAACAACCCTTTGATGAAGTACGCAATGCGCTTTGTCTTGGGCAACCCACCTATTACGAGCGCAGCCGCCCGCTCCATGATGCATCGCGGTCAAAGAGCCGAGCAGCGGTCGCAGCGAGCGCGACAGCCCAAGCCTGAAGCGACTCGCAGATCGTCACGCGAGGACAACGTCGGCGACACTGGAAGCGGACGGCGAAACGCAACCCGCACGTCAGGCGCTCATCAATTCACGCGATCCCGGTGTTTAAGGTCGGCTGCCGGGTTCCTCGTTTGGCTGGAATCGTGACCATGAGGCGCTCGCCGTCAACGAACTCAATGTCTCCCTCTCGTAAAAACATGGACTCGCGGTCGTCTCGATCGGTTCCGTCATAAACACCGCGCGCACTGCGCCCATGTCTGTGTCGAAGAACTCGGACCCGAATTGAAGCTCGTGCCGAGTGCCAGGTATTCACGGCGTTGAACTAGTCTGGAATATTCAGTTCAAAGTCCGCTGCCGAGTGTCGCTCCGGCACCCGTTCTTCCTCGGGCCCCCATGCGCGGTTAACGCGTCGGCCGCGCGCAACAGCAGGACGTGCTTCGATTTCGGTGGCCCAGCGAACCACGTTCTTGTACGAAGCGACCTCTAGAAATTCGGCTGCGCTGTATTGGTCGTTCAAGACCATGTTGCCGTACCACGAATACACGGCCATGTCGGAGATGTTGTAGTCGTCGCCGCAGAGGAAGCGTCGGTTGGCGAGGTTTTGGTCGAGGACGTCCAGCTGTCGTTTCACTTCCATCGAGAAGCGATCGATGCAGTATTCGATCTTCTTCGGCGCGTAGCTGTAGAAGTGACCGAAGCCACCGCCGAGGTAGGGCGCGCTGCCCATCTGCCAAAAAAGCCACGACATGCATTCGGCCCGAGCTGACGGCTCTGTCGGAATGAAGGCATCGAATTTTTCAGCGAGGTACACGAGGATCGCGCCAGACTCAAAAACGCGTGTCGGCGGTGACGTGCTTCGGTCGAGCATCGCGGGAATCTTGGAGTTCGGATTGATGGCGACGAAGTCGCTACCGAACTGGGCCCCGTCGCCAATGTTGATGAAATAGGCGTCGTACTCGGCGTCTTTCTTGCCAAGTTCCAGAAGCTCTTCGAACAAGATCGTGACCTTCACACCGTTGGGTGTTGCGAGGGAGTAGAGCTGGTGGGGATGCTCGCCGACGGGCAATTCTTTTTCGTGGGTCGCGCCGGCAATGGGCCGGTTGATATTGGTAAATCGTCCGCCGTCTTGCGCTTCCCACTTCCATACCTTCGGCGGTGAATATTCTTCCGTATCGGCCATGATGTGTTCCTTGGATTCATTGAAGTTGATTTGAGTAGATTGGACTTGATTGCCGGGTGCGCGTTGCGCAGCGAAATTGGATACGCGGGTCTCGTTACGATCCGAAACTCCGAGTCAGTGATTCAGGTCCGGTACGCGGAGCACGATAGCCCGGCTCGCGACGGCATCCGAGGACTCACGCGACACCAGCAGGTGAGTAGGAACAATCGTGTGTTTTAGCAGGAACCTACCGGCAACTAGCCGCAACGAATATGCAGCCAAACGACACCCCGCGAGCACCCCCATCGGCAACATAACGGAAAACCGGGATCGCACCTTTCCGGCACTCAAATGGAAAGAGCGACATCGAATGATTGTCGGTGAAGGGGCCACCTCGCACCGGAGGGTCCTGCTCGAACGGGGCGCAGACCCGAATCTGGCTCCACCCGGAGAAACGACGCTCCGGGCAGCAAGGGCAGAGTCTCTTCGCAAACTCTTGAGAGACTACGGCGCGAGAGATTCGTTGGAGGACGATCGCCACTTGACGGAGTTCCGGATGGAAGTGGCTCTCGAGGTGAGGCTCAAAGCGTAAGTTCCTGCTTGAGTTGCACTCGATGTGGTCGATTGTGCCGTGATCAACGCTAATCTCCGGCCTCCGAAATTGGCTTGCACAGTGGAGATCGTTTTTTGGCAGCGCGACGCAACCCTCAAAACAGAGAAGCATGGACACGTCTCTCTGACGACGCGCTGCTCAAGGTGCGTTTGTGCGATCTACCCTTACGCCTGGAAGAAAGTTGGGTTGCAGGGCTGATCGAACAGGTGAAACATGAATTGCTCGCGAAAGGCTTGCGAGTCAATCCGCATTTCTGGCTGTCGGAAGAATGGTTTTCGCCGCAAGGCGTTCCCGGCGTGGCCGTGCCTTTCTATCTCGCGCATCCGCGGCTCATTCGGCTCGAAAGACACCAAATGCTCGAAGCGGAAGGAGCCACCCGCAAGAGCTGTCTCAAGCTTCTGCGGCACGAAGTGGGTCACGCGGTCGAACATGCCTTTCGCCTCCATCGGCGCCGCAGCTGGCAGAAGCATTTTGGTCGTTCATCCCAGCCCTATCCCGAGTTTTACTGCCCAAATCCTTCGAGCCGCCGCTACGTACTCCACCTAGACTATTGGTATGCCCAGGCGCATCCGGACGAAGACTTTGCCGAGACATTCGCGGAATGGCTCACGCCACGTTCAAATTGGAAGTCGCGTTACAAGGGCTGGCCTGCGTTGAAGAAGCTTGCATACCTTGACGAATTGATGAGCGAAGTCGCCGACACAAAGCCGGTCTTCCGGAGTCGGGCGCGCCCCGAACACCTGCCTCGATTGCGCCAAACGCTGGGTGAGTACTATGCCCACAAGCATGAACGCTTCGAGGGCATGGATAGTCATGTCTACGACGCCGATCTCCGACGCTTGTTTTCGGCGTCTGCATCCCGGGCTGCGCCGACGGCTGCCGCGTTCTTGACCCGCACCCGGGTGCGTATTCGACATCAGGTCGCGCGTTGTACCGGACGCCATGAATACGCCATCGACCTCGTCCTAAGCGAAATGATCGCGCGCTGTCGGAAGCTCAAACTGCGCGCCATCGTGCCGACAGACCAGTTGATCAACGATCTTGCCGTCTTGGTTTCCGCAAGAAGTGTCGAATTTGTGTATCAACGGCGAGAGTGGCACGCGATGTAGTCGCGTTGGTGGAGGCCCGATTTCGATGAAACCTCGGCGCGTATTGGTGCTGTCTCACGAAGACTTGATGGCTCCGGAGTCGCTCGAAGGACTGACGGACCAGCAGATTCACGACACGAAGTGTGAGCGCGACGTCGTGAATACCCTGCGTGAACTAGGGCACGAAGTACGTCAACTTGGCGTGAGCGATGACCTGCGCCCCATTCGCTCGGCCGTTGTGAGATGGAAACCGCACGTCGTCTTTAATTTGCTCGAAGAATTTCTGGACACCGCGCTGTTCGATCACAACGTTGTGGCCTACCTCGAATTGCTAAGAGCGTCCTATACCGGTTGCGGACCTCGCGGCCTTGTACTTACCCGTGACAAATCTCTCGCCAACAAGTTGATGGCATACCATCGCGTGAAGGGACCGCGATTTTTTGTGGTGCGACGCGGACTCAAGCCTCGACTGAAGCGCGGGCTCAAGTTTCCGATGATCGTGAAGGCTTTGAATGAAGAAGCCTCCCTCGCGATCGCGAAGGCCTCAATCGTGCACAGTGAAGAGAAGCTGGCCGAACGCGTGAAGTTCGTACATGAGCATGCCGAAACCCATGCGCTCGTCGAAGAGTTCATTGAAGGACGAGAGGTCTACGTCGCAATGATCGGGAACCAGCGCTTGCAGGTACTTCCGCCGCAGGAGTTGGTCGTCGGGAATCTCGCGGAGGGTGAGCGGTTGATTGCCACCGCAAAACTGAAGCACGACCCGAACTATCAAAAGAAAAGGCAGGTCAAAGTTGTCACAGCGGAGCTTACGCCTGAGCAACACAAGGTGTTGGAACGCGCGTCGCGGCGCGCGTACCGGGTACTTGAGCTTAAGGGCTACGCGAGGATCGACTACCGACTGGCGGAAGATGGGAGCTTCTACTTCCTCGAGGCGAACCCGAACCCGGAACTCGCCAAGGGCGAGGAAGTGGCAGATGCGGCGGCAGCGGCCGGGATCACATATCCCGAGCTCATCCAAAAAATCGTCAGCCTCGGGATGCGGCACTGAGACGCAAGAGAAAAGGGATCTAACTCGGCCTGTGGTTCATCGGATGCGCGTGTCGTGCGAGGTGCGCGACGTCCGGACGCCGGCTTGCTTCGAGGCTTTGCGTTTGACAGAATCTCGTCTCTCGCGGAGTCGAGAAGCGCTGGCAAGGCACTGTGGGGCTGCCGGTGATTCTGCTTCTTTCGCTTCACGCCGCGCCCGGCCACATTCGATTCGCGACAGTCCTTCGAATCGGGAGAACTCATGCACGAACATTTCGACGTCCTGATCGTTGGGGCGGGGATCTCTGGGATCGGGGCGGGCTACCACCTCAAGAAGAATTGTCCCGATCGCTCCTTCACCATCCTCGAAGGGCGTGATGCCATTGGCGGAACGTGGGATCTATTTCGATACCCCGGCATTCGGTCCGACTCCGACATGTACACCCTGGGTTATTCGTTCCGACCATGGACGGAACCGAAGGCCATCGCAGATGGCCCGTCGATCCTGACGTACGTCAAGGACACCGCACGCGAATACGAGATCGATAAAAAAATTCGCTTCAGTCATCACGTAAAGCGCGCGTCGTGGTCGAGTGAAGATGCGCGCTGGACCATCGATGTCGATCGAGTGGATTCGGGTGAACGCGTTCAATTGACCTGCAATTATCTTCACATGTGCAGTGGCTACTACAACTATAAGGCGGGCTACACCCCCGACTTCGATGGCATGGATGATTTCGAAGGTCGCATCGTCCACCCGCAGCACTGGACGGATGACATCGAAACCGAAGGCAAGCGAATTGTTGTGATCGGGAGCGGCGCCACGGCAGTCACCCTCGTGCCGGAACTCGCCAAGGGCGCCGAGCACGTGACAATGCTGCAGCGATCCCCCACCTATGTCGTCGCGCTGCCTGACGAAGATGCGCTGGCGAACGGCTTGCGTGCGCGGTTGCCGGCAAGGGTGGCCTATGGAATTACGCGATGGAAGAACGTGTTGGGTGGAATGTTCATATTCTGGCTGTCACGGAAGTATCCCGCATTCGTCAAGCGCCGCATCATTGAAGAAGCGAGCAAGCAACTCGGCCCCGAGTTTGATGTGAAAAAGCATTTCACGCCGCGCTACAACCCCTGGGATCAGCGCATGTGTCTGGTTCCCAATGGTGATCTCTTCGAGTCACTCAAGAACCGAAGTGCGTCGGTGGTGACGGATCACGTTGACACCTTCACCAAAACAGGAATCAGACTTCGCGGCGGTGAAGAACTGGATGCTGATCTCATCGTGACGGCCACCGGCCTCGACTTGCAAGTGCTCAGCGATTTGGAAGTGATTGTGGATGGTGACAAAATCGATTTAGCGCAGACGACATCGTATAAAGGCATGATGTTTAGCGACGTGCCCAACCTTGCGACGTCAATAGGGTACACGAACGCTTCGTGGACCCTGAAGTGCGATTTGACATGCGGCTACGTTTGTCGCGTGTTGAACCATATGCGCGCCAACGGCTATCGCCAGTGCACGCCTCGTATCGAAGACCCAAATATGGAGCGAGAGGCGTGGATTGACTTCACTTCCGGCTATGTCCAGCGCTCTCTGCACAAGTTCCCGAAACAGGGGACGAGAAAACCCTGGCGACTGAATCAGAACTACGCCCTTGATCTTGTTTCATTGGGCCTAGGACGTCTCGAAGATGGTGCCATGAAGTTTGAAGGTGAGAAGCGGGCGGCTGAGCGTCGTTAAGGCTGTGCGCGAACTGCACGGTTAGAAGACCGAGTAGCCCCCGTCGATCAAGATCGCATCGCCGGTGTGATAGGCGCTCTCATCCGACGCGAGGTAGACCGCGATCCCTTCGAAGTCACTGGGTTCTCCCCAGCGGCGCGCCGGCAATCTCTTCATCAAGATCTTATTCATGGCTTCGGACGAAGACATCGGCGCAGTTGCATCCGTATGGACCCAGCCCGGCTCGATCGAATTCACTTGGATGCCATGGCGCGCGAGTCGCACCGCGAAGGTTTTGACCAGTGAGCCGACGGCGGCCTTACTGGCCGCATAGTGGGCCTGCATTGGCGATCCGAAATGCGCCACCATCGACGACACCGCGATGAGTTTCCCACCACCACCGTGTTCGATCATATGGTTGGCAATGCAACGCAACGTCAAAAACGTGCCGTCGAGATTGACGGACAGCAACTCTCGCCAGGCTTCGAGGGAGATCTTGAGCGGGTCGCCGGGGGCGCCGTAGCCCGCGTTTGCAAAGCACGCGTCGATCCGCCCGAAGTGTGCCGTGGTGGCGTCGATGGCTGCGAGGATGTCGTCTTCCTGCGAAATGTCGCAGCGAACGGTCAAAACACTCGCGCCCAACGCCTCAAGTTCTTCTTGTGCGCTTTGATTTTTATCTTCGTTGCGCGCCCATACGGCGACGCGTGCGCCCGCGCGGGCCACACCGCGCGCAAGTCCAAGGCCGATGCCACCGTTTCCTCCGGTCACAACGATTGTGCGCTCACTGAGATCGAACATGGGCCTCTCCTTTTGATGGACGATCAGAACGGTCGCGTATTCGCGAGCTGCCCGTCGGCGTTGGCTGCGGTGGCGAAGTCGAATTCAGCTTCACGCCAAATTTGAGAGCCCTTCGTTTCAAGAGGCCCCCACCGGGCGCAAAGAGGATGCTTGGGCGTCGTCCACTGCACTCGGGGCCTCCATCGTTCGCAAGGACGGTGGAGTAACTGTTGTACCTGTCCTACGACTCCGGCGTTGTTCGCGATCACTAACGCAAACGCCATGAAGCCCAACATGCGAATCGAAGGGACTTTGAGTCCCGGAAGCGCGGCGCGGGAGAGCACCACCAAAATTGGGAACAAGGTGTGTGTGGAATAGATCAGAGGCTGACCGTGGGAACGATAAAAGTAATGAAACACCAAGTTGAACAAGATCAGGAAGCCGGCCATGACCAAAGGCCATCGGGGGAGGGCGTCGGCCACGGGTTGCTCTGCTGCTTCGCTCCCTTCTGGGGCTCCGAACATGAGGCCACTCAACAACGAAGTCACGAAGAAGATTCCGACCGCCGCAATTCCAACCCAATACAAGCGGCTGCCCTGTTCAAACTGAATCAGGTCGGCACGACCCCAGGTGGTACGCACGAGCTTCATTTCTGGGTCTCGTCCCATGAGTGAATCCGCGAGAAACGTTCTGACCTGGGCGGCAAAGTATTCAGGTTGCCAGCCACGGTCAAAGCGGATGACCCGAGGTTTCAGATGATCGTTGGGGGCGAATGCGAGCTGGTCCTTGGCGTCGGGATGGACCACCTCCTGAATCCACAGCGCCGCGGTCGCAAGGACGGCAAAGGCTGCGATCATGGCCAGCCCGGAAACGATGCGGTCCCGAAGCGGTGCCTTCGCGAGAAGCAAGGACGTGGCAAAGCTCGTGGCAACGTAAAGTGCATTGGGAAGTGTCGCCCCAACGGCCAGCACCGCGTAGAGCACGAAGAGTGCGAACCGCTTTGGGTAGCGACGGGGTTCGGCGAGTTTCGGGTTCACCAGCAAGAAAGCGAGCACGATCGCCGTCACGTTGTAGCCAAACGTTTCGGGTACGGATGCCAGTAGCCACAGTGCCGGGGAAAATCCGAGCACGACACTAAATGCGGTTGCAGCCCCCAGTGACAGCCCAAGGCGTAAGAATGCCAAGAATGCCAGTGCGACCGACAGTGCTGCCCATGTGCTCGTGACGAGAAGGACCGAACGCATGGGGGACAAGCCTAGGGACACGAGTATCTGGCTCGGAGTTCGGGCATAAAGCAAGAACAGCGGATGGCGTTTGGCTTTGTAACTCGTCTCCGCGTAAACAATGTCGCCGAGAATGTGCGGGGTGTCCGAATCGAAGAGAGTGTCGAGTCGAAGGCTGCGGGCCGGAGGTGTGTCACCAAGTTCGGGGCTTGGCCAGGCGACGAGGTCGCCCACCAGACTGATCTGGTACACGGCAGTGAACGTGAAGAAGAGCACGCAGGCGGTACGGAGCGTGATGGACTTCGCGGGCATGGACTTAGGCTAGCTCAGCAGCCGATGGGCTGAATGTGCGCGCCGCAGATGACGACGTTTCGGTTTTGAATCCCTTGCGGTGGCTATTCGATGTAGCCCAACGCCCGAAGTTCTTCTTGAGTTTCGTGATCGAGCCCGTCTTGCTCCCGCGCTGCCGCGTCAGGACTGGGACTCGACGTGTCATCATCAGCCAAGCTCGTTCCGTCGCCATAAGCTGCCACCAAGCTTTCGAGCTCCGCCAATAGTTTGTCGCGGACCGTCGCCGCGTCGGGTGCGTCGATCAGATCGGTCGCTTCCGTGGGATCAATCGCGAGGTGATACAACTCGTGGTTGCCGTCACTGCCCCAGATGAGCTTCCACCCATCGCGACTCACGCTGCGAAGCCTTCGCCAATATTTGCGAACCCGGTGATTGTCCTGACCCCCTCCGTCGGGAAACAAGCGAAGCATGGCTTGGTCGGGGCGGTAGTACTCGGTGAACACGCTGCGCTGGGTCTGTGCGTCGACGAGAAGGTTGCGTCCGTGGGTTGCGGAGCGGCCTTCAAGGAGCCCGGCCGCATCAAGAGCGGTTGGATATAGATCGACAAGCTGAGCGGGGCGGGAGTCTCGGCCGCGCTTCAACTTGGGCAGGTACCGAATCAAGAGTGGAATTTGCAGGGTCGACTCGTAGAGTGAAAAAACGTGATTCACATGCCCGTGGTCGCCGATGTTCTCGCCATGGTCGCTCGTGACGGCGACGAAGCTGGTGCTCGGGTCGTGTCGCGAGTTGAATTGCTTCAGAATTCGGCCCACGTTTGCGTCGACTTCCTTCACTTCAGCATCGTACAGGCGGCTGAGCCTGTCGTACTGTGCATCGGTAAGCCCGCGCTTCCCGAGGTAGTAGTCCTTCCAGAAAGAATTTGTGATCTGTCCGTCGAGCTTCGCGCCGAACGCGCCACAACTGCTGCCACAGCTGTCGAACGGGCCGTGCGCGCCAATCAAGTTGATGAAGAGAAAGAGTGGCCGCGGGTCGTCCCGTTCGCTCAAGAACTTTTTGACCCAATCCACGGTGATGGCATCGCGTGCATGCATCTTCGCACTACGCCAGGACTCGTGATAAATCTCGAAACCCTGCGCGAACCCGCGCTCCGCGGTGATCATCACATTGCCCGCTACACCGACGGTCTGGTATCCCGCACCGCCCAGCACTTCGGCCAACGATTCAACGTCCTCGGTGAGTCGCCAATTTTCCTGAGTGGCGCCGTGAGCCACCGGGTAGAGTCCGCTAAAAAGCGAAGCGTGTGACGGGGTCGTCCACCCGCTCGTTGCGTGTGCGTTGTCGAAGTTACGCGCCGTGGCGATCATGCTGTCGAGGTTCGGTGACGTTGCTCGTTCGTAGCCGTAGGTGGACAGGCGATCTTTGCGCACGGTGTCGAGGACAATGATGACGATGTCGTGACCGGTCGCAGAAGCGGGAAGCGTATTGGCGGTGTCGCTGCAGGCCATGAGCGTGGCTACGAATAGTGAGAGCGCGACACCGCTCGCCCGTCGACAGGTGAATGGCCAAGCAGTCGGGTGGGTCGCATCGGCACAGGATAAGATCGTCACGCGACGCACGATATCACGGGCCGAACCCTGTCAGCCACGACTCCGGTGCTAACGCGTTTCGAGTTTGGGGTCGACATTTTCGTCTTCGTGCACCGTAGAACCGCCGAAAATCCGACTGAATTGCTTCTGCACAAACTCTCCGAAGTCGTCAACCAGGATATAAAAGACCGGCACGAACAAGAGTGTGAGCATCGTCGACGAGAACATCCCGAGCGCAGTCGCGATGGCCATCGGGGCTCTGGTTTCGGCACCGGGACCTAGGCCCAAAGCGGCCGGCAAGACGCCGAAGATCATCGAGATGGCGGTCATCAGCACGGGCCGCATGCGTACCGGAGCCGCTTGTCGCATCGCTTCGACTTTGTTCAGGCCCGTCTTCCGGAGTTGATTTGCGTAGTCGACCAGTAGAATCGAATTCTTGGTGACGAGACCAAACAGCAAAATGATGCCGATCAAGCTGAAGAGGTTGAGGCTGTGATCGAAAAGCAGGAGCCCACCCAATGCCCCGACCATCGAAAGAGGAAGCGCGAGCATTACCGTGATGGGGTGAAGCAGGCTTTCGAACTGCGCGGCGAGCACCATGTAGATGACCAAGATGCCGAGCGCCATCGCGATGCCGAACTGCGTCATGCCCTCCATCATGGCTTCGGCATCACCCGAAACATTGAGCGTGACGCTAGACGGCAGAATGTCGGCCGCGACTTTCTCGGCAATTTCTACTGCTTCACCGAGCTTGAGGCCGTCGAGGTTGGCTCGAATCGTAACGCTGCGCTGTCGATTCGTGCGCGTAATGTCCGAAGGTGCGGCGCCTCGTTCCACAGTGACAAGGTTGCGGAGTGCGATTGCTTCCCCGTGGCGGTTGCGCACGTAGAGCGATCCGATCGCGTCCACGTCGTCACGCAACTCTTCTTCGAGACGCATGCGGATGTCGTAGCGGCGTCCGTCTTCTTTAAAGATTCCAACGTCGAGGCCGCCGACCATCAACTGAACCGCTTCGGCGATGGTCCTTGCATCGACGCCCATTTCGGCCGCCTTGTCGCGGTCGACGTGAATGCGTAGTTCGGGCAAGCCAAGCTTCAGGCTGCTGTCGAGGTCGACATAGCCAGGGTTCTTTTGAAGTTCGGCGATGAACTCACCTGCTACGCGGTCGAGTTCTTCGAGAGAAAGGTTGCCTCGAAGTTGAACGCTAAAGCCCCCACCGCTTCCCGACATCGACTCGGCGGGGTTGAATACACGAATGCGTCGCCCGGGAATCGGGGCAAGGGATTCGCGCGCTGCGGTGATCAACTCCATGACCGACCTATCGCGCTTGGTGGCATCGGTCAGCGTGCCAAACAACATTGCGGCATTCGATTTTGGTGGGTCGAACCCGCCCGACGAACCGGCGGCTGAAAAAATTCCAACGACTTCGGGTTGGTCGAGGAACCAGCGCTCGTCCCGGTCTAGATAGTCGAGGCTTGCCCAGACCGACGTTCCCGGAGGCGCTTCGATTTTCGCGAAGAAAATGCCTTCGTCCGCAGGTGGAAAGAATTCTGTCTTTAGATTGGCGCCGAAAATGTAAGCGAGTACCAAGCTGAGCAGTGTGAGGCCCACGGTCGACCAACGTGAGTCGATGCTTCGGTTCAAAATCTTTGCGTAAGCCGTCTCGAGGCCCACGAACCAAATCTCGAGTCGGTCGTAGATGCTGCCCGGTTTGCGCGGCTTGGGTGGGGGGATGCGGGCGGCGAGCATGGGAGTCAGCGTCAGGGCGACGAAGAGCGAGATCATCACACTTCCTGCGACGACCAAGCCGAACTCACCTAAAAAGTTGCCAACCAAGCCTTCGACGAAGACGACGGGAAGGAACACCGCCGCCACCGAAATCGTTGCGCTGGTTGCCGCAAATGCGATTTCTCGCGTTCCCACCTTGGCGGCCTCCATGGCGTCTTTCCCCGAGGCGCGGTGCCGCTCGATGTTTTCGAGCACAACGATGGCGTCGTCGATCACAACCCCAACGGCGAGTGTCATGCCGAGAAGGGTCATGGTGTTCAGCGTATAGCCAGCGATCCAAACGAGCCCAAAGGTCGCGACGAGCGACACTGGAATCGCGAGCGCAATGATCATCGTCGGGCGACTGCGCCGCAAAAATACAAATACCGTGAGCACCGCGAGGAGTGCGCCAAAGATCAGCGCGAACTGCGTTTCGGCGACGGCTTCGCGCACGCCTTTCGAGAAGTCGATGAAGCCATCCGTTTCCTCGATCTTGATCTCGGGAGGTAGAAACTTTTCGATCTCGACCAGACGCGACATGACTTCGTCGACGATGCCAACGGTATTGCCGCCAGACTGTTTGCGAATGCCAAGCCCAACCGAGACTTCGGCGTTGTAACGCATAATCGTTTCGACGTCTTCGGTGCCGTCTTCGACTCGAGCGACATCACTCAGACGAACCGGGGCACCGTTCACATGGGCGACAACCATGCCTTCGAGTTCGCGTATCGTGCGGAACTCCGCATCGGTTCTCACCGAATATTGAAGGCGGTTCCCTTCAATGGCGCCGGCGGGAAGTTCGACGTGTTCTCGCCGCAGCGCGGTTAGAACGTCGACCGCCGAAAGCTCACGCGCACGCAGTTGATCGCCTTTGAGCCAAATGCGAATGTTGCGATCTTGTCGCCCAAATACCGCAACGCCCGCGATGCCGGGGATCGATTCTAGATACGGGTTGATACGCCGGCGAACGAATTCGCTTGCTTCTGTCGCGGACGATGTGATCTTGAGCGGGATCCACAAGATCGGCTGATCGTTGGGGTTGAAGGTGCCGACCACGGGGGCGTCGAGATCACGAGGAAGCTCGCGCCGCGCTTGGGCGACCTTGTCGCGTACCTTCTGCGCCGCAATGTCGAGGTCGGTTCCGAGTTCGAATTCGACCGCAATATAAGAAGAACCGCGATAACTCGTCGAAGTGATGTTGCGTACACCGCCGACGGTGTTCAGGTATTCCTCGAGCACGTCAGTGACGTCTTCTTCAATGCCCTCTGGCGTCGCCCCTTCGAGGGTCGCACTCACGGTCAGGATCGGGAACTCCATGTTGGGGTATTGATCCACCCCAAGACGGTTGTATCCGAGCACGCCGAAGACGATCAATGCAAGGATCATCATCCACGTAAGAATGGGGCGGTCGATCGAGAGATCGGAAAGCGTCATTGCGGACTTTCCGAAGTTTGCGGTGCGCCGCTCGACGCGACTGCCGAAGGACTTGCGGGCTGACCATCGGCCTGGCGGACCGAAACCATCACGCCGTCATCGAGGCGGTCTTGACCACGAACGACCACGATATCTCCATGATTCAAGCCTTCCTTCACTTCGATCCAACCTTCTCCCAAAACGCCAGTGACCACCGTAATGCGCTCGACCCTTTCGCTCGAAGCGAGTCGAAACACCACGGCGCCGTCCGCCCGTTCGATGACAGCGTCCTGGGGCACGACGACTGCGGCGGCGCGTTTGCGCACGCCGAGATCGACATGTGCGAACAAGCCTGGGCGAATGCGACCGTCGGGGTTGGGCAGTTCTGCCTTTACGCGCAGGGTTCGGGTGCGTGGGTCGATGGTCGGGGAAATTGTGCTGACTTGGGCTTTGAAGGTCTCGTCGGGGTAGGGCGCGATCGAAACTTCGACGGGATGGCCAAGCTTCACCTTGGACGAATCGACTTCGGCCAGGGTGAATTCGACTTCAACGGGGTCGAGAGCGACAAGGTCGAAGAGTGCCGTGCCTGCGGTGAGGTACTCGCCAACGCTGACGTGGCGGCGAGCGATCAGCCCGTCAAATGGAGCGCGCACGGTGGAGTCTGCAAGCGCGCGTTCCGCTAGCCCGAGGCGCGCTTTCGCGCCGCTCTTTGCGGACCGTCTAAGCAACTGTCGGGTTCGGTCTTCGTCAAGGCGAGCTTCGGACGCTGCGTTTCCCTTGCTCAGGCTTTGGGTCCGCTGGTAGTTGCGTCTCGCCACCGCGAGTTCCGCCCCGGCTTCCGCGACCTGTGCTTTGGCGTTGGCGACTTCGAGGGCGCGGCGCTCGGGGTCGATGACGAGCAACACGTCACCCGTCGCGACTGCGGACCCTTCGCGCACGAGCAAATCGGTGACTTGGCCGTTTACCTGGGCGGCAATGGTCGCTTCGGCTTTGGCGGTGAATTGTCCTGTGGCCTTGATGCGGTCGATGACGTCGCGACTTTCGACGTGGGCGACCATGACCGGTGGGCGTAAGTCCTGAACTTCTTCGACGACGGCTTCTTCCGCGCAACCGACTAGCGATGCCGCGATTGCGAGTGCAAATATCGATGCGTGGGCGCGCTGCAAAGAGAATCGATTGTTGGGTTTGGTCTTGCTCATTTCACTTGCTCCTCAGCAGTACGGGCACGATCTTCTTGCACGGGTTGCACTTGTCGCTTCTCTTTGGGCACCAGCCATCCTCGGAACATGCCCTCGATGCTTTGGTCCAGGAGATCTTCTTTCCATTCCACGTCCGGACGCAGCGCGCGCAGGGACACGATGCCGTGGACCATGGTCCAGATGGCTTGTCTGAAATCTTCGAGCTCACCGAGGGCGAGCCAGCCGCGCTCGGCAATCATCTCGGCGGGGATCTCCATCAGACGTCGTGCCTCTTCGGCAGACTCGATCACGCTCGAGTGTTCTTCGCGCGATTGCATGAGCAACTGATAGTGGGTTGGATTGCGCAGGCCGAAGACCGCAAACGCACGCGTCAACGCGCGCAAGTTCTCGACCGGGTCGTCAGCCAACGGGACGCGTTTCAAGTCGACGGCAAGAAGCGTCAGTCGCTGCTCGAGCAACGCGTCGATCAAGCCATCTTTGTCCTTGAAGTGGGCGTAGATGGTGGGTGCGCTGTACCCGCAGCGATCGACCAGTTTGCGCACGGAAAAACCCGCGTGCCCAGCTTCAACAAGCAGCGCTTCGGTGGCGTCGAGGATCACCTTGCGGGTGTCGGCGCGAGTCTGACTTCGGCGTTCGGCAGCGGTGTGGAATGCCACGGAGGGAGGACCCCGGAAAGGTTTGAGGGATTGGGGCGCAACGTCTGCAATACAGCTCGGGCGCGGGTTGTTTCGGCTTGGTTTCGGCGCGCGGCGAGAGGGGCGCCCCTCGGGGTTCGACGTCGCATCTATCTGAATTCATGAAGCCTAACAGCGGGAAAGCACTGTAACGCCGTTAAACCTTGGCTCATGAACTAGCACACGAACCGACCCGATCAAGTGCTCGATTTTGGCGATGCGCTATTCGGGGCCCAAGCCAGGGGGCAGGGTGCCGTTTGTGACCAGAGCCTTGGCCGCCGCCGCACCTGCTGCGCATGCGGGCCCCGCCTCCCGTTGCTGGCGACATGCTGTGACCATCGCCTTTTGCTCGGCCGGAAGCTTCCCTGTCGCCGGCAGGCCCAATCGATCCCGGCACCTAGCACCCGTGATTTTAACTTCGCTACAGGTCGACCATATGTCGAGGAGCGCGCTGGGGTCGAAGGGGGCGTTGTGGTGGTAGTAGTCAATATAGAGCTCGGTAGCGCGCCACGCTTCGTCGAGACTTCGCTGCGACTTCGAGGCGTACTCCGGCGATGCCCCATCAAAGAGGGCCGCCATCAACTTCATGTCGTCCGCGTTCGCGACAAAGCCGTGCACTTGATCCGGCTGCGGATGTTTTGCGCGCTGGTCGAGGACTTTGAAAATCTCATGAAAGGCGTCGGAAGTCGGGGCTTCGCTCATCCATTCCGCGAGCATGGTCTGACACCGATGCATAAATACATCGCAGGTTTCGAGGATCGCGGCGGCCCGATCATGATCCGAGAGTCGTCCTCCAGTGCGTACCATGTATCGCCTGAGCATCGAGCGCTTGGCTCCGACTTTTGCAGCCTTGCCAAACCCGGTGAACGGGGGCTGTGCGGTGTCGCCTCGAAAGAACGCGATACCGGCAGTATGACTGAGCCTCGGATGATAGAGAGAATGCAGTGGGCCGCGAAGTTCGATTTCCTGGATCACGTCCATCGGAACGAGTTCGTGGGAAAACAGATCCGTGATGCTTGAAACCCCTGCCCGACTGAAAGACGCACTGAAGTCCGAGCGGTTGAACCGTTCTTCGATCCAATAGGGATCCCGTGCCTTTCCGGGATCATTGAAGCCAAGTATCAGAAGGTCCGAAGAGACCGAGCCCCAGATCGAAAGGTGATCGAACACCGCGGAGTACGTGCGTAGAACCAGTTCAAGACTTGCTTGATCGGTTTCGTACAAATGCATCCACTGGCAATACACGCCGCGTGGGCTGAGTTTGCTTTTCGCAGCTTCCAAAAACTCTTTGGTGAAGAGCATTTCAACCCCAGTTACCCAGGGGTTGCTCGGCTCAGATACGATCAAGTCGAACGTACCTTCAGCGCGCATCAGTGCACGGTACGCGTCACTTGCGATGACCTTTACCTTTGGGTTGTCGAGTGCATGCAGATTTACGGGATTGAAGATAGGAGCCGCTTCCATGACGCCGGGTGAGAGCTCGGCGACCACAACTTCATTGATGGTGTCGAGTGAAGCGAGCTCCCCCACTGTGATGCCAGTGCCCCATCCGATCACGAACGCGCGCTCAGCAGGGTCGGCGAGCAATGCGGGCAATGAGGCAGCTAAGCCCATGGTCGGATAGTCGCCGTGTGAGTTCCCGTCGGACTTGCCGTTCGTCGCGATCGTGAATGTGGCGCCTCCGCCCGGTACTAGGTACGGGCGAACGGTGATCGATGCGATGGGGTCGTCAGTTTGAAATAGGAAGGGGGCATCAAAAACGTTCGAGTTGCGCTGAACAAAGGTGGCGAGCCCGTCGTATTGTCCAGGCAGTGGGTCACGCATGCGAAACAACCCGGCGTACATGAGACGCGGATCCCAGGCCGGCATCAAGTAGAGAGCGACGAACATGACCGCTGTGACGGTTGCGCCCGTGACGCGATGCCACCCGTAGACGCGAATCGTGAGCAAGCAGGCAGCGGCAATCAGAGCCGCAATGGCGAGGCGAAAGATCTGATGAAGATCGAGCCAAAAGAGCAGCACGTAGCCGCCGAGCAAGGCACCGAGCAGAGAGCCAACGGTATTCCAGCTATAGAGGTTGCCGGCGAGGTCGCCGAGGTGATCCACTTCTCGCCGCATGTGATGAAAAAGCAAGGGGAGAGCGGCACCCGAAAGAAACACCGGGAGACCGATCGCCACGAGGACGAACGCGAAGCCCACGGCGTGATAAAGCCCAAACGCAGCATCACTACTGCGAATCAGCGTGCGCAGGGTTTGAATCGCGTAAGGCGCTTTGTCGACCTGGGTGTAGAGCACCCAGAGGATCAGACCGATTAACCATTGGTTGCCAACGACCAACCAGCGCGGGATCTGGGTCAGGGCTGAGACCCCAAAACTCCCGAGGGCGATGCACAAGACGAATACCGCCACGACCATCGAAAACGTAAATTGCGAGCTACCGAAAGAGACGCCGCCGACGCGAATGATGGCCGTCTGAATGACCATCATGGCGAAGCCGGTGAGCAAGGCGATCGTGCCGTACGTGATGAAGTGGTCTGGGGTCACAGCTTCGGCGGTCGGCTCATCCTTGGGTGTCGCATAGACATGCTGGCCGCGAAAGCCAATCAGAATGAACACCGCACCCGCGAACAAGTTGATGGTTCCCATCGCGAGCATCAGGTTCTTTAGACCGAGAACCGGAATGAGATAGAAGCCTGCAGCGATCGCACCCGCGAATGCGCCCGCGGTATTAAAGGCGTAGATAAAGGCATGGAACCGAGTTGCGTCATCCAAGCTGCGCGAAAGTGCCTGGGTGAGAATCGGAATGGTGCCGCCCATCATCACCGAAGCTGGGCCGATGAGCAGAACTGTGAGCGCGACGTCAATCGCAAAACCGAAACCGCCGCTGCCGTGAGGAATCGCAAAGGACAGCGCTTGCACGACTTTGAAGAGCCAGGGGAACGCGATGACGTAGACGCCGATACTGAACTCAAGACCGCCATACACGAGCAGCAGTCTCGGTGGTGTGCCTGCACGTGCTGCGTTTTCGACAACACGTCGTGTGACAACCCCGAACAGCCAATAACCCACCGACAGCCCGCCCAAGAAGATCGCGAGCACGGCAGCCGTGGCTTCGCTGTGCGAGCCAAGCAAGGTGGCGAGATATTTCTGCCACGCGATCTCATAGACGAGGCCGCTGAAACCGGTCATTACTGTGAGGATCAGTGCAATCGCTCGGGTCATGGCTCGGTTCCTGCGGTTGCGGTTGTCCGATATCGGGCGTTCAACGAAGTGCGAGATTACTAGACACGGCGGGTGCGTTGGTACGCAAATGCAAGTTTTTTTGTGTTCAGTGCGCAACTCGGTTGCAGCAGGCCTGATTTCGTTCCGTAGACTGTGGAACACGATCGATTAACGGCATTGGGGAATATTGCTTGCACTTGAATGACACCCGGTTTGATGCTGGCTTGAGACGAACATGGGTCGGCAAGTCTTTGCTCGGTCCGGCCGCGTCAAAACCTAGGGTTCGACTTCTCTGCCTGCTCCTGATTGCCTCGTGCTGGAGCCTCCCTTCTGGGGCCGAGGAATTATTCAAGCTGAGCACCATTCCGAGTGCAGGGCGAGCTGTGGCGGCACGCATCGCGGACTTGAATGGCGACAGCCGTGCCGACGTTTTCGTAGTCGCGATCGAAGGCATGCCTCCGACAGAGCAGCGCGTGGTTCGCGTGTTCTTGCAGGGGCCGGACGGAACGCTGCCGACCAAACCCAATCACCTCGTTGCCCTGCCGCAGTGGAGCGGTGTCTATGACCTCGCCGACGTGCTGCCCCGGCCCGGCGTCGAAATGGTGCTGCTCGCACCGCATGGCGTGAGCATCTTGTCGCTCGCGACCGCTGACAGCACGCCAGTCATCTACCCGGTCGATGGCGGGAGCGTGGCGATCGCCGAAGACGAGCGTGGCTTCGAACCGGTCAAAATTGTTTTCGACGATTTCGGTCCCGCGCCGCGGCTGCTCGTTCCACAGTTCGGCGGGCTCGTCGTGATGGAAACCGACGGGCGAATCGCTGCTCGGCTTACGGTCCCCCGTCGCGCCAACTTCTACGTCATTCCGAGCAACGGGTTCGTGTCCAGCGAAAGTGATGTCCAGCTTTTTGTCGACGTACCGAAAATTGCGGTTGGCGACGTCGATGGGGACGGACGAACGGACATTGTGGCGAGCACTCGCCATGAGATTGGTGTGTTTATGAGCCGGCCGGACGGGACGTTTAGCGCGGCGCCAAGTCGCACTGTCGCGCTTGGCATGGTGACCCGCCGCGATCATATCCGCGGCACGGGTGGCGTGTCGTGCGAGTTCCGCGACGTCAACTTGGACGGCAGGCTCGACCTTCTTGTCACCCACGTCGAGGGCAGCATTGTCGACGCCGTGACGACCACACGTGTCTTCATCAACCGCGACGGCAATTGGTTGCTCGATAATCCCGATGGCAATTTCCAGTCGACGGACGCACTGGCGAGCAACTCACTCGTCGACCTCGACCGAGACGGGTTGCCAGAACTGCTTCGCATTCAGATCAAGTTCACGTTGCTCGAATTCATCGAACTGTTGTTGACCCGTGAAGTTGACGCTCTGATCTCAATTCATGGTCAAGCCAAGGCTCCTGGTGTCGGTTTCACAGAAGAACCGAGCCTGACCCGTAGCGTGAGCATCCCGTTTCGATTTGACACGTTTCGCGCAAAGGGTTTTGTGCCAACGGTGTCCGCCGACTTAAACGGCGACGGCCACGCGGACCTGCTGGCATCGGGGGCAGGGGATGCCGTGGAAGTGTTCATCGGGGGTGGGACCCGCGTTTTTGCCCGGCGAAGTGTTCGGCAAAAGATGCCGACTGCTGGCGTGATTTCGTTTGCCGACATTGACGCCGACGGACTCACCGACTTCGTGATTTTCGACCCGCACAACTTTGACGCGCCCGTGCAGGTGGCGATCAACCTCGGAGCCCTGCCAGGGACTCCAGAGGCAAAGCGCTTAGGCGCTCAATGGACCGCGTCCGAGGCGCCTTCCGACTCGAGGTAGCCCAGCGCCTTTAGCTTTTCGCGTTCGGCTTCTGATATCTGGGCGGGAGCCGTCTTCGCACGTCCCTGGCGACAGGATCTCCGCGAGTCGTATATCCATGATCGCGCGCATGTCTGCTTGCGTGTGTCTGACTTTCCGGTCACCCGCGATGTTTTTTTGCTCATCCGGGTCGGTATGCCGGTTATAGAGTTCGACTCTGCCGTCATCGAGATGTTGGATCATCTTCCAGCGGCCGCGTTCGACACTGACTTGCCGCTGGTCCGTCCCGCGCGCGTAGCTGCCTTCGGAAGACACGTAACTCGGGCTGGAGCGACTGAGCGCGGTGTCGAAGAGGTCCATCCCCCGGAGCGTGTGTTCTTCAACGCCCGCGAACTGAAGCAGCGTGGTGGCGATAGATGATGTTTCAACCGGGCTTCCAATCGATAGTCCCCACATCGTCCTCGGGATGTCGCCCCCGATGATCAACGGGACGTGGATAAGTTCGTCGTACAAATCCCGACCGTGTCCGAAGCGGTTGTGATCAAGAAAGCCTTCACCGTGGTCGGCAGTGACGACAAAGATCACTCCTCGGTCTCGCCCGGCGCCGATGACGCCATCAATCAACGCACCGACGTGTTTGTCGGTGTGCGCAATTTCTTCATCGTAGACGTCGGTCATGTACCGCTCTGCGGCAGCGGACACGCCCAGCAACTCGGTTCCGTTGGGTGACTCGAAATCGATTGAGTCGCCGAACCGTCCAGTGCGCCCGGTCGCAAAGTCGTATTCCGGATGGCGTTCGTATGAATAATGGGGGTCGAAGTAGTGGACCCAAAGAAAGGTCGGGCCGTCTCCAGCTGCGTTGAAGGACTCGAGTGCTACTTGGGTAAGCACCTCCGAGCTAGAACCGCTGTGATCTTGCACGTGTCGTTCGTTGAAGTCGTCGAAACCTCGGGCAAAGCCGAAGCTGCTGCCGACGAAGACGTGGCTCACGACGGCGCGCGTTTGATAGCCACTCGCTTGAAGGAGGCTCGCGACCGCGGGGTGCTGTTCGCCGATGGAGCTTTGATTGCTCGTCGCGCCGTGCCGGCTCGGCGGAAGTCCGGTGTGGATGCTCGCCATACTGGGCAGCGTCCACGGTGCAGCCGCAACGGCATGCTTGAACGTGACACCTGCCCGGGCGAGCTTCAGCAAATTGGGCGCGGTGGGTCCCGCGCGCAGCGAGTCGATCGTAATCAACACGAGATCCGGGCGTGCAGAAGCGTCGAAAGTTCGGATCCAACAACCGGTCTGAATAAGAAAGAGAAAGAGTGCGGCCACCATGCATTTGCGCGCCCAAGGTGTCGACTTCAGTCGAAGGGCGTCAAAAGTTCTCAGCGGAGATTGCAAATCGAGGTGTTTCGGCATGATCGGTGTGAATGTAACGGAATCTGCCTGAGTCGTGTTGTGCACGGGCTGCAATCGACAATTCGGGATGGTGCGTTTTTCGAGGGCGAGGCGAGATCGATTAAAATCGATTCATCACTGCGTGTTTTTTTGGCTGGCCCCTTTGCAGCGCAGGCAAGATCAGGCAATCTCTGCCGCGCTTTGGAACTGCGGGGCGGTAGTTCAATTGGTTAGAGCACTGGCCTGTCACGCCAGAAGTTGCGGGTTCGAATCCCGGCCGCCCCGCCATCAATAGGCCCGCCCTAGTCGCTGCTCATGAAACCGATCGCTGGGCTTTTGGCAAGTCGGGAGTATGTGTATTCCCGAAGCCGGCCGTTGGCGTGGTCACGAACTGGCTGCAGCGCATAGGTTGCTGAGTCGTGCGCTGGCGCTTTTGTAAAATACGAAGCGCGTCGTAGGAATTTGCTGTGGGTGTTCGTGGTCTTACCGTGAATGTCAGATTAAGGGCACACGCCAAGACCCTGGCCCGAGGTTGGTGTTGCAGTGCAGTCCGCGCAACTTCTTCCACTTGGCCCGGGCGGATTTCCAAACTTGCCGAACACGGATGTGAGGTCTGCAGCGCCGACGCCGTTGTCTTCGTTTACGTCATGGGCGCCCAGTTTCTTTGGGCTCCATGGCGATGCGGCTCCGAACTCACCGAAAACGGCGTTGAGATCGCCCGCGCCGGTATTGCAATCCTGGTTGATGTCGGTGTCGCAAAGGTTGCCGTAGCCATCCTCGTCGTCGTCGCGTTGGATCGGGTTTGCTAAGCCCAGACAGTTGTCGCCATCGTCGACAATGCCGTCGGAGTCGGCGTCCTCTTCGTGAAATAAGCCGGCCCCACTTGCGAGCGCGAACCCAACGCTCAGAGCGCACGCAGACAACAACACCACAATCATTCGCGCGCGAAGGTCGGTTACGCGGCGAACTCCAAGATCACTCCCGTCCGTCCTATCATTCCGCATCGTTCGCACCCCAGGTCGGCAGTGCGGATTCGCAGCATGCGCAACCGCACTGCATCAACGCCTTTGATTTTACGGGAGATAGACCGTCTCTGCACACCAGACTGCGTAGTCATTTAGGCCGATGTCAGTTTCGAGCAGGCTAAACAACGCCTCGTCGTGTTTCAGCCGGTCGAGGTTGGAACGGAAGTCGTATCTCGGTGCTCAACCGAGTTCATTGCGTGGGCCATTGTCCTCGTATCTGGCCGATGTTCCTGTGCCGGCTCCAACCTCGACGTTCGTAGCCGAGCGCGGCGTCAGAAGATAGTTCGCGGACCACGTCATCGGCTTCGCCCAAATATCCTGCGCTGCCGGTCACGAGGATGCGCATGGTTCCGACTGCTTCCTTTGAATCGATGCGGGCGTATTGCGACCCAGCCAGTCGATCAACATGTCGTTAAAGATCTCGGGTTCTTCTTGATGGACAAAGTGGCCTGCATTTTCGAAGCGCTGCACTTCGAGTCCTTTCGGGAAGTCGTCTTTGTGGAGCGTGAGATCGTGGAGTCGGGTGTCCATACAGCCGTCAAGCGCGCCGGTGATCGCAAGCGTGGGGACATGGATCTGACCCGCGACCAGTTCGTTGCCTTGCTTCGATGCTTCGCTTCCCGCTTTGGCGACCGCGCGGTAGTAGCCCAGTGCAGCGCGCTTCACGCCGGGCAGGGCGAGCGTCTCTTTGACCGCCGCGAGTTCTTCTGGCGGGAAGTCCCACCCTGGCGACCAATCACGCCAGAGCTTTTCAATGAACGCCCAATCGTTTCGTTCGACTACATAGTCGGCGATGCCGCGCAGTTGAAAAAAGATCATGTACCACGAGTTCAGGATCTGGCTGGGGAGCTTTCGGATTCCTTCGCTCTGCAATCGACCTGGATGGGGGATCGCAATTGTGGTGAGCGAATGAAACCGCTCGGGTGCCATCGCAGCGGCGGTGTAGGCCACCACTGCGCCCCAGTCGTGTCCGACGAGGTGCACTTTGTCTTCGCCAAGGTTGTCGATCCAACCCACGACGTCTTCCGCGAGACGCACCATGTTGTAGTCGGCGTCCGCGGGTTGAGAACTCGGTTCGTAGCCCCGCATGGTCGGCGCGATGGCGCGGTATCCGGCGCGTGCAAGGGGTTCGAGTTGCTCGCGGTAAGAGCGTGCGTGATCCGGAAACCCGTGAAGGCAAAGGGCGACCGGACCCGTTCCCGCTTCGTACGCGCCGAAGCGTAAATCTCCGACTGTGAGGGAAAGAGATTTCTCATCTGTCATGCGAGGGGGCTCCGATGCTTGGGGGTGCAGCGTGGACATTACAGAGTTCGAGTTGCGCCGCAGTTGCACACGACGCACCGGCAATCGAATTCACCCCGCGAACGGGATCTGACCCGGGTGTGTGGACAACGATTGAGGCGACTCTCAGCAAAAACAGCTTCAGATCCTCAACACCAGCACCGATATCCCAGACGCATCGTCGCTTGAAAACGCGCGATCCAGGAGTGCATTATGCAGAATTCGCATTGGAAAGTCGGAACAATCGTCCTCGCCACGCTCGTCATGTCGTGGCTGACGGCCTGTGGGCCGGCCGCTCTGGAGGAGAAGCGTCTGGCTGATCAGTGCAACGCCGTGTACGGGTTCAATACACCTGACGCACGTGGTTGCCAGAATGTCAGCGTGGATTATCTCGCGATGCGTGATCACTGATCGACCGCAAGGACGTTGGCGTTCGATAGCAGCTGGGCTCGATTGAATTCAATAAGGGTCGAGAACGTTGCAGTGTCAGCGGGTCGCGGCTCCCCTTCGTGATCAACGCCCGAAACGTCTGTTGATGGCTTCACGCAGTTCGTTGAGAATGCGCGGGTTGCGTGCGGGAACTTGGAAGTAGTAGCCGTCTGCGTTCGGCGAAATTTCCCGGCTTCCCAACCAGCTCTTTACGACCACGTTCTTTCCTTTGATCGTGGCCCGACTTCGTCCCATCCAACCTTCCACGACACCCACGGGGTCGTTCAGCTGGGTGTCGTATTCGACGAGCATGTCGCGATGAACCGCGAACGCGCTCGTGTCCAAGCGCAGCAGTTCGAATTCTTCCGCCAATGCGGCGAGCTTGGGGGCAGCGAAGAATGTCGTCTCCGGCTCGTTATATGCCTCGGTTGCTCGATCTAATTCGTTCTTCACCAGATCGAACGAGAGGGAAGGGGTGACGCGCCGCGCGCCGTGGTCCAGGGTGTCGATCCTTAGGCATCCGCTGCTCGGACCGATGGGTTCGTCCCAAGTTACGATGCGGCTGTGATGTGCACCGTCCCGACTCGCGCTTCCGATGACGCCGGTATGAACAAAGAGACATTGCCCAACCAACGAAGAGGAATCTTCGTAGTGTTGCGCGAGGTGGTTGTGGCCCGAAAACCAAAGTCTGACTTGCGGGTGGTCCGCGAGGAGGGCCGCAAAGCGTCCCGGTGCGTTGCTCTGGTTGAGCCATGCATTGCCGCCACGCAGGTGCGGATACTGCAGCACGCGCAATTGCGAACCGAGGGGGGGCGCGTGGGAAAATACAAAGATCGGCCGGTTGCGGTTGGCTTCGAGAGTGGCACGCAGCCATGCGAACTGGGCGTCGTCGATCGACACCTCGTGCTTGTAACCGCGGTTGTCGCGAAAACCGGTCGACGAAAGTAGAACCCCTAACGCGTCGCCCAATTCGATGGTGCGGTATGGAGCGGCGAGACCGAACACGTCGCAGTAACACGCCACTGCGGCTTGGTCGGTTGCGAATGTCTCGACCCGTTCAAGGTCGTGGTTTCCGAGGATCGTTCCCCAGTCGGTTTCGAACGAAGCCAAGTAGGCCCGCGCGTCTTCGAACGATTCGCGGGTTCCGGAGTGGGAGCCACATCCCAGGTCGCCCAGGCAAACGAGGGCCTGAGGCGTCTCGGCGCGGACATCGGCGCGGGCGCGATCGAAGGTTTCGGACTCGCGCGAGTCGAGGTGCAGGTCGCCCAGGACAACGAACTTCAAAACCTAACCACTCATCCCGGTAGACCGAGCATTTCAATCGTTTGGGCGGTGGTCGCAACCGGTCGACCGACTTCGCCACAAAGATCAACTGCACGTTGCAGCAGTTCGAGGTTGGTGGGCTTGTCGCTCCCCATGTAGTCCTCGATGCCAATGTGGAGATGACCACCGCGCTCGAGAGCATGCCGCGCCAAGTCATGGTCGAAGACGTCGCCACCCAAGACGCCGACGGACCAGGGCACTACGCAGTCGCCGAATAGCGTTAGGTACACGTCGAGTCCCCACGGCGTGCCAGGGAGGCCGAAGTTGAGACCTTTGTGTCCGGCGCCCATGTAACCGTACTCGCCACCCATGTAGAACTTCACCAAGCTTCCGGCGGGCAGATGGCCGCTGCGTTCATATGCAAGGGTGTGATTCAAAAACCCGGGTTCGAAGATCGCAATGCTCGGCCCGAGCCCGAGTTCGGCGTGAAAGTCGAAGGCCCAACGAATGGATGCCGGAGTGTTCGCATACGCGTAATCGATCGGAACCGGGAGCCCGGTGGCGTCCGCGCCGCCGAGGTTCACCGAACCGGGATCGACGAAGCCGATCCGCAGCCCCGCCTCTTCGTGCAATATTTTTACATGCTCGTACTTCGCTTGTCCGTCTTCGCCAAAGCCCAGCGTCGGGTAGATGAGCGCGCCGGGGCGCTCGCGCAACACCGGAATGAAGTGTTCGAGGTAAAGCTCCGCCGCGCGTTTGCCCGGTGACATGATGTCGTCGATGTGGGTGTGAACGATCGCCGCGCCGTTTTCGAAACAACGAAGTGCGTCTTCCGCGATCTCATTGCTCGATCGCGGTGCGTTCGGGTTGACGTCCTTTGTCGTTTGGCCGTTCAACGCGACTTCGATGATGACCGGTCGCTGGCTTGCATCGAGGTTCGTCATCCTGAATTCTCCTGAGTGCGCATCCTGTCGAATCGCCAATGCTAGCTCGCAAATTCATCTAGTCGCCGTGCGATGTCTGGTTGGAAACGACGCCTCGCGCGATTCCCCGCTAAGCGCAACCGATGTGCAGCCTGCTAGGAGGAGGTCCCACCCATCTCGATGCCGAAGCGCGCGAAGTCGCTGTGGGTCGCGCAGACATTTTGGACGTCACGTACTTGGGTCGCTTCACGGGGATTCCAAACGGCGCTCTCACCGGGGGGCGCGTCGATCCGAGCTTTCGTACCCGGGTTGAGCGCCGACGTGTCCGGCGTGTCGTGTCTGCGATCCACCGAATCGTTCGTCTCGTGATTGGCCAAATGAATTCTTCGGTAGGGGCAATTGTGCAGTGGGCTTGGAATGCGCATCGGCATATGCAGGATTCGTGTTTAACGCTCATGGGTTTGGGCACTGTTCGCGTGTCGGTTGCGCGTGATTGTGGGCGAACTCGATTCTCACAACGATTTCGACGTCACCGATGACGCGGCCACAACATGCGGGATCCAGAATGCTGGGGGCGAGACCGATACACGGAGAGCCCAACAACGGGTTGGAGAAGCGCATTCGTGGCCACGCTCTTGATCGTTGACGACATTGAATCCGCTCGATCGGAGATTCGGTCGGTTGTGGAGAATAATGCGATCTTCGATCGTATCATCGAAGCGCCCGACGGGATCCGCGGCTTGAAATTGTTGTTGAGCGAAGCCGTCGACGTCGTGGTGTGTGATCTCGAAATGCCGGGTTTCGACGGTGAAAAGCTACTGCGCGCCAAGGAAGTCAATAAGGGCGGAAGCAATGTTCCCTTCATCGTTGTCACTGCGTCTGAAGACCTGAATCGACGCACAAGGTTGCTCGAGCGTGGCGCATCCGACGTCATCTCAAAACCTTTTCACGGACCCGACCTGGCGGCGCGACTGCAGCTTCATCTGAAAGTCAAGAAGCTGCAGGACGAGCTCATGGTCAAGAACGAAACGCTCGCGCGGCTCTCGACCTCAGATTCCTTGACGGGTTTGCGCACCCGTCGCTATGTCACCGATGTCTTGAGCATCGAGTTCTTGCGGGCGCGTCGGTACCATTCCAAGTTGTCAGTCCTGATGGGCGACCTCGATCATTTCAAGCAAGTCAACGACACGTACGGGCACTTGACCGGGGACGCAGTTCTGCGAGGCGTGTCGGGCCTGCTGAGCAAGCAGTTGCGAAAGACCGACGTCGGCGGTCGCTACGGCGGCGAAGAGATGATCGTCGTGCTTCATCAATGCGGTATTGACGCTGCGGCGACTTTTGCCGAGCGCTGGCGCGATGGGATCGAAACGGCAGAATTTCGAACGGCGGACGGAAGCGGATGCGTTCCGGTTTCGATCAGCATCGGGGTCTCGGAATATCACCCCGACATGATGTCACCCGAAGACTTGATCGCGGCGGCCGACCGTGCGCTGTACCGCGCCAAGGACGCCGGGCGCAACCGAGTTGAAGTCGCGACTGAACTCTAGCGGTCGTTCGATATGAATCGCTATTCAGGTTCCGCGTCGGTGCGTCGTGCGCGAAATCGCTTTAGCCGTCTTGCGATCTCTGCTTCTGCACCCCGGTCGGTTGGCTCGTAGAACCGTTCATTCGAAACCGCGTCTGGAAGGTTGATCGCGTCGACTTCGGCGTCGACTTCGTTGTGGGGGTAGCGATAGTCGCGCCCATAACCGAGTTCGCTCATGAGCTGTGTCGGGGCATTGCGCAAATGCATCGGGACCGGCGGCGACCCGGTTTGCTTGACGAGCGCGATCGCACGATCGAGGGCCGTGTAGGCTGCGTTGCTTCGGGGCGCGCATGCGAGGTAGGTCGCCGCTTGGGCGAGAGGGATTCGCGCTTCGGGCATTCCGAGCCTGTCGACCGCCTGATACGTTGCGTTCGCCAGCAGCAGTGCGTGGGGGTCCGCGTTGCCGATGTCCTCCGACGCGAAGATCAACAACCGCCGGGCAATAAAGAGAGGGTCTTCCCCGGCAACGATCATACGAGCCATGTAGTAGAGCGCAGCGTCCGGGTCACTTGCGCGCAGACTTTTGATCAACGCGCTGGTGACGTTGTGATGTTCTTCGCGGTCTCGGTCGTGGATCAGCACTCGACGCCCCGCGACTTCGCGCACGATTTCGGGTTCGACTGCGCCTTCGGGGTTCGCGCCACTTCGGTGGGCCGCGACCGCGGCTTCGAGGATGCCTAGGGCGCGTCGGGCATCACCATCTGCGGCACTGACGATCGTGGGAAGGGTCTGCTCGGCGAAGCGAAGATTGTATTTTCCAAGCCCGCGCTCCTCGTCGGCGCTCGCGCGCTCAACCACACGAAGCAGAGCAGCGTCATCTAGCGGTGAGAGCGTGACGACGCGGCTGCGCGATAGCAGCGGGGCATTCACGGTGAAAGACGGGTTCTCGGTTGTGGCTCCGACAAGGGTCACGGTGCCCGCTTCGACGTGGGGCAAGAGCACGTCTTGCTGCGCGCGGTTCAGCCGATGAATTTCGTCGATAAACAAAAGCGTGCGCAGCGCAGTTCGTTTGGCGCGATCGACGGCGGCGCGAATCTCTTTGACGCCTGCGACCACGGCGGAAAGCGGCTCGATGCGCGTGTCCGGCGTTTCTGCCAGGAGCCACGCCAGTGTGGTCTTCCCGCTGCCCGGTGGACCCCAGAGGATCAGGGATGGAAGGTCGCCGGCGGCGACCATGCCCCTAAGCGCACTTGTGGGGCCAACGACTTTTTCTTGCCCGATCATGTCGTCGAACGTCTTCGGGCGCATTCGATCGGCAAGCGGAGCCCGGCTGTCCACTTGTTTCTTGGGACGTTCGGGGAAAAGATCGAGGGTTTCGTCTTCGGGCATTGGACGCTTATCGTAGCGCCCGCCCTTGAGCGCGGGCGCTGCAAGTGAGATGATTAGGGCACGCGTCATTCGACGTCGGAATGAGGGCCTCCTTGAAGATCGAATCCATTGGCGTTTGTCTCAAACCGGACCAACCGGATTGCGAAGAAGTCGTCGGGCGCATCGTTGTCTGGGCTAAGAAACGCCAGATCAAAGTCGTGCTCGACCAGCCGGTTGCGGGCAGCTCCGATCTCCCCGTCATCGAACCCGAGCAACTTTACTCCCGGGTCGATCTCATCATTGCCGTTGGCGGCGACGGAACGTTGCTCGGTGCGGCAAGGTCGATTGGCACCCGAGACGTGCCCATTTTGGGGATCAACCTCGGCCGGCTCGGGTTTCTCACTGAAGTCAATCGCGACGAACTTGAAGATTGTCTCGACCGCATCGCGCGAGGTGAGCTCACCATTGAAGCCCGCATGCGCCTTGACGTGAGTGTGTTCCGCGAAGATGATGAAGTGGCGAAGTATCTCGCGCTCAACGACGTCGTGATCACGCGCTCGGCGACGAGTCGCTTGGTCGACCTCGAAACGTTCGCGAACGGCGCCAAGGTCACCACGTATCACGGCGACGGCTTGATCATTTCGACCCCGACCGGCTCGACGGCTTACTCGCTTTCGGCATCGGGGCCGATCTTGATGCCGAACGTCGAAGCGATCGTGCTCAACCCGATCTGTGCTCATTCGCTCAACCAGTGTCCGATCGTGCTTCCCCACCACAGCGAGATCGAAGTGCGCCCCGCGTTCAGTCACAAAATCGACGCCGCGACCCTCACCGTCGATGGACAAGAGGGGTTCGAACTCGGGCCCGGGGACCGGGTGGTGACGAAGCGGTCGCCGCACGATGTCCACATCGCAGCATCGCCATTCCGTAACCACTTCGAAATTCTCCATACCAAGCTCAACTGGGGTGACCGTTGATCGAAACGCTGCGTATTGACGAGATCAAGATCGTCGAAAAGGCCGAACTCGAATTTGGCCCCGGGCTCAATGTTTTGACCGGCGAAACTGGGGCGGGCAAATCGATCATTCTCGGTGCTTTGGAAATGCTCGCCGGTGCGCGTGGCTCGGCTGACATTCCACGAAAAGGTTCCGACCTCGGAGTCGTCGAGGCAGTTTTTCGGACCGAGGGCTTACCCGAATTCGAACGCGAACTGGTCGAGCGCGGCTTCCGCGAAGCCGACGCATCCGACGACGACGCGAATGAGTTGTTGGTGCATCGCACGCTTTCGGCCAGTGGTCGAAGTCGGGCGCGGGTCGCCGGCCAGCTGGTTCCGATTGCGACGTTGAACGAGTTATTCGCAGATCGCCTTGAAATTTCGAGCCAGCACAGCTCGCAGGCGTTGCTCCGCCCAGAAAGTCACGGTCGCTACCTCGACGCAGCCGGGAAGCTCCTAGCTCTTCGCGCAGACGTAGAGCAGGGCGTCACCCGATTGCGCGCGATTGATGCCGAACTTATAACTCTTCGCGCCGAAGATGAAGAACGCATTCGCCAACGGGACTTCCTCGCGTTTCAGCTCGAAGAAATCGATTCGGTTTCGCCGACTCCCGAAGAGTTCGCCGCGATCAACCTTGAGCACAGCCGCCTTGCGCACGCGGGTCAGTTACAAACAGATGGAACCGAGCTTGTTTATGCGCTGCAGGGGGACGGCAACGCGTCCGACGGCGGCGGCGCGATCGACGCGATCGCGCTGGCACTGAAACTTGGGCAAGGGCTTGAAAGGCTCGACCCGAGTTTGACAGAACTTGTTGAACGACTCGCTTCTCTTGACCTCGAACTGCGCGATCTCGCGCGCGACTTCGAGCGCAGCACCGACACGGTGGAGTCGGATCCCGCGCGGGTCGCGTTCCTCGAAGAGCGCATGGCCCAATTCGAAAAATTGCGTCGCAAGTACGGAAGCTCGGTCGAAGATATTCTTGCTTTTCGCGCCGAAGTTGCGGAGCAGCTTGTGGGGATCGAAGGCGCAGGCCAGCGCGAAAGCGAACTCGAAGTCGAGCGCAAAGATGTTGAGAACGGGCTCGTCAAAAAAGCTGCGCAGCTGAGCAACGGACGGGCGAAAGCATCCAAGGCACTTTCAAAGACCGTGCAAAAATCTCTTGCCGCCTTAGACATGCCCAGCGCAACTTTTCACATCGATCTTTCGCCGGCCGTACCGCGGCACGGTTTGCCGTGTGGGCTGTCCGGAAATGAGTCGCCAGAATTCAAGTTCTCAGCCAATCCCAACGAAGCCCCGGCACCTTTGCAAAAGGTCGCGTCGGGGGGAGAGTTGTCTCGGGTGTTTCTGGCAGTCAAGAATGGGCTCCGGCGTGAAGGCGGAGGCATGGTTTTGGTCTTCGATGAAGTGGACGCGGGCATCGGTGGCAGGACGGCCGAGCGGGTCGGCCAAGTCCTCAACGAACTGGCCGCGCACCATCAAGTTTTGTGCATTACGCATCTTCCCCAGATCGCTGCGTTCGCCGATACGCATTTTCGGGTCGAGAAGGGTGAGAAGGCGGGCAGAGTCTGCGCGACCGTCACCAAGCTCAGCGAAAAAGATCGCGTCGAAGAAATCGCGCGGATGGCCGGCGGCGAAGAAATCACGGCCTCCACCCGGCGCCATGCCCGTGAGCTTTTGAAGGCAAAAACCCTTAGTTCTAGCTGAGCGTCGCCTCATCGCTTCCCGCGACTGCCGCTCCAGCCTCTCGGAGCCACAGCTCCGTCTACTTCTCGCTCTCCAGCGAAAAGTAGAGGTCAAGCTCCGAATTTTTGATTCCGATGAATGTAGGGCGGGATGCGCGCATGAATTGCGTGCGCAGTGACCCGCCTCACGCACTTTTAACTTTGGAGCGGCGATGGATTCTGTGGGGACCAACATGCAGAAATCCGTTTCATTGGCGATGCCCACAGGTGGATCTGTTCTGATCCGGTCGGGCTTCTATGAAGGCCTCGAGGTGAACCTCGATCGCGATTGGATCGTGATCGGTCGGGGCCGCGGTGCGGATGTGGTGTTGGCAGAAGCAACGATTTCAAGAGCGCATGCGGCGATCGGTTTCGATCAAGGCGCGTTCTTTGTGCAGGACCTGGGCAGCACGAACGGAACCACGGTGAATGGTGCCAAGGCGGAGCGGCATCAACTCAAGAACGGCGACGAAGTGCGCATGGGAAGACTGGTGATTGGAATCATGCTGCCCGATTAGGCGGTGAGATTCGACCAGGCACGACGCAAGAAAACGATTTGAGGTCGGGGGGGGAGGTCTCCCGAAACAATGAGTGATCTCGATCGAACGGGAGTGGCGGAGAGCAGTACGGATGAAGCAGTACACACTAATGCTAATCGGTGACGAGACGTCGCCGATTCGAAGAGTTCAGGTAAGCGGAGACAGGGTGAAACACTTGGCCTGGGCCGCCGGTGCACTGGTGTTGATCACACTAGTCGGCGCGGTGGACTACTACCGCACCAAGCTCGACAATAGCGAACTCGCGGCGCTTCGCGTTCAAAGTGTTGAGCAGACCACGGAGATGGATCGCGTCCAGGCGACCTTCGACGAGATGACCGAAAAGATGGCCGCGGTGCTGGAACTTGAACGCAAGGTTCGCATCATCGCGAACCTGCCCGGCGCGAGTGCCATCGGTGGCGAGGGCATCACCGAGGTTGTGCCCGATGGCAGTGTTGCCCCGGACGCGGACGACGACAACTTGCAGATGCCTGTGGGCGTCCCGATCCCAACGAATGAGTTGGGTGCGGCGGCGCGACAGGGCCAGAACGGAGACATGATCCCGACCCGGGCTGGCAGGGGCGTAGACATGACGGGCCTCACTACGGAAAAGGCGCGCGCCATGCGACAGCTCGAAGAGCTTGGCAAAGCGATCGCGATGTCTGCGGACCTGCGCACCAGCGCAATGGAAGAGCTCGTGATTCAGCTCGAAGACAAACACACACGGCTGACTTCGATGCCGTCGATCTGGCCGACTCGCGGTTGGCTGACTTCTCGCTTTGGTCCGCGTATTTCTCCGTTTACGGGTCGACGCCAGCATCACGCAGGCATCGACATCGCCGCGGCATCGGGTGCGGACATCGTTGCCGCCGCTTCGGGACGCGTGGTCTTCGTTGGACGCAAGGGGCCGCTTGGGAAATCCGTTGTAGTCGACCACGGATTTGGCGTGCGAACCCTTTACGGGCACGCGAAGGAACTCTTCGTGAAGGCCGGCGACGAGCTCGATCGCGGCGCGAAGATTGCGTCGGTTGGAAGCACCGGACGCAGCACCGGGCCCCACGTTCACTACGTCGTCGAAGTCAACGGGAAGGCAAAGAACCCCCTCGACTATATTTTTGACTGAGCGATGATACGCCCAAGAAACAATAAGTTTCCCGTGCCGTTGCACTCGCTGCACACGGGATTTTTTTTGTGGGATCCAGTTAAGTTCGGGCAAGGTGGATGAATAAACCGGGGGCAGGTTGACCCGGGACGCTTCGCACCAAAGCTTCGTTCCCAACGAATCCGCGCGACATTCATCAAGCAAAAGCATGCGCCACGAAGCCCAGCGGCTCGGGAGAGTTCCAAACTCCAATGCAACGAATTCTGAGTAAGATCTTTGGCACCGCGAACGACCGCACCATCAAGCGGCTGCTTCCGATTGTAGAGGAAATTGCGAGTCTTGAGCCCACGTACGAGGGCATGAACGACGCCGACCTCATCGCAATGACCCCGGCGTTCCGCGCTCGACTCGAGGCAGGCGAGACCCTCGACGACTTGCTCCCGGAAGCATTCGCGGTCGTGCGCGAAGCCGCGAAGCGAACCCTCGGTCAGCGGCACTACGACGCGCAGATGATCGGCGGCATCATGCTCCACCAGGGCAACATTTCCGAAATGAAAACCGGCGAGGGCAAGACTCTTGTCGCGACGTTGTCTTCATATTTGAACGGACTTTCCGGCGCGGGCGTTCACATCGTGACCGTGAACGACTATCTGGCCAAGCGCGATGCCGAATGGATGGGCGAAGTCCATCGCTTCATGGGCCTGACCGTTGGCCAGATCGTGCACGGCATGAACGATGCCGAACGCAGCGAAGCCTACGACTGTGACATCACGTACTGCACGAACAACGAACTCGGTTTTGATTATCTACGCGACAACATGAAGATGAGCGCGGACAACCGCGTCCAGCGCGAGCTCAACTACGCGATCATTGACGAGGTCGACTCGATCCTGATCGACGAAGCGCGAACCCCGTTGATCATTTCGGGCCCGTCAGAGGAAGACACCCAGGTCTACGCGGTCGTCAATCGCATCATCCCGAGCCTGAAGGCGGGGACAAAGGGCGAGCCGAGCAAGGGCGTCGAAGAAACCGGTGACTATTGGATGGATGAGAAAAATCATTCTGCGACGCTGACCGAAGAGGGCATCCACAAAGTCGAAAAGACGTTGAACATCGAAAATCTCTACGACCCGCAAATGCTCCCGGTGAACCACGCCATTTCTCAGGCCTTGATCGCCCACACCTTGAAGCGGCTCGACGTCGACTACATGGTGGCGGTTGGCGATAGCGGCAAAAAAGAAGTCATCATTGTCGACGAACACACCGGGCGACCCATGCCGGGACGCCGCTGGTCGGACGGCTTGCACCAGGCCGTGGAGGCGAAAGAGGGCATCACGGTTCGCAGTGAGAATCAAACGCTCGCAACCGTCACCTTCCAGAACTTTTTCCGCATGTACTCGAAGATTTCCGGCATGACGGGTACGGCGGACACCGAAGCCCCCGAGTTCGCCAAGATCTACAACCTCGACGTGTCGCTAATTCCGACTCACCGACCGCTGTTGCGAGACGATCTTTCCGACGTCGTCTTTAAGACCAAGAAAGAAAAATTCGACGCCGTCGCGGATGAAATCGCTGAACGACAGGAAAAAGGACAGCCGGTCCTCGTCGGTACGATTTCGATCGAGACTTCAGAAATGCTTTCGCGATTGCTCAAAAAGCGCGGCATCAAACACAAAGTTTTGAACGCCAAGCATCACGAGCGCGAGGCCGACATCGTCGCCCAGGCGGGTAGCAAGGCTTCGGTTACGATTTCGACCAACATGGCCGGTCGCGGCACCGACATTGTGCTCGGCGGCAATCCCGAGGCGCTGGCGCTCGAAAATTGCCAAGGCGACAAAGATGACGAGAAATACACCGAGACGCTGCTGCGCTTTGAACGCGAATGCGCAGAAGCGCAGAAGGAAGTGCTCGAGGCAGGCGGCCTGCATATCCTCGGCACCGAGCGTCACGAGAGTCGCCGCATCGACAACCAGTTGCGTGGTCGTTCCGGGCGCCAGGGCGACCCCGGCTCGAGTCAGTTCTTTCTGTCTCTCGAAGACGACCTGTTGCGCATCTTCGAAGCCGATCGGGTTTCCCAGTGGTGGGACCGTGTCGGTGTGGAAGAAGGGGAAGCGATCGAAAACCGCATGCTGACCCGGGTTATCGAAGGCGCCCAAAAGAAGGTCGAAGCGCGGAACTTCGACATGCGCAAGCACTTGCTCGACTACGACGACGTGATGAACAAACAGCGCCAGGCGTTTTACGCCCGTCGCTTGAATGTGCTCGTTAATGAAAGCCTGCAACAAGAGATCGAAGAAATTTTCGAAGGCGTGGTGGTCAACATCCTCGCCACCCACTGGCCCGCCAAGGGCGGCCCAGAAGGCGAAGACATCGACAATATTTCTGCCGCGCTCGAAACGCAGTTCGGGCTCACGCCCGCTTCAGACGAGTCTCCCTTCACTGGCTCCGACGGACAGCCGTTTGACGACCGGGACGATTTCGGTCGTGCGTTGCTCGACATCATCGAAGCCGGGCTAGAAGAGAAGAGGGTGCGCTGCCTCGAGATGGCCGAGCAGTATTCCGGAATTCGTTACCCCAAGTTTGAATGGTTCCAGCGCGACATCCTGTTGCAGGTGCTCGACACCCAATGGAAGGATCACCTCCATACGATGGACGGTCTGCGCGAGGGCATTGGCCTGCGGGGCTACGCCCAGAAGGACCCGAAGGTGGAGTATCAGCGCGAAGGCTTTGCGCTCTTTGCCGAAACCGAGCAACGCATGGACGACCAGGCCGCCGAGGTCCTGTTTCGCTTCGCACTCCCGACGCCGAGAATCGAGACCGTCCGCAATCGGGCCCAAGAAAACGACGCGGCATTGCCGGAAGGTTCGAAGGGCCCCCATCTCACCAAGGGTGCCGGCGGCAACGCACCGGGCAAGATTGGGCGCAACGAGCCATGCCCATGTGGAAGTGGCAAGAAGTATAAGAAGTGCTGCGCGGCCTGACCCCCTGACCCGCAGGGATCGTTCGCTATAAGTACGCGGCATGACGGCGACATCTACAAAGAGCCCTACAAAGAGCCCTACAAATAGCCCTACAAAGAGCCCGACGAAGAACTCTACGAAGAGCCCGAAAAAGACCAAGCGAAAGCCCACGCAAACCAAAAGCGTGGCCGCTCGCGCGCAGGGGAAACTCGGCGCCGCTTTGCCGGTCCCCGGGTTTCGCTACGCGGGCGTTCACTGTGGCGTCAAAGAGTCGGACCTCGACTTCGCGATGATCGTGAGCGACGAGCCTGCTTCGGTTGCCGGCGTTTTTACAAAGTCGACCATCGTGGGCGCTCCGGTCGAATGGTCCCGGCCGCGCGCAGCCGCAGGTCGGGCTCGGGCGATCGTCGCCAACAGCGGCTGCTCGAATACCGCCATGGGCGAGCGCGGCCGGCGCGATGCTGCAGCCATGGCAGCGGCTGCAGGCAAAGCCATTGGTTGTAGCGCCGACGAAGTTCTCGTCTCATCGACGGGCGTGATCGGTGAACCCCTCCCGATGGCGAAAATTCGCGCGGGCGCGGTACTCGCGCAGAAAGAACTCAAAGCCAATGGTTTCAAGCGTGCGGCCGAAGCGATTCGCACCACGGACACCTTCGCCAAGTACGCAAGCACGACGGTGGTGGTGAATCGCAAGCAGGTCACGATTTCCGGCATCGCCAAGGGTTCGGGAATGATCGAACCCAACATGGCCACGATGCTCTCGTTCATTACAACCGACGCGAACGTGTCGCCGGCGTTTTTGCGCGGTGCGCTCAAGCGCGTTGCGGACCAGACGTACAACTGTGTGACGATCGACGGCGAAGGCTCGACGAGTGACACGGTCGTGGTAATGGCCAACGGCGTTGCGGGAAACGCAGCGATTCGCAGCGCCAAGAGTGCGGGGGCGGCGCGATTTGAGGCGGCGCTGCTAGACGTCGCAACACAGTTGTCGCAGATGCTCGCCCGAGACGGCGAAGGGGCGACCAAGCTCGTCACCGTCGAAGTCACCGGCGCAGCGAATCCCCAGCAGGCGGATCTCGCCGCGCGTCGGATCGCGAACTCGATGCTCGTGAAGACCGCGCTCTTCGGACACGACCCGAACTGGGGCCGCATCCTTCAGACCCTCGGGGCGGGGCGGGTGAAATTGAACCTGCCGCGCGTCGAAGTGAGGCTGTGTGGGACGCCGGTATTCAAAGCGGGTGCGTCGACGGGGCCTGCAGCCCGCAAGCGCGCCGAAGCAGGGCTCAAGAGCACGGACATCACGGTGCATGTGAGTCTCGGGGCAGGACGTTCTTCGAAGCGACTCTGGACCTGCGACCTCAGCTACGACTACGTCCGCATCAACGCCGAATACACGACCTGATTCGTACGTGCCGCCAGGCGAGTCGCGGCGATCCCGCTTAAACAGTTCGGCCCCCTCCCCCACACCGGGACACCCCGTACTGGCTCCGATTCCGGCTTTGATCGAAAGAACAATCGCTCCGCCCATCAACCATTCGCCCGACATTATGAAGGGCTCGGCGACGGCGGCAGAGGGACCGCTGCCGATCGGGGCGGCCAGCAGGATCAGCAACTTCTTTGCGCGCGAGTTTCGCTGCATGGAGGTGGATTCCGATTTGCCGACAACAAGGGAGTTGGGCTTCGGCTCCGATTTCGGTGTGATTGAAGCCACGCGGGGCGATTTCGGCAATAGCAGTCGATTGAGCCCCGTCCCCTGTTCCCGGGCGCGGTCGCATCCCCAAAAATCTTCGAAAATCCCTGAAATCTCAGGTCCTTGCCCCGAGCGCCGAAAAACCAAAGGCGCTAGGCTGCCGAGCGCAAAAAAAACACACGTTCTGCATTGCCCCTGCGGTGCCCGTGCCATCCAGATCGAGGAAGACGAAGCGAGATCGACTCACTTCGATTGCACCTCGAGGATGAACGGGTCAGGGGAGCAACCGGACTGTCGCAAACACCTGGGTTTCGTGACCTTGGACAAGCGACGAAGCGGTTGTGAGCGGAGCGGAGGCCGAACCGCAAAGGAGAAGAAGATGAGTGAGACCCCGGTCGAACCGACCGAAGTAGCGGCCACGCCCGAAGCTGCAGCTGCAGCACCCGCGAGCGAAATGGCTGAGGCCATGAAGGCCACCGAGATCAACATCCAGAGCTTGCTCGAAGCCGGCGTGCATTTCGGTCATCAGACCCACCGCTGGAACCCGCAGATGAAGCACTTCATCTTTGGCGAGCGCAACGGCACCCACATCATCGACCTCGACCAGACGCTACCGCTTTTCCGCAAGGCGCTCGCCCACGTGCGCGAGCTGACCAGCGAAGGCCAGGGCGTTCTATTCGTCGGCACCAAGCGCCAGGCCGCACCGTTTATTGAAGCTGCGGCAATCCGCGCCAAGCAGCCCTTCGTCAATTCTCGTTGGCTCGGCGGCATGATGACCAACTGGAAGACGGTCAAGAAGTCGATCGACCAGTACAAGTCGATGCTTGAAATCCAGGACGACGAAGAGAAGCGCGAAGCGCTCTCAAAGAAGGAACTCGCGCGCATGAGCCGCGCTTGCGAGAAGTACGCAAAGAGCCTCGCTGGAATGCGCCAGATGAACAAGCTCCCCGCGGCGATCTTCGTGATCGACGTCGGCAAGGAAGCGATCGCAGTTTCGGAGGCCAAGCGCCTCGGCATCAGTGTCATTGGTGTGGTCGACAGTAACTGCAGCCCGAAGGACATCGACTACCCGATCCCGGGCAACGACGATGCCATCCGCTCGGTCTCGCTCTATTGCGACGCATTCGCAGACGCATGCGTCCAGGGCGCCGCAGCCCGGGCAGAAAAACTCGCCTCGCAGCCGGCTCCCGAAAAGAACCAGCAGGCACCGACCGCATCAGGTCGCCGGGTTGTCGAGATCAAGCAAGCGCCGCGACGCGGTCGTGGTGGCAAGGAGGGCGGTGGTTCTGGGCGTACCCAGAGTTCCGGTGGCTGGGCTGAAAAAGACCGTAAGAAGAAGGCAGAGGAGAAGGCCGCTGCAGCGACTGAGCCCGCCGCCGAGGCGAGCGCTGCTCCTGTCGCACCCGCCACGCCTGCTGCACCCGACGCACCTGCCGCAGCAGCTGCACCCGACGCACCCGACGCAGCAGCCGCACCCGAAGCACCTGCCGAAAAGAAGGAAGAACCGGCGAGCGACGCGTGAGACGCTAGGGGGGCAACCTCCTCGGTGACGCGTGAACTCTTCCAACCCCAATTGAGCCAATCGAGAACTCAAACCGCTAATTCGAAGTCCAAGTAAGAACCAGCGCGACGAAGCACAGCAAGCAAGCTTTGCATCGAGGCAAAGGATCCAAGCGAAGGATTTCCGAAAGGAAAGGCAACCCGATGGCGAGCATCTCCGCCCAGGACGTAAAGACACTGCGCGAATCAACCGGCGCAGGCATGATGGATTGTAAAAAGGTTTTGACCGAGGCCGACGGCGACCCGCAGAAGGCGCTCGAGCTGTTGCGGGAACGCGGTCTGTCGAAGGCTGGCAAGCGCGCCGGTCGCGAGACCAGCGAAGGCACGATCGCCATTGCGATCGAAGGCACGACCAGCGTCATGATCGAGCTCGGTTGTGAGACCGACTTCGTCGCCAAGACAGACGACTTTCAGGGATTGGCCAATGAAATCGCTACCGCCATTATGAACGACGGCAGCGCGGCCAACGTCCAGCAAGCACATGCGTTGAAGTCCGGTGACGAAACGATCGAGGCCCGCGTGACGAACGCCGCGGCGACCATGGGCGAGAACATCTCGTTGAAGCGCGTTGAGCGCGTCGCCTCCGATACTGTTGTTGGCAGCTACATCCACATGGGCGGCAAGCTCGGTGTGGTCGTTGCACTCAGCGGCGGCGCAGACGGTGCCGACGCAGACTACGCATCGGTGGCCAAGGACGTGGCCATGCACGTTGCCGCCATCGACCCTACGCCGATCGCGATCGACCGCGCGGCTGTTCCCGCCGACCTCGTCGAAAGTGAGAAGACGATTTTGCGAAATCAGGCGCTGCAAAGTGGCAAGCCCGAGAACATCGTCGACAAGATCGTCGAAGGCCGCATCAACAAGTTCTACGCAGAGAACTGCTTGCTCGAGCAGGGGTTCGTGAAAGACCCCGACACCACCGTGGCGAAGGTACTGGCTGCCAATGACGCCGGTCTCACCGTTGCGTCCTTTCACCGGTTCAAGCTCGGGGAGGCGGCCACCTCGTGAGTTCAGCCGCTTACCGCCGTGTGTTGATTAAGCTGTCCGGTGAAGGACTCGCCGGCGATGACGGATTTGGCATCAATCCTGGGGTAATCGGTGGGATCGCGGATCAAATCCGCGAAGTACACGACATGGACATCCAGATCAGCATCGTGATCGGCGGCGGCAATATCATTCGCGGCATGACGGCTGCGAAAGAGGGCATGGACCGCGCCAACGCCGACTATATGGGGATGCTCGCCAGCGTGATCAACGCCATGGCGTTGCAGGACGCGCTCGAGAAAGTCGACCTGAAGACCCGGGTCCTGTCGGCGATCGACATCGCCCAAGTCGCCGAGCACTACATTCGTAGGCGGGCGATACGTCACCTAGAAAAGGGGCGCATCGTGATCTTCGGCGGGGGAACGGGCAATCCGTACTTCAGCACGGATACCGCGGCGGCGCTGCGCGCGGCCGAGATCCACGCGGACGTGATCCTCAAGGCTACCCAGGTGGACGGCGTGTACGACTCGGATCCTCACGCGAACCCCGACGCCAAACGATACGAGCGCATCACCTTCGATCAGGCGATTCGCGACGGTCTGAAGTTCATGGATCAAGCAGCGATCGCGCTTTGCAACGAAAATTCGCTGCCGATTGTCGTGTTCGACATGGGGGTCGCGGGCAACCTCACCAAGGTGGTGGTAGGGGAAACCGTCGGTACGATTGTTACTGGGTAACGCGTCATTTAAAAGTGCGTCTAAAAGCGCGTCAGTCAAAAGTGCATCATCGATAAGCGCATCATCGATCAGTGGCGCGTCTACGATTTACGCGTCAGCCAGATAGCGGCAGCGAACCTCATAGAGGAACGGGCGAGCGGAGGGCAGATGGCCGAAGAAGATCTCGAAATCGTTTACGAAGAAGCCAACGAGGCGATGGGCAAGTCGGTCCAGAGCTATCGCAAGGACATGCTTCGCATTCGCACCGGGCGCGCCAGCACTTCGCTGCTCGACGGTATCATGGTCGACTACTACGGCAGCGCAACACCGCTCAAGCAGCTTGCCAACCTCAGCGCGCCGGATCCTAGGCTGCTCGTCGTAACCGCTTTTGACAAGGGTTCTCTCGACGACATCGAGCGCGCGATTCAAGCCAGCGAGCTTGGCCTCAACCCCGCCAATGACGGGAAGGTGATTCGCATCTCGGTTCCGCCGTTGACGGAAGAGCGCCGCAAGCAGCTCGTGAAGCAGGTGAAGAAGATGGCGGAGGAGCACAAGATTGGGGTGCGCGAAGCCCGCCGAGACGCCATCTCAATGGTCAAAGAACTCGAAACCGACGGTTCTTTGCCCAAGGATGACCGGCATCGTGCCGATAAACACATTCAGGACCTGACGAACGAGTTCAGCAAGAAGATCGATGAGTTGACCAGCCAGAAGGAACAAGAGGTCCTGGAGGTCTAGTCCCGATGGATGATCCGCGCGTCAATGCGCCGCGCATGAATACCGCTGCCATCCCAAACCACGTCGCCATCATCATGGACGGCAATGGGCGTTGGGCGCAGAGCCGCGGGCTCGATCGCAATCGCGGCCATCGCGAGGGCGTTGAGTCTGTCCGTGCCGTTGTGCGCGAGGCGCACAATCTCGGGATCAACGTTCTCACCCTGTATGCGTTCTCGATGGAGAACTGGAATCGACCCAAGCTCGAAGTGAATTCGCTCATGGGTTTGTTCGAGGAATACATCGACGTCGAGTTGCCGCAGATCATGGAAAAGAAGATCCGCGTGCGCGCAATCGGCCGCCTCGACAGACTCCCGCGCGCGACGAGGGTGGTCGTGAAGCACGTCATGAAGAAGACGGCGAACAACGGCGGAATGGAACTCGTCTTTGCACTCTCTTATGGCGCGCGGCAAGAGATTGTCGATGCTGCAAAGCAACTGATGCGCGACGCGGAAGCGGGCAAGCTCGACCCCGAGCGACTCGACGAAAAGACATTCTCCGCGTACCTCTACGCGCCCGATGTTCCAGACCCTGACTTGATGATTCGAACCGGTGGAGATTCGCGCGTGTCGAACTTCTTGCTCTGGCAAATCGCGTACGCCGAAATCTATACGACCGACCATATGTGGCCTGATTTTCGTGGAGCCCAGTTGGTCGATGCGATCACGGACTACCAGGGGCGCGAGCGTCGCTTCGGGCTGACGAGTGCCCAGGTTCAAGGCGGCACGGATGGCGCCGACGGCGCTACGAGCGAGTCCGAGTGAAGCGGCTGTCGATCCTCGGCAGTACGGGCAGCGTCGGCACTCAAACCCTCGCGGTCGTGGCACAGAACCCGGATACGTTCTGCGTTGAAGCCTTGGCGGCCGGTCGTAACATCGAACTGCTCGCGGAACAGGTCAAGCGCTTTGCGCCCAAGCTCGTTTCCGTGAGAGACGAAGCCGGTGCGCGCGAACTCGCAGGGCGGGTTGGCGACGCGGTTGAGATCCGTGTCGGGGACGACGGTCTCCATGCGGTTGCAACTCAGGACCCGTGTGATCTAGTCGTTGCGGCACTTGTTGGCGCTGTCGGGCTTGCACCAACGTTGGCGGCCATTCGTGCTGGACGTGATGTGGCGCTCGCGAACAAAGAAGTCATGGTGATGGCCGGTGCTCTCGTGTTGCGAGAAGTGAAGGCGCACGACGTCACCCTGTTACCCGTCGACAGTGAGCACAGCGCGATCTTTCAGGCGCTGTCTGGGCAACGCGCCGAAGATGTATCGCGCGTGATCCTGACCTGTTCAGGCGGACCCTTTCGCGGTTGGGATGCGTCGCGCATCGAAAACGCCAGCATCGAAGAAGCACTCAATCATCCCAACTGGGACATGGGCTCGAAGATCACCATCGACTCCGCCAGCTTGATGAACAAGGGCCTCGAAGTGATCGAGGCGCGCTGGTTGTTCGATATCGAGGCAAGCCAGATCGACGTTGTCGTGCATCCGCAATCCATCGTTCATTCGTTGGTCGAGTTTCGCGATACCTCGGTGATCGCCCAGCTCGGGCTCCCGGACATGCGCGTTCCCATTGTGGTCGCACTCGCGCACCCAGAACGCATCGCCCTCGACACCCCACGCCTCGACCTTGCAGAGATTGCCCGCCTCGATTTCGAACACCCGGACCGGAGCAAATTCCCGTGTCTCGACTTGGCCTACCGCGCCCTCGAAGGCAGCGAAGAAGCTCCGGCGGTGCTCAACGCCGCGAATGAGGTCAGTGTTGCCGCGTTCCTTGAAGGCGCGATTCCGTTCGGCGCCATCCCCGCAATCAACGGTTCGGTGCTGGACGCGCACTTGGCTGCGCGCGGCGGAGTTCGCGTTGACGACATCGACACGATTCTTGCCGCCGATGCTTGGGCGCGCGATTCAGCGCGAATAGCACTCGAAGATCATAAGCAAGCCAAGGCTCAAAGCGCGCACGACGAAGGAGCCGTATGAACATTCTCGACTATTTATTCGCCGTCGTACCCATGCTTGGGATTTTGATTTTTGTGCATGAGCTTGGGCACTTCATCGTGGCCAAGATGTGCGGTGTTCGCGTTCTCAAATTCTCGCTCGGCTTCGGCTCGCCCATCGGAATCGGAAACCTCCGTCTTCGCTGGGTTCGCGGTGGCACCGAATACGTGATCGCCTGGTTCCCACTCGGCGGCTTTGTGAAAATGCTCGGCGAGCAGATGCAGGGCGCCCAAGGCGAAGAACTCGAAAGCGTCCCCGACGCACGCCCGGACGAGTACTTGGACGCCAAGCCGGCATGGCAAAAGTTGGCCATCACGTTCGCCGGCCCCGCCATGAACCTTCTGCTTCCCATCGTCGCATTTGTCGGTGTTCTCGGGGCAGGGCTCCCGCAAGCATCGCCGGTTGTGGGAATGGTCGAGATGCAGTCGCCGGCGGCGGTTGCGGGCATACTTGCGAGCGACAAAATCACGTCCGTCGATGGCGTGCTCGTCGAGAGTTGGGATGTCGTGGCCCGAGCGGTTCGCGAGCACGGCGACACCTCCATTGCGATCGGGCTCGAGCGCGAAGGCGCTGCGATGTCGATCGACGTTCCCGTCACCATCCGCTCGTCCATGAACGAGTTTGGCGAAGTGATCGAAATAGGCTGGATCGGCCTCGGCCACCGCCGCTTGCCCACCATGGTCGGCATTCCCGAAACCGGCTCTCCGGCAGAGGCCGCCGGTCTCTTGTCAGGCGACCGAATCGAGTCTATCGCGGGGGTTGAAGTCGAAGACTGGGAAAGCCTTTCCGATGCCTACGCGGAACAGACTTCGAGCGCGGGTGTCAGCATTGTGGTCGCACGCGGCGGCGGCGACGACGCGATACAGGTTGAACTCGAAATTCCAGCGCTCACGCACCTCCGTGCACTTGGCGTCATCCCGGCGGCGGTGCTCGTACGCAACGTCAGCGAAGGCATGCCGGCTGAAGCGGCAGGGCTAGAGCCGGGCGATTTGATCTTGGCCGTCGACGGCGCACCCGTCGGAAGTTTCGCGACCTTCGCCGAAGCCGTGCGCACAAGCGGCGGCCGTAGCCTCGACATCACCTACGCGCGCGCGGGCGAAACGAAGGCGGTGAGCATCGCGCCGAAAGAAAGCCAAGTGCCCGGGCCGTTCGACATCACGGGCATGGAGCAGACGGTTTACTTGATCGGGATTACCCACGGCTTCCCAACCCTCGCCGGTGCCCAGCACGTCGTAAAGATCTGGAACCCGCTCGTGTCGATCCCGAAGGCGACGCACATGACGATCGATCGTGCGTCGTTGTTCCTGCGAAGCCTAGGCAAGCTCGTGAGCGGTGATGTTGGGCTCGACAACGTTTCTGGCCCGATTGGGATCGCGGAAGTTGCGCGCAAGTCCCTCGACATGGGTTGGCTGGTCTATCTCAACACCATGGTGTTTATCAGCATCAACCTCGGGTTTCTGAACTTGCTCCCGATCCCGATCCTCGACGGCGGGCAAGCGGTGATCATCATTGTAGAAGCGGTGAAGCGCTCGCCGATCTCACTTCGCAGCCGGGAGATCGTTCAGCAGATCGGCCTCACGTTTATCTTGATGCTGATGGGGCTGGCGTTTTGGAACGATCTGTCGAGGCATTGGGGCGTGTTCGTCGAATGGCTCCGCGGCACGGGGTTGTGAACTCGGGCGCGTCCGACACGCTCTGCCTGGCGCTGTGTTCCGCGACGCGTACTGCAAGCGTGGCGTTGCTCGACCGCGGTGAAGTGGTCGTTGAGCATTCTGCCGTTGCAGACCGACATCAAGCCGAAAGCTTGCTGCCGTTGGTGGATCGCGTGCTGGGTGACGGGGGTGTCACGATCGAGGCGCTGGGTTGTATCGGGCTTTCGATTGGCCCCGGTTCGTTCACGAGTTTGCGGATTGGCGTCGCGACTGTGAAGGGCTTGGTTTACGGAACCGATGTTCAGGTCGTCGGCGTTTCAACTTTGCAGGTACTCGCCGAAGCCGCCGAGATCGACGGCGCCTCGCTTCCAAAAACTGCGGCCATCATCGGCATGTTGAACGCGCAACGCGGCGAGGTATACGCCGCGGCTTTTGCGGGTGACAACGCAGCCTATGCGGCCCGCGGAAGTGTCCTCCCCGAGTTGGTCTATGACGCCACCGAACTCTCGACTCACTTGCCGACGGGTTGCGTATTGGTCGGCGACGGAGTCGACGTCGTCTCCGCGGCCATTCGCGAAAAGCGCGGCGACGATTTGTCGTTCGCTCCCGGGCTCGGTCTCGAGCCCACTGCCGGGAGTGTGGGGCGCCTCGCGGTTGCCGAATTCGCCGAGCGGGGTGGGGCCGATGCGGCCGATTTAGCACCTCGATACGTGCGCCGCGCCGAGGCCGAAGTGACGCGCACTGCCGAGCGATTCGAGGCCTAGCAGGCTGCAGAAAACCCCTCCCGTCGCATCGGACGCGTCTTTACGTCGATCACTGCGTTGTGAAACCTTGCTGTGCTAGGTACGCCTCCGGAGCGGCACCCGGTTGCCCGAGGCAGAACCGGCGCCAGAACCCAAGCCAAAGGGGGTTTCTGGCCTTGTGGTGAGAGCCTTTGACACCGTGCGAAACCTCTCGTAGCCTCGCGGGGTTAGCCCATCGGGACCAACCCGCTGGGCGACCCAAAAGAACGGCGTCGGCCGGCATCGCCTGCCAAGTTTGTTCACGATCCGCACCGAGTTCAAAGTGCAGATCAGCTGAGAGCTAGACCCAATCAAACACCGTATCCCGGTCAGCTGAAACCCGCCGTGCGCAAGCGGATGGCAGGGGCAGTTCGGGCAAGGACAAAAGCTGGCACACCGCAGAATGCGATCCGACGCCAGCGACGACATCGAAAAAAACGAACAGAACAAGCACAGAACAACCACAAGACATCACAACAAGACATCACAAAAGGAAGAGACAACTCCGATGGCACTCAACATCTATTACGACAAAGACGCAGACCTTGGCCGACTGGAAGGCAAAACCGTGGCGATCATCGGCTACGGCAGCCAGGGCCACGCGCACGCCCAGAACCTTCACGCCTCGGGTGTCAAAGTCATTGTCGGTTTGCGCAAAGATTCAGCGAGCTGGAGCAAGGCCGAAGGCGCCGGACTCGAAGTCGCCACGGTTGCGGACGCGGCCAGTCGCTCTGAGATCATCATGTTGACCCTGCCCGATGAACTCGCGGCCGACGTGTACGCGAGCGAAGTCGCGGCCAATCTCGAAGCGGGTAACTACCTCTGCGTGGCACACGGTTTCAACTTGCACTTCGGTGCGATTGAGCCGCCGGAAAACGTCGGCGTGTTCATGGTGGCACCCAAGGGTCCCGGTCACACGGTTCGCGATCACTACGAAGCGGGGAAGGGCGTTCCGTGCCTCGTCGCAGTTCAGCAGGACCCGACAGGCGATACACTCCAGATTGCCCTCGCTTATGCGAGCGCGATCGGCGGCGGTCGCGCGGGCATCATCGAAACGACTTTCAAAGAAGAAACCGAAACCGATCTGTTCGGCGAGCAGGCTGTTCTTTGCGGTGGCATGACGGCGCTGATGAAGGCTGGTTTCGAGACTCTCGTGGAAGCCGGTTATGCCCCGGAGATGGCGTACTTCGAATGCATCCACGAGGTGAAGCTGATTGTGGACCTGATCTATCAGGACGGCATTGCGAACATGCGATACTCGGTTTCGAACACGGCCGAATACGGTGACTTCGTAAGCGGCCCTCGCGTGATCGACGCCGACACGAAGGCACGCATGAAGGACATCTTGACCGACATCCAGACCGGCGAATTCGCCAAGCGCTTTATCCTTGAGAACAAGTCGGGTGGCATCGCGTTCAAGGCCATGCGACGACACGCGGCCGAGCACCAGATCGAAGAAGTCGGCGCTCGCTTGCGCGGTTTGATGCCGTGGTTGAAGGAGCGACAGCTCGTCGACCGCGCAAAGAACTAGCATCACTCCTTCCACAAAAAGGGAGTCATCGGTGGAGCAAGATGCGCGGAACGAAGGTAGGGCTGCTGGCGGCGCCCGAAGGCGGCGCCGTGGCTCACGCAGACGTCGGTCCGGAACGGGGCTAGCGCCACTGCTCCCCCATATCCTGACCACGTGTAACTTGGCAGCCGGGTTCTATGCCATCGCGAAGGCGAGCACGGGGGATCCTGTGCAGGCCTCGTGGGCGATCTTGGCGGCGGGGATCTTCGATGTCCTCGATGGACGTGCCGCGCGTATGACCAATTCGGTCAGCAAGTTCGGCATGGAGTACGACTCGATTGCAGACACGGTTTCGTTCGGCGTGGCGCCGGCAATGATCGCGTTTCACGCCGGGCACTTCATGGAGCTGGGCTGGACGGGGTGGGTGATGGCGTTCGTGTTTACGGCGTGTGCGTCGCTTCGACTGGCACGCTTTAACGTGACGGCGGGCACCTACCGAGGTCGCTTCGACGGACTTCCGAGCCCCGCTGCCGCGGGCGTTGTCGTTTCCACCGTTTGGTTTGTGACGTTTTTGCGAGACGCCGGAATCAACGTCAACGTCCCCGCGGTGCTTCCGGCGATTGGGGTCGCGTTGGTGGGGCTGCTGATGGTCTCGCCGATCCCATATCGCAGCAACAAAGACTTGCCGAACCTAAGTGGCTATCGCGCGATTGTGATTGTGGTCATGATTTTTACCGCGCTCATCGCCATGCCTCAGGTGAGCTTCTTCATCGTCGGCATCGTGTACGTCTTATCGGGACCCTTGGAATTGCTTTACCGCTATCGCACGGGCAAGAGCCTCGAACTGATCGCTCCGGAAGGAGAGGCGAGTGAAAAGTCGCAAGGGCCGACGCTCGTGAAAGAAGAAGGGCCGTCATGAGTAGTGAGCTGATTCGCATCTTCGACACGACGCTGCGCGACGGTGAGCAATCGCCGGGCTGCAGCATGAACCAGCAAGAAAAAATCGTGATTGCGCGGCAGCTGTCGCGGCTTGGCGTCGATGTGATCGAAGCGGGTTTTCCGATCGCGAGTGAAGGCGATTTCCAGGCCGTCGAAGCCGTCGCGAAGGAAGTTCGCGATGTCATCGTGTGCGGTCTCGCGCGCACTGGCGCCGAAGACATTGCCCGTGCCGGCCAAGCTCTCGAGCATGCCGCTTCGCCTCGCATCCACACGTTTATCGCCACGAGCGACATTCATCTTCAACACAAACTGCGGATGAGTCGCGAACAAGTTCTTGCCGAAGTCGACCGCTCGGTCAGGCAGGCGAAGAGCCTGGTCGACGACGTGGAATTCTCGGCCGAAGACGCCACGCGATCCGATCCCGATTATCTCGTGCAGGTGTTTACGGCCGCGGTTGAGGCCGGTGCATCAACGCTCAACGTTCCGGATACCGTGGGCTACACGACCCCTGACGAATATGCGCGCTTGATCACCGATCTCCGCGCCCGGGTGCCGGGCTCCGAAAACGTGATCTATTCGGTTCATTGCCACAACGACCTCGGCTTGGCGGTGGCCAATAGCCTTGCGGCCATCGGCGCAGGCGCGCGTCAGGTCGAGTGCACCGTGAATGGCATTGGCGAGCGTGCAGGCAACACGTCTCTCGAAGAAGTCGTGATGGCGATCCGCACGCGACAAGATCAATTCGCTTCGATCGACACCGAGATCAACACGCGTGAAATCTACACATCGAGTCGACTGCTCTCGTCGATTACCGGCGTCATGGTGCAACCCAACAAGGCGATCGTGGGAGACAACGCGTTCGCACACGAAGCGGGGATTCACCAGGACGGCGTGCTGAAAGCTGCGATCACGTACGAAATTATGACGCCCGAATCCATCGGTCGCGCGTCCAACGACCTCGTCCTTGGAAAACATTCCGGACGCCACGCCTTCAGAGAGCGCCTCGATGAACTCGGCTTGCAAGTCGAAGGCGAAGAATTCGAAAAAGCCTTCCTTCGCTTCAAGAGCCTCGCCGACGCGAAGAAGACCATCTTCAACGAAGACATCGAGGCCATTGTGGCCGACATGGTCGAAGCCGAAGACGATCGCTTCGAACTTGGCGAGTTGTCGATTACGTGCGGCACGTTCGGCAAGTCGAGTGCGACGGTCGAGTTGAAGCTCGACGGCACGAGTTCGAAGTGCACGACTCTCGGAGTGGGGCCCGTTGATGCGATCTTTAAGGGCATCAGCCAACTCACCGAGACCAAGAGCGTGCTGGAAAAATATCAAGTCCACGCGGTGACGGCAGGGCTCGACGCCCTCGGTGAAGTGTCGGTGACCGTGAGTGAAGACGGACGTCGCGTGATCGGTCGCGGTGCACACGAAGACGTGCTCGTCGCGAGCGGCAAGGCTTACGTCCACGCTCTCAACAAGCTCGAATGGCACAAACGGCGGCGCCCCCTCACTTCGCCCCGAGGAATTTGATCTCACTTTCGATTTCACTTTAGAAGGCATTCGCGCTACGACCGACCCCAGGTTCGGTGTCCCGGTGAAGTTCCGGTGATGTCAGACTCCCGGGCGCCGCTGCGAACGCGAAACCCAGAACTAGAACCAGAATAAACGAGAGGAAGGAAATTCGATGGATCGGATCGTTGTACTCCCCGGTGACGGGATTGGTCCCGAGGTCACTGCGCAAGCGCAGCGCGTACTCGAAGTCGTATGCGCGAAGCACGACATCAAAATCGGCTTTGAAGAAGCCTTGATCGGCGGCGCGTCGATCGACGCGAAGGGGTCGCCCCTCACCGACGACGTCATTGAACTGTGCCGCGAATCACGCGCGATCTTGCTCGGCGCCGTTGGCGGTCCGAAGTGGGATGACATGCCTGTCGCAACACGCCCCGAGAAGGGGCTTCTGGGCATTCGCAAGGCGCTCGGTCTGTTCGCAAACCTTCGTCCCGCGCAAGTTTTTTCGGCACTCGCGCAAGCGTCGAGTCTTCGTCCCGAAGTGGTCGAAGGGATCGACATGTTGGTGGTGCGCGAGCTGACCGGTGGGATCTACTTTGGCGAACCGCGCTTCATCGATCGATCCGGTCCGGTGCGCACGGCGACCAACGCGATGGTCTATGACGAGAATGAAATCGCCCGCATTACTCGCGTTGCTTTCGAAGCGGCCGGCGGACGACGCCAGCACGTCACCCACGTCCACAAGGCAAACGTGCTCGAGGTCTCGCAGCTGTGGATGGAAGTCGTGGAAGAAGTCGCGAAGAACTACCCGAACATCGAGTTGGCTCATCAGCTCGTTGACTCGTGCGCCATGCTGCTCGTCAAGGAACCGCGTCGCTTCGACGTGATCGTGACGGGCAACTTGTTCGGCGACATCTTGTCCGACCAGGCGGCGATGATCACAGGTTCTCTTGGCATGCTCCCCTCGGCGAGTATCGCCGAAGGTGGCTTGGGGCTTTACGAACCGGTTCACGGTTCGGCTCCCGACATCGCGGGGCAAGATCTCGCGAACCCGCTCGCAGCCATTCTCAGCGGTGCGATGATGCTCGAACATTCGTTTAGCGCGCATGACGCCGCTGGCGCGATTCGCAGCGCGGTCGACGCAGTACTCGACGCGGGCCATCGCACAGGCGACATCGTGTTGGACGGCGAAAACCGACCCACCATCGGCTGCGTTGAAATGGGCGATCGCGTGCTCGAACAGTTGGAATGCGTATGAGCGACGAACCCAAGGGTTTTCGAATCGGGATCGCCGGCGCGTCGGGAACACTCGGCCGGGAAATATTGTCCGTGCTCTCGGATCGCCGTTTTCCAATCGCCGACCTGAAGCCGTTTGCCAGCGGGGGCTCGATCGGTGAAGAAATTGAGTTCGCCGGCGAAGTCTTTACGATCGAGGCCGCGCCCAAAACGCTTCGCGGTCTCGACATGCTCATTGTGTGCACCCCACCGGGTGCGGCGCTTGATCTTGTCCGGGAAGCACTAAGAAGCGAAGTCCCGTGTATCGACTGCTCGGGCGCGATGGCGAACTCCCCTGAAGTCCCGCTGTACGTCGCCGACCTTTGCGCGCCGAGTCTCGTCAAAGGTGCACCGGTCGTCGCACAGCCTGCGGGTATCGCATTGGCGTGGTCGCACTTGCTCGCAGCCGTCGAAGGTGCTGCCGGGCTCGAGAGAGTTTCGGGAAGCATTTTGTATTCGGCGTCGCGCGCGGGACGTGCGGGGATCGAGTCGCTTTCTGCCGAGACACTTGGCCTGCTCAACCAGCAAGAGATGCCACCGCTCAGCGTATTTCCGGGTCAGGTCGCGTTCGATTGCTTTGCGTTGCCAGCCGGAGCGACCCCCGATGGTTCCGCGCAAGTCGAAGCCGATTTGGCGCGCGACATACGCCGACTTGTCGGGGCGAACCTGCCGATTTCGGCTACCGCGATCCAAGTGCCAACGTTTGCGGGGGATGGCAGTGCGATCGCGGTCACGACCAAGCAGCCGCTTTCAGTCGAGCATGCGCTCGATCTGTTTCAGAAGGCGCCGGGTCTCGAAGCCTGGAGCTCGGACGAAGTCGGTCCTTCAACGCGAGACACTGCCGGTCGCGACGTTGCGGTCGTGGGTCGCGTGCGCGCAGACGCGTCGGTCGAAAATGGGCTTCTACTCTGGCTCGCTGCCGACACGCTTCGCTTGGCGGCGGTCAACGCTGCGAAGATCGCGGAAACCCGCCTCGACGTAGGCTGAGGATCGGGCACTTGGGGCACTATCGGCTAGTTCTCGAATATGACGGTGCGGCTTTCGAAGGCTGGCAGATCCAGGCCGGGGCGTCGCGAACCGTGCAGGGCTGCCTCGTTGAGGCTGCGCAGAAGATCTCGCAGGGCGAAGTGAAGGTCCGCGGCAGCGGTCGCACCGATTCCGGCGTCCATGCAGAAGGGCAGGTCGTCGCCCTCGAAATCGACTGGAGCGAGGAGCCCCTGGCGCTGCTGCGAGCGCTCAACGGAAACCTGCCCCGGGACGTGGCAGTGCGCTCCGCCAGCGCCACCAGCCCAGACTTCGACCCCCGGCGCCATGCCGAGGGCAAGCAGTACCGCTACGCGATCTGGAATGGCCCAGCGCGTGCTCCACTCCGCGAGAACCGCTGGACCCACATCGCGCAGCCACTGGATCTCGACGCGATGGGCGAGGCCGCTCGGGGACTGCTCGGAATTCACGATTTCGCTTGTTTTCAGGCCAGCGGGTCGGACGTCCTACAGACGGTTCGAGAAATTTTCTCCCTTGAAATCACAGGGGAATCTGGGGCTGAAATCGTCGTGGAGGTCGAAGGCTCGGGGTTCCTGCGCCACATGGTTCGCAACATCGCTGGGACATTGATCGAAGTGGGCCGAGGCAAGCGTGAGCCGGCCTCGATGGCGGATCTGATCGCTAGCCTGGACCGGGGGCAGGCGGGGCCGACAGCGCCCGCTAAGGGGCTGACGCTGGTGCGCGTCGACTATCCCGCGACCTCCCCGCAGAGGTCCGAAAGTGGTGGCTGCGAAACACCGTCCGGATGAGGGTTTCCCCTGAAAAGTCACACCGTTATGCCGAGGGGAAGGCTTGACGGGGACGCGCCACTTGGTTAAAACTTGCCGGTCCCGTAGTCCGGGCACCGCCCCGGATCAGAACTTTTCAAACCAAATTTCCCCACGAACTTTCGCAACTCGAAGCGCTTTTTCTAAACCCCAAGCACTTTTTTTAAACCCCAAGCACTTCTTCTAAACCGCAAGCACTTCGTTCGGGCTGCGCAGCAAAACGACTCGTCAAGAGATACGAGTGAAGGAGCACCACCCATGGGAGCCACGGCTCACAAGGCCACCCAAAGCACCAAGCCCGCGGACGTCGAGCGGCGTTGGTTCGTCGTCGATGCCACCGACCAAGTGCTCGGCCGCCTCGCTACGCGCGTCGCCACTGTGCTTCGCGGCAAGCATCGCCCGATCTTCACGCCGCACGTCGACACCGGCGAGTACGTGATCGTGATCAACGCCGAAAAGGTGAAGCTCACGGGCAACAAGATGCAGGACAAAAAATATTACCGACATTCGGGCTACCAGGGCTCTCTCAAAGAGGTCAGTGCCGAAAAGCTTTTGCAATCGGCCCATGCCGACCGCGTGGTTCGCAAAGCCGTCGTCGGAATGCTTCCCAAAAATTCGCTTGGCCGACAGATGGCCAGCAAGCTCAAAGTATACGCGGGTCCGGACCATCCCCACGTGTCGCAGAAACCGGAGGAAATGAAACTTGGCTGAAGTAACGACCGCAACGGGGAAGCGAAAGAGTTCAATCGCCCGAGTGCGCCTTACCGCCGGAACTGGCCAAATCATCGTCAACGGTCGCGCGTGCGAAGAATACTTCCCGCGCATCGTGCTGAACAACATTGTTCGGCAGCCGCTTGTCGATACCGACACGATTACCACCTACGACATCCACGCGAACATTTGCGGCGGTGGGACCTCCGGCCAGGCCGGTGCGTTGCGCCACGGCATTGCGCGTGCGCTTGAGAAGATTGACCCGGCTCGCCGCTTGACCCTTAAGAAGGCTGGCTATCTCACCCGCGACGCACGTCGCAAGGAACGCAAGAAGTACGGACAGAAGGGCGCCCGCGCGCGCTTCCAGTTCAGTAAGCGTTAAACCCCGAAGGGTTGTGAACTTTTCTCACGCTCCACAAAGGCAGCGGGAGACCCTTCGGGTCTCCCGTTTCCTTTTGGGTAAGACCAAGCGGCCAGAGCGCACCAACGCCTGGCCGAACCTGGAGTCAAGATGAGAATCGCAGTCGTTGGAGCGAGTGGTTACACCGGGCTTGAAGTCGTGCGGATCGTATTGCGCCACCCGGAGCTCGAGTTGAGTGTGGTGACGAGCGAGCAACGCGCCGGCCAACCGATGGGCGAATGCTTCCCTGCGTTGCGCGGCCTCACCGACCTCAAATTCGAAGCCAACGATCCAGCGAGTCTGGCGGGCAGGGTCGACGCGGCGTTCTGCTGCCTGCCCCATGCCGCTTCTGCGCCGACTGTGACGGCCATTCGAAAGCTGGAGATCTTGGCCCTCGACCTCTCGGCCGACTTTCGGCTGCGGGATCCCGATGTCTACACGCACTGGTACGGCGAACACAAGGCACCGGAGCTGTTCGGCAAGGGTGTGTATGGGATGCCTGAGCTCTACCGCGAGCAAATCAAAGAGACGGAGCTGATTGCGGCTCCCGGCTGCTATCCGACGGGCGCACTGCTCCCGATGCTGCCGTTTCTCCGAGCCGGCGTCGTCGAAACTGACGGGATTTTCGTCGATTCGAAGTCGGGCGTGTCCGGCGCGGGGCGCAGCCTGCAAGACGGCTTCTTATTCGCGGAGCTAGAGGGCAATTCCCACGCCTATAAAGTGGCGAACCATCGCCACGTGACAGAAATGGAACAAGAGGGGAGCCTCGCAGCCGGCAAGCCCGTGACGGTCACTTTCGTGCCGTACTTGATCCCGACCATTCGAGGCATCGTGAGCAGCGTGCTCATGCGGGGGAAGGGCGGCCTCACGACCGCGGCGGCCCACGACATCCTCGCAAGCGCTTACGCGAATGAGCCCTTCGTCCGGGTCCTGCCGGTGGGCGAAGCGCCGAAGCTCCAGTCGGTCAAAGGCACGAACTTCTGCGACGTCGCGGTGACTGTGGACGACCACACGGGCAACGTCGTAGCGCTCTCGGCGATCGACAACTTGGTGAAGGGGTCGGGCGGCCAAGCGGTGCAGTGCTTGAATATCATGAAGGGTTGGCCCGAGACGACGGGCCTCACCGAAATGGCGCCGGTGCCGTGAAGCCGCGCAGGTGATGCCGACCCTTTCCACGGGACGCTTCCAGCGGCGTACTCGCACTGCAAACATCGTTTGTAGTTGCCGGAAGCTGCGCTTGTGAATGGTCACGTCATCGGACTTCCGTTAGTCTATACGTCCATGCAGCCCGTCATGGATCTCACCCGCAAGACCGCGAACCCGCGACGAGTCGTTCTTGGAATTTCAGACGGCTCCCTCTCAGCAACGCCTGTACCGCGACCTCATTTTCCGTTCTCAGTTGAACCCCCAGTGCTCGAAGTAACGCATTGATCTCTACCAATGCGCCGTTCGAAGCGGAGGCGATTATGCAAGCCAGACAGACCAAGTACATCTTCGTAACGGGGGGCGTGCTCTCCTCGTTGGGCAAAGGTCTGGCGTCCGCGTCAATCGGTGCGCTGTTGGAAGCGCGCGGCTTGAAGGTGACCTTCTTAAAGCTCGACCCGTACCTAAACGTCGACCCCGGCACGATGAACCCGTTTCAGCACGGCGAGGTGTACGTCACCGAAGACGGCGCTGAGACCGATCTCGACCTTGGACACTACGAGCGCTTCACGACGTCCGTGCTCGGGCAGGTGAACAACGTCACCGCCGGACGTGTTTACGATTCGGTCATCGCGAAAGAACGCCGCGGCGACTACCTCGGTGGCACCGTGCAAGTGATTCCGCACGTGACGGATGCGATCAAAGAGCGCATCTACGTAGCCGGCCAGGACATCGACATCATTCTTGTCGAGATTGGCGGCACCGTGGGCGATATCGAATCGTTGCCTTTCCTCGAAGCCATCCGCCAGTTTCGCTCGGAAGTCGGTCGACAGCACACGTGCTTCATCCACGTTGCCCCCGTCTTTTACTTGGCCGCCGCCGGTGAAGTAAAGACGAAGCCGGTTCAGCATTCAGTGAAGGAGCTGCAGTCCGTCGGGATCACGCCAGACATTATTTTGTGCCGGACAGACCGCTTCCTTTCGAAGGGCATCAAGAGCAAAATCGCGCTCTTCTGCAACGTCGACGAAGACGCGGTCATTACTGCGAAGGACGTCGACACGATTTACGACGTGCCGTTGGTGTTCGCGGCAGAAGGCCTCGACGAGAAGATCTCGCAAGTGCTCAACATGTGGACCGGGCGTCCGGACCTGCGGCATTGGGAAGAACTTTCGGAAATCCTGCGCAACCCCGAAGGCGAGATCACCATTGCGATGGTGGGCAAGTACGTCGACCTTACGGAGTCGTACAAGAGTTTGAACGAAGCCTTGGTGCACGGCGGTGTCTCGATCAAGACCAAGGTCCTCATCGAATACGTCGACTCGGAAAAGCTGGTAGACGCAAGCGTGCTCTCCCAAGCCGACGGCATTCTTGTGCCCCACGGCTTTGGCTCGCGCGGCGTCGAAGGCAAGATCCGCGCGGTGCAGTACGCCCGGGAAAACGAGATCCCGTTTCTCGGCATCTGCTACGGCATGCAGCTCGCGGTGTGTGAGTTCGCGCGCAACGTCGCCGGCCTCGAAGGTGCCAATTCAAGCGAAGTGGACAGCGACACGCCGCATCCCGTCATCGCGTTGCTTCCGGGACAAGAAAACATCGAAGACAAGGGCGCGACCATGCGCTTGGGCGCATACCCGTGTGTCTTGAAGGAAGGCTCCGTGGCCCACACTGCCTACGGAAAAACCGAAATCAGCGAACGGCACCGCCATCGCTACGAATTCAACAACGACTACCGAGAGCGCCTGTCCGAAGCGGGCCTCGTGTTTTCAGGCCTGTCGCCGGACGGCAACCTCGTCGAAGTCGTCGAGATCCCGGAGCACCCGTTCTTCGTAGCCGGGCAGTTTCATCCCGAATTCGCCTCGAAACCATTCGCGCCGGCCCCGTTGTTCGTCGCCTTCACAGCGGCCTCAAAGCTTCACCGCGACGGGCGATCGGAATAGGGCGGTAATCCCAGCATTGGGCAGTGGATGGGAGCGGAAGGTCGTCACCTTGCATTCCACCCGGTTATCGCTAAAAACTGCTTTCTCGATGGGACGTTAGCTCAGTTGGCTAGAGCACTGCCTTCACACGGCAGGGGTCGGTGGTTCGAGTCCACTACGTCCCACCATCTATGAAGAGACGTTGAAGGCTCTTTCGTTGCGAGCCTATAGCGCCGTAAGGTTCAAGAGTGGCCCGGTAGCTCAGCTGGATAGAGCACCAGCCTCCGAAGTTTGGGGCGAAACTGTGAACAATGAGTGAACAGTTTCGTGGTTTGGCCGTCGGCGTAGCCGACATGAAGGCCAAACCGGTGCGTTCGCAGGAAGCAACCGGGCAACGAAGTTCGCAAGTTTTAAACGGAGGGAATGAGAAGCGTCCTCTCATTTGCAATGCGTACAAAGTTCATGGTTCGCTGATGAAGGTGTGACCCGGCATGCAGAAGTTGACTGATGAATTGTGCGACGGGACTGGTATTCGCGAGCACTACGTCCCACCATCACTTTGCGAGCCTATAGCGCCGTAAGGTTCAAGAGTGGCCCGGTAGCTCAGCTGGATAGAGCACCAGCCTCCGAAGCTGGGGGTCGTGCGTTCGAATCGCACCCGGGTCACCATTTTTCAACTACTTACGAGCCTTGATTTTCCAACTACAGCAACCGCTACGGCAACGCCGACCCTTTCTAGCTTTCGCCGCTCACCTCCTAGATCTCTTCGATGGGTTCCGCGTCCAGAAGATCAGCCGCCATCGCGTCGAGTTCTGGCAGCGCGTCCGAGTAGATATCGCGCGTGGTGCTGATCTGTGAGTGGCCCAGCCGGGTCTGGACGACCTTCCGGTGCAGCCCCAGAAGCAGGCCGTCCGTCGCCATCGTGTGGCGCAACACATTGAAACCAATCGACGGTAACTCGGCCCCTTCGAGTAATGGTTTCCATTCACGGCGAATGAAGTTTGACC
>LWDU01034276.1_pt1 | contig 74536 bp, 67 predicted proteins | sample 727161 | NCBI WGS metagenome assembly LWDU01 (sample SAMN04566230, study PRJNA314399) | hydrothermal vent metagenome | isolation source: deep sea hydrothermal plume seawater | place: Mexico: Gulf of California, Guaymas Basin | collected 2004-07-11 | reverse complement strand
CATTGGCGTGGGGCGAGTCGCCATGATTACGCAGGTCAAGCCCGTAAACGGCGAATGTTTTTGCGAGCTGCTTGCTGTGCCAACCCCAATTTGACAGGCTACCAAATAGTCCGTGCAGAATAATCAGGGCTTTCCCTTGCGTGGAGTACTGGCGGCAATTTAACTGCATGACAATAATCGCGTAGGGCACCTCTAGGTCTGGATGGTGCATTATACCGCCTACGCTGGTATCTACTAGACGTCATGCTATGCTTTGCCCATGCGCTCTCCCTACCGTTCTATCGTGGTTCTCACCGGTGCGGGTATTTCCGCGGAATCCGGGATCAAGACATTTCGAGCGGCCGATGGTTTATGGGAAAATCACCCGGTAGAAGAAGTTGCCACTCCCGAAGGCTTTGAACGCAACCCTCCATTAGTCTATGAATTCTATAATCAGCGCAGACGGCAGATACTTTCGAAGGAGATAAAGCCCAACCCGGCGCACACGGCCCTGGCCAAATTCGAACATGAATTTGATGGGACTTTTCTGCTAATTACGCAGAACATAGACAATTTACACGAACGCGCCGGCAGTGAAAATCTCCTGCACATGCACGGTGAGATCCTGAAGATGCGCTGCCGGAACTCACAACTTGTCTTCGATATTCGTGAAGATCTCGTGTTCGACACCACGTGCCGCTGTTGCCGCTCGGCTGGAAACCTACGCCCCCATATCGTCTGGTTCGGTGAGAAGCCCCTGCACATGAACCAGATCAATCAGGCCCTTCAGCAATGCGATCTTTTCGTGGCCATAGGCACCAGCGGCAACGTATATCCGGCGTCGGGCTTTTATCAAACCGCGAAAATCCGCAGCGCCGACACCGTGGAGCTCAACCTGGAACCGACAGGTTCCACTTTCGACGAGCACAAATATGGCCAGGCATCGGTGGTGGTGCCTGCATATTTTGAGGGATTATTGGCTACAGTGCATGCCCCCCAGGGTTAGATGCGAGCAGGCTCGGCGAACAGCCACTCCCTAAAATAGATATTGCATCCCCACACCATCTCCATATTCCGAATCGCTGTTTAGGGTAAACGCCCAGCGCTTGCTTATGTTGTATTTTAGACGGTAGCGATACTCCTTATCCGTGTTCCAGCGCCAGTCAAACCCCAGCCGACGTGTGAATTGTAGCTCCGACTCCAGTTCTACCCGAAATTCCCCTTCATCATCCACGCGCCACTCGCTATCGATTAATAGCGGCAAGGTGTAATTAAATCCGGCGATGGCATAACTAGTGCTGGCTTGTTCCTCATGTTTTCGCCTCTCGACGCCGGCAAAGGTCGAAAAGAAGCGACTGAAATAGTAGGTGTAGGTTGCTTCAATTTCATAGCTATCATCGAAGTTTGAGTCCGCCTCCAGTTGGAAGCCGTGGCGCTCATCGGAGAGTGAATAATCCAGATCGAGAAAATTACTCTGGACATCCAGCTTGCTACGGTTGAACCATCGCAGGTAAGGTTGAATCACCCTGGCCGTATCTGCGTCGTACGTTGACGTCTCCTCATAGCTGATCACTCGGGTCATACCCGTTTTCATATGATATTGATTGTGACAATGAAATAACCAGTCCTTCTCTTCGTTGGCGTCAAACTCAATCACTACCGTGCCCATGGGCGGCACGTTGACCGTGTGTTTCAAAGGGCTGCGATCGCCGTGCTGATTCACGACGCGGAAGAAGTGGCCATGCAGGTGCAGTGGATGATGCATCATCGTACTGTTGTACAGAATGATGCGTACGTTTTCACCCTTGCGAATTAGTATCTGGTCATCCTCACGCAGGGTTGCGCCATTGAAACTCCAGACGTAGCGTTCCATATTGCCGGACAGCGTCAGGTCAATCTGCCGCCAGTCTCGCTGGATCGGTAGTACGGTGGAAGCGGTAGCAACCAGGTGCTGATAGTCTGTCATATGGGCTATCACCTCGACCATGGCAGCTTCCATGCCCTTGTCATCACTCTTAGGCATGGCTTCGGCAGCGCCTTGATGTTCCGGTGTCGTCATCATATCGATGCCCATCGCCATATCATGGGCTTCCATCAGAAACAGATTCGGCGCCGGCACGTCGGGGGCATATACCCTGTCCCCCGCGCCGACGAAGGTACTGGAAAATCCGCTGCCATCGAAGGACGTGGCACGTAGCTCAAATGACGCTTCGGCGGATACCCTCACCAATACATCATAGGTTTCCGCGGTAGACATACGCAGGCGCTTGACCCGGATGGGTTCAACATCCTGACCATCGGCAGCAATTATTGTCATCGGCCCCCCCGCATATTCGACGTCGAAGTAGCTGGAAGTAGAGCCATTGATCAAGCGCAACAGAATTTGCTCGGCGTTGATATCGTTAACTATCAGCTTGTTCTCCGACTTCCCATTTGCCAGGAAGCGATCATAGGCGATATCTGCCAGATCCATTGGGCCCATGCGGGTAAAAGATTGGGAAAACCTATTACGTATTGCCCGACCGCCATTCGCCAGCACCTTGTCCCAGGACTGCACCGAATTTTTCTTGTAGGCGTAATAGTCTTTGTCCTTCTTCAAATTGCTTAGTACGGAGCCGGGATCCTCATCGGTCCAGTCGGAGAAAAGAACAATTTCATCCTGTATGGAATTCGGTGGCTGATCCTTCTCTCTCAATATGATTGCCCCGTAAATGCCTCTCTGGACCTGCAAGTCGGAATGGGAGTGATACCAGTAGGTGCCGGTCTGGTTAATGGGAAATTCAAAGGTAAAGCTCTGCCCGGGCGCGATAGGCTGCGTATTGAGAAAGGGAACTCCATCCTGGTCATCGGGCAAGAGCACACCATGCCAATGCACCGACGCAGAAACATCCAGTCGATTGTGAAATGTAGCGCGTAACACATCTCCGACCCTGGCTTCTATGGTGGGCGCCGGAATCTGATCGCCGATAGCCAGCGCTTCCACGGTCGTGCCGGTGAAATTTACCAGCTTGGTATCGATATCAAACTCATATAGGACCATTTCCCCATAAACGAGAAAGGAATGGGAAAACATTAAAAATGTAAATAGAACTCTGGCTGACACAACTCAACTCCTCAAACAGGTTTTCGAGGGTTTGGTAAAACAGGAGTGAGTTATGCTGAGGGTGGCTGTAGTAGCAGGTCCAGGGAAACAGACTGATACAGGTTTACACGTAGTGCTGACTTGTTATCGGATACCGGCAAATTCTCGGCGCTGCCGGTCATGGAAAAACCAATTGAGCTGGCACAACAAATATCATCGCAGAAGCAATCTTCACCGTCATGAGCTTGCACGGGGTGGTCGCCTGCATTTTCTGCCTGGGCAGCTTGATGCAGGAGCTCTAACGAGGCGGCCCCGGCATGAGCGGAAATCGAACCGTGACTGCTCGCCACTTCCCCGTGGTCGTGGTCATCATGGCTGGCTGCGTCCCCTGCCAGGCTGCTATTTGCAAGCACCAGCAAGATGAAAAAACCAATAAGCGTCTTATTTTTGTGCAATCGATATTACTCTTGAGACTCGAAGATAAACTCTATGAGAGGAAATTTAACGCTAGAGCGGCGGGAAATATAGTCTTTTTTCCCATTTATAACAAATCGAGCACTGGTTCAGGCGGAGGCAAGCCCTGATCTACTCCAGCGTTCAGGCAGGATTTTTTACGCCCCATTAGGGGCTGAAACCAGACTATTCAATCGCCGCGGCGATTAGATTCTAAAACGCAAGGCCTGGGGAAGCAGACAGTTTTCTTCATTGCAACATTGCAATTTCAGGACCAGTTCCGCGGTAGCAGACAGCGAATCGGCGGACGATTCTGTGCGTGCCAATTCCATTTTTATGGTGAAACCCTCTTCGTAGATTGGAGTGTTGCCTGCATCAACATTCAACAGGGCCGCGTTCGCTGGAGGATAATCACAACGGATAACACGCCAATGGGTTTCAGTCTCGGCAAGATCTAACTCGATGGCCGCGATCTCACCCCCGGTAGCCCCGGCTGCAGCGATGTGCCAGCCCGATTCGAGGGTCACCACGATTTCAAGGAGGTTCACATTGTCGGCTGACGACTCAATCTTGGAAATTGCGATTTTCGCCCTGCCACCGTCGATAGTCTGAATTTCCCCGGCACTACCGTTCTGATACAGAGAAATTGCCCTGAGCATGCCGGGATGACTCATTGGATTGTCGTTGATATGGGCTATGAGGGTCGCGATACACTTGTCTATTTTGCCTTCATAACCGTGCCCCTGGCTCCTCGCGAGAAGCACGCTGCGCTGCTCTAACATCAACAGACACTGCACGGCGGTGGCGACCGCGGACAGGGTAGCGCCATCGCTGGCATTACGGGATCGAGTTAGTAGCGGTGCGTCGTGTTGTTCGGGGCTGAGATAGAACCCGCTGTTTTCCTCGTCCCAAAATTCTATCAGGGCCATATCCATGAGTTGTGCCGCCTGCCTCAGATATTCCCTGTCGTCTGTCACATCGAACAGGGTGATCAGCGCCTGGCAATAATTCGCGTAGTCTTCCAGTTGTCCGGCGATGGACACGGCGTTGTTCAAATAGATCCGGTGGAGCCGGCCGGCGGCGGCCACATTCCGTTGCCACACCAGAGTGGCAGCCCGCTGCGCCGCCTGCAGCCAGTCTGGCCGCTGTAGCACCGGCGCCGCCGTCGCCAGCGTAGTGATCATCGCTCCGGTCCAGGCAACGATGAGCTTGTCATCCCTAAGTGGGTGGACGCGCCGCTCCCGAGCCAGATAAAGCTTCTCTAGAATCCTATCCAGATGGCTGTCGAAATTATTCTCGCTGCCGCCATCGACTCCACCGTCCTTCTCAAGTTCCAGATGGGACTTCGGCAGGTTCAGGATATTCGAGCCTTCGAAGTTCCCTGCCTCGGTTACCCCATACAGTTCCACAACAAGTCTCGCCTCGGCGGCGGACAACGCCTGCTTCAGTTCTTCTATAGTCCAGGTAAAGAATGTGCCCTCCTCTCCTTCGCTGTCGGCGTCGGTGGCAGAATAGAATCCCCCCTCAGGCAACTGCATATCTCGCAGCACATAGTCGAGGGTCTGCTCGCAGACTCGCCTGAAGAACTTATTGCCGCTGAGTTGATAAGCCTGGAGATAAACCAGTCCCAGTTGCGACTGGTTATAAAGCATTTTCTCAAAGTGCGGCACCAACCACTGCGCATCCACGCTGTAGCGATGGAAACCCCCAGCCACCTGATCATAGATGCCGCCACGCGCCATGCCGGTAAGTGCACGCTCAACAAAACCAAAAACACTGAGGTCGCGGGATCTCCTGACATGATCGAGCATGAGCAGCAGCAGCGGCTCCTGGGGAAATTTTGGCGCACCGGCCAGGCCGCCATAGGTCGAATCTTCTCTCTCTAAGAGGCCTTTCAGCATATTGTCCAGCAAGTCCGGGCCTAAGGACCCCGCCTCTTTTCTGTCACTCAAGATGCGATCTATCGCCTCACTTATCTGGGTCGCCCTGGCCCTCAGTTCGTCGGGTTGCTGCTTCCAGGCGTCGGTAATTTTTTGCAACAGGGCGATAAAAGAAGCTGCCGGGAAATAGGTGGCACCGAAGAATGGTTTACCATCCGCCAGCAGAAAATTCGACATCGGCCAACCCCCATGCCCTGACATGAGCTGCACTGCGGTCATATAAATCTCGTCGATATCGGGATACTGTTCCCGATCCATTTTTATGCTGATGAAATCCCTGTTCAGCACCTCGGCGACTTCGACGTTGTCGAAGCTCTCAACCTCCATCACATGACACCAGTGGCAGGTGGAGTAGCCAATGGATAGGAACACGGGCTTGTCCTCGACTGCGGCGGCCTCGAAGGCGTCGTTGCCCCAGGCGTACCAATTCACGGGATTGTGAGCGTGTTGCAGGAGATAGGGTGAGTCTTCCAGAATCAGCCGATTGATAAACAAGCCCTTGCCCTGCGCATCCAGGTGTTCGGTGCGTTTGTCATAGCTGCCCGCCTTTTCGGCTTCAACCTTACGTAACTTGGTCTCGAGAGCATTGGTCATAGTTTAATTACTTAAATTACAAGACTGTGGGCTTGCAAAACCCATATTGGGGAGCGAGATGCTGTCACCACAAGAACCGTTTGGCAAATATTACTACACCTCGTTGAAATAAAACCCGGTGGTCATGGTCTTCTATGGTGAGCCGCTTGTCTTAAGCAGTAGGTGGACTCAATTTGCCCTATACCGCCCCCGTCCCCCCGGGGGCGTGTTTTTTGTCCATGGCCAGACTGGGAGCCTTGAAGTAGATTAGGGGCCCTCAATTCAGACCGACCCGCATTAGCCTCTGCTCGCGATTGATGATAGATTCAGTGCCTCTCGAGCTCTGGTTCCAGACTACCGAAGCAAGCTATGAAACCGAACCGATAAGCACGTGACTTTGAAATTTATAAAAGCCTTGTGAGTCCGGCGCAACAGTGAGCCCAATTGCTAACGACTCGATCGATGCCGCTCCCCATATGACAAGCCCAAACCCAGTTTGCCTGATCGTCGGCGCCGGTGATTACATCGGTGCCGCTATCGCCCGCCGGTTTGCGGCAGGGGGATACAGCGTCTGCCTGGGTCGCCGCAACGGCGACAAGACCGCAGACCTGGTTAAGGAGATAGAAGACACTGGGGGCAAGGCCTACGGCTATACTCTCGATGCCAGGGAGGAAACCCAAATTCAGCAACGCTTTGCGGCTATCGAAGCAGACATCGGACCCCTGGAAATCGTCATTTCCAATGCCGGGGGCAATGTGAACTTCCCGATCCGGGAAACCACGGAGAGGGTTTTCTACAAAGTATGGAAGATGGCCTGCCTGACGGGATTCCTGACCGGGCGGGAGGCCGCCAGGTACATGGCGCCGCGTCACCAGGGCTGCATATTTTTCACCGGGGCCACCGCCAGTCTGCGCGGCGGCAGTGGCTATGCCGCCTTTGCCAGCGCCAAGTTCGGGCTGCGGGCCCTGGCCCAGAGCATGGCGCGGGAACTGGGTCCCCAGGGCATCCACGTGGCGCACCTGATCATCGATGCCGGAGTAGATACAGAATTCGTGCGTGAGCGATTTAAGGATCGCGGTATCGATGTGGAAGCACTTCCCCCGGATACACTGATGAATCCGGAGTCAATTGCCGAGGCATACTGGATGCTGCACTTGCAATCGAAGGATGCCTGGACCCATGAATTGGATTTACGCCCTTTTGCTGAAAAATTTTAGATAAGGATCAATAGATGTCGATAACAGTGGAATTTCATTTCGATTTCGGTAGCCCCAACAGCTACTACGCCCACCGTATAATACCGGCCATCGAGACCCGCACGCACATCAAGTTTGACTACGTTCCAATTTTGCTTGGTGGAGTTTTCAAGGCAACTAACAACAGATCACCGATGGAGGCCCTGGCCGGAATCAGGAATAAATCAGAATACAACGCCTTGGAAACCCGACGCTTCATTAAAAAACACAGTATTGAGGACTTCAGATTCAACCCTCACTTCCCCATTAACACGCTGGCGATCATGCGTGGCGCCATCTACGCCATGAACAACGACATTGGCGACGACTACATCGAAGCCATATATCGGTGTATGTGGGAGAAGGAATTGAATATGGCGGACCCGGCCGTGATTCAGCAGGCGCTTGTAGATGCGGGTCTCCCCGCGGAAGCAATCATTGCCGGCAGCGCCGATATGGAGGTCAAACAACAGCTAATTCACAACACTGCAGCATCGGTTGAGCGTGGCGCTTTTGGCTCGCCAACCTTCTTCGTCGGCGAGGAAATATTTTTCGGCAAGGACAAACTAGGGGACGTCGAAGACGAGATTCTTGCGAGTTCCTGAATCAATCGGCGCGATCGTAGACCCGGGTCAGTATGATTGCTGCGCCAAAAGAATTTGGCTGAATCTGCATTTTCACGACTAGCTGATTGCCGCCAGCCTGCAAGGTGTAGGTTTCCAGCGTAAATCCATCGTCCCGGGGCCTGGCTTCAACCAGCAGCGAATTATTATCGAAGTTGCCGAAGGAAAAATCCTGACTTCCGCTGTTGTAGAAATCGTTGGCAGCGGAAGAGCGGCGGCGACCGTCGGTATGAAAAACCCGGACGTAGTTATCGGCATATTCGAAACGAAACTCGGGCTCATCGTAGGCTATACGCAACACATCATCATAAGAGATGCGATCGTAGAGTTCCTGTTCTGCAGGCCCACCACGATAAAAATCTTCCTCGCGCTTCCTGAACCAGCGCCTCTTGATCTTACCCCCTGCTTCCTTGATCGCCGCCTCTACCCTGTCGTCGGTGTTGTCACTCAATTCTTCGTTAATCACCCAATTGCCAACGATGAGGCTGCCAATCGCGGGCGCAGAATTTTCCTGGGCGGCGGCAAAGGAAAAAATCGAAACCCCCATCAGCAGCACGCAGATTCTTAACAAAAAACCTTTGATCGATTGCTGATTCATTGTAGTTTGCAAGCTCCCTGGGTGTAATCTGATGCCAAGTTTTCCTAAGCGAACTGTTTGCGCCACTGTGCTATTGCCTGACCGATCTCATGGGGCGAGTCTTCCTGCAAAAAATGATTGCCGGCCACGGTTACTTCTTTCTGATTTGGCCATGATCGACAAAATTCTCGCTGCTGGCCTATCAGAATTGCCCCGGGATCGGCGTTGATAAATAACTTAGGTAGTTCTGACTGCACCAGCCAGTCAGCATAGCTACGAACCACATCAACTACTTCCTGTGGTTCTCCTTCAATCGGTATCTGCCGAGGCCAGGTCAGGGTTGGTCTGCGGTCTTCACCGGGATTTTTGAACGGTCGCCGATAGACTTCCATTTCTTCACTGCTCAGTTCCCGCAAGATAGAACCAGGCAGCACGCTCTCTACAAACACATTTTTCTCGAGGATCATTTCTTCGCCGGCGGGTGAACGCAGGCCCTGGAAAATCCCCCGCGCTGCCTCAGGCCATTGATCCCAGGTCACGGGTTTGACTATGGCCTCCATATAGGCGATACCGATCACGGCGTCGCGATGACGGTTGGCCCAATCGAAGCCAAGCGCCGAGCCCCAGTCATGAATGACAAAAGTAACCCTGTCATTTACGCCCAGCGCCTCGAGGGCACCGTCAAAATATTCTCTATGCTCTAACAGCGTATAACGATCGGGGCCCGAGTCCGCCAGCTTGTCGGAGTCACCCATGCCGATCAGGTCGATGGCTATGCAACGACCCTGATCCTGCAGATGGGGCATGACGTTGCGCCAGAGATAAGACGAAGTTGGATTCCCATGCTGAAAGACAATAGGATCGCCCTCACCCATCTCCACATAACTCATGGTCTTGCCTTTCACTGTAAGCGTTTGCTTCGGAAGCTCCTTGGCACTGATCATTTTGTTTCCTGTCTGTTCGTGATTCTCAGAGCTCTAGAGAATAAACCCCGCTGTCTGGCATTTCAATTGGAGTCGATGATACTGGCAACTAATTTTGGGATTGAGCCGTTCTTAACCAGGATTAATTAGGCAGTAAACTTTCAAACCAGATTCCCACGCCTACTACTACAAGGGCATTCAACCGAAATGGAATTCTGGTCGTGCCAATTGAACAAGGCCCCTGTTTTCAGCTATCCTCCCTGTCCTTGAATGTACAACACTACAAAAGCAGTTGCGGGAGGAAGTCGGAATGACAATGCAAAATACGCCTCTACTCATGTCTCGAATCCTGGGCAGAGGTGCCAGGCTGGACCCGGAAATCGAGGTCGTCACCATGCAGGCGGATGGTACGCACCGGCAGACGTTGAAACAGACCTGGGACCGGGCTAATCAGGTGGCGCATGCGCTTAATGCCCATGGCATTGGGATTGGGGACAGAATTGGCAGCTTCATGTGGAGTAACTATCGTCACCTGGAGCTGTATCAGGGCGTGCCCTCCATGGGAGCGGTATTGCATACGATAAATCTCCGTCTATCGGCCACCGATCTCGAATATATCATCAATCATGCGGCAGACCGCGTGCTTTTTGCGGACGAGGATTTGTTGCCGCTGCTGGAGCCGCTTTGGGGCAAGATTCCCTGCGTAGAATTGCTGGTGGTATGTCGCCATGGTGAGGGCGGGGAAAGCTCCTTCGAAAACCAGATCGATTATGAGGATTTTATTGCCGGTCAGGCCACCGAGTACGAGTGGCCGGAGATTCATGAAACTTCCCCCATGGGCCTGTGTTACACCTCCGGTACCACTGGTAAACCCAAGGGAGTGATGTATACAAACAGATCTACTTACTTGCACACACTGACTGAGTGTCTGACCGATTCGATTGGGCTTTCTTCCCTGGACGCGCTGCTGGGCATCGTACCGATGTTCCACGCCATGGGCTGGGGCCTGCCGTTTTGCGCGTCCATGCTTGGGTGCAAACAGGTAATGCCCCATCGATTTATGACACCCGACGCTTTTCTGAAGCTAATGCATGAGGAAGAAGTCACCATATCTGCGGGTGTGCCCACTATCTGGCAGGGCGTCAGGGCGGCGCTGGAGGCAGAACCTGACAGGTATGACCTGAGTAAATTAAGTCGGTTGACCTGTGGCGGATCTTCGCCTCCGGTGTCCATGATGCAGTGGTACTGGGAGACCCATGAGATCGAAATGCTTCAGGGTTGGGGTATGACCGAGACCAATCCGCTGGGAACCCTGTCCAGAAAAATGGCGAAGCGCTCCCATATAAATATTTCGGAAGAACAGCAGTTTGAGAATATCGCCAAGGCGGGTTTGGCTATGCCTGGGCTGGAGATCGAAATTTTCGATGAACAGTGGAAGCGCTTACCCCACGATGGCGAGGCCGTCGGTGAACTCTGTATTCGCGGCCCCTGGATTGCCTCCGAATACTACAACGACCCACAACTAGACAAGTTTCATGATGGCTGGCTGGTGACCGGTGACGTTGCCAAGATCGATGCAGAAGAATACCTGATCATCTCGGATCGTTCCAAGGATCTGATCAAGTCTGGTGGGGAGTGGATCTCCTCTGTCGATCTGGAGAACCACATAGTGGGCATGGCAGAGGTGGCCCAGGCGGCTGTTGTCGCCCAACCACATCCGAAATGGGATGAGCGCCCAGTGGTCCTGGTGACGATGGTGGAAGGAGAGTCGCTAGACCGGGATGCGGTACTGGCGCACTGCAGCGAGATTTTTGCGAAATGGCAATTACCCGATGATGTCATCGAAACCGAATCCATTCCGCAGACCTCCACCGGCAAAATCGATAAGAAAGCGATTCGGGCAAACCTTGATGACCAGGGGTATAAACTGCCGGATCTTCGATAGCTCCTAATTTGGCCAGAAGATCGGCCGTTGTGAGCGATTGCAGCGGAAATTTCAGGTTTTCGGAATAGAAATCAACAATTTTACGATCGAATAAGTACATACTCGCAATTACGGGCGATAGGCTGTGGGGGCGAGGATGCTTTTAGTGGCTGGTATTGTCGTCCAGAGTCCATCTAATTGAGAGCTTAAGCAATTCCGTCGAACTGTATGGCTTCTGCATAGACAAAGAAGCCGAGGCATCCCGCCAGCTTCCGATGCGTGATCAACCCAACCGCCGTGCAAGGAATTTTCGCCTAAGATCGAGGATAGAAATGTAGGTGAACCGGCTAAATTGCCCGGGCAATTAACAGCTTCATGATTTCATTGCTGCCGCCATAGATCTTCTGAATTCGACTGTCCGCATACATCTTGGCAATAGGATATTCCATCATATAACCATAGCCGCCGAAGAACTGCAGACATTCGTCCACTATTTCGCACTGCTTCTGGGTAGTCCACCACTTCGCCATGGCGGCAGTGGTCTCATCGAGTTTGCCCGCGGCAAGTTTCATCGCACAGTCATCGACGAAGGTCCTGGCCAACTTCGCTTCGGTGTATCTCTCGGCCAGGCGGAACTGGGTGTTTTGGAAATCCAGAATGCGTTTGCCGAAGGCCTTGCGTTCCTTCACGTACTCAGAAGTGATTCGCAAGGCAGCCTCAATGGCGGCACAGGCACCCGCTGCGATAATCAATCGCTCCTGCGGAAGTTGTTCCATCAGCTGAACGAAGCCCTTGCCTTCCACGTTGCCCAAGAGATTCTCACTGGGCACAAGCACATCATCAAAAAATATTTCCGATGTGTCTTGCGCTTTCATGCCGAGTTTCTCCAGGTTTCTGCCACGGCTAAAACCCCCTTCGCCTTCGACGGATTCTGTCTCTACCATGATCAGCGAGATGCCCTTTGCCGATTCGGAGGGATCAGTTTTTACTACCACACAAATTAAGTTAGCGGTCTGACCGTTGGTCAGAAAGGTTTTTTGACCGTTAAGGACATAATTCTCGCCTTTTTTGATGGCAGTCATAGCTACGGCTTGCAAATCGGATCCGGTGCCGGGCTCAGTCATGGCAATCGCTGAAACGATTTCTCCCGACGCCATCTTTGGCAACCATTGCTGTTTCTGTTCTTCGCTACCATAGGAGTTTATATAGTGAGCCACGATGCCGGAATGTACGCCGTTGCCAAAGCCGGAGATGTGGGCGTAGCACAGCTCTTCCACCAACACCATCTCGTGTTTGAAGTTACCGCCGCCACCGCCATACTGCGGCGGGATAGATACACATAACAACCCGGCTGCGCCCGCTTTATTCCAGGCATCCCGATCGACGCAACCCTGCTTCTCCCATTTGGCCATATGGGGCACAAATTCCCGGGCGAGAAATTTGCGTACCGCATCTCTCATGATGTGTAATTCTTCATCCATCCATGGACTGGTATGATTTTCAAACATCGGTGTTTTCGCTTTTTTGTTGACTAATCTGGATTGTCCCTATCGGTTTTTTCAGCACCACAATGATGGTAACCAGCCTTCGGAGATTGGTTTCCCCAGCTATATCAGTGTTAATTAATTCGTGGTTGAATCCATGCGTTCGATAATCATGGCGTTTGCTGTACCACCGCCTTCGCAGATGGCGACAAGACCGTAGCGAGCCTGGCGCCGCTCCAATTCGTGCACCAGGGTAGTCATCAGTTTCGCCCCGGTTCCACCCAGCGGATGGCCCAGTGCCTGAGCACCACCATTGACATTTAACTTATTCATATCCGCTCCCAGGGCTTTGGCCCATGCCAGTGGCACCGAGCCAAACGCCTCATTGACCTCATACAGGTCTATGTCATCTATGCTCAGACCCGCTTTTTCGAGCACCTTGCGGGTGGCGGGAATTGGGCCTTCGAGCATGATAACCGGGTCGGAACCCACCACGGCAAGCGCCTTAATCCTGGCACGCACTGGCAGATTATACCTGGCGATAGCATCTGCATTAGCGATCATCACCGCGGCGGCCCCATCACTGATCTGGCTGGCGGTGCCTGCAGTAATAACACCCCCTTCGCGCAATGTATTGAGTGACTGCATGCCCTCAAGCGAAGCTTCGGCTCTTATGCCTTCGTCTCTGTCGTGGATGTCTGTGCTGCCGTCTTCCAGTTTGATATTGAGCGGGACAATTTCTGCTGTAAAGTAGCCTTGATCGGTGGCCTCTGCGGCCCGTTGATGGCTCATCAGGCCAAACTCATCCAGCTCTTCTCGGGTGATGCCGTATTTTTCGGCCAATAATTCCGCGCCATCGAACTGACTGAACTGAACACCCGGGTACTGCATTTCCAGGCGTTCCCCCTTGGGTGTGCCGCGACCATGCTCCAGGCCATCACGGATGTTGGAGCCGATTTCGACAGTGCTCATGGCTTCGACGCCACCGCTGATGATGACATCCTGGGTGCCGGACATTACCGCCTGGGCACCAAACTGAATTGCCTGCAGCGACGAGCCGCACTGGCGATCGACGGTGGTACCCGGCACATCGGGATCGAGCTTGGAAGACAATGCAACCATGCAGCCCAGGTTCCCAGCCTGTGAACCAATCTGACTGACCACGCCAAAGATCACATCGTCGACACCGCCGGTAGGCACACCGGTTCGGTCCACCAGTTCATCCACCACGATCGCACCCATATCGACCGGGTGAATCTGGCAGAGCCGTCCCTTTCTCCTGCCGGTGGCAGTTCGAACTGCTCCTACAATGTATGCATCAGCCATCTGTTTTTCCTCCTTTTCCAATTCCTCAAAAGACTATTTTCTAAAGCGCCGGCATGCGGATGCCCGCATCCAGACGTATGGTTTCCCCGTTCAAATAACCGCATCGGACAATGTGTTCGACTTCCTCCGCAAACTCTACCGGATCTCCCAGGCGCTTGGGAAACTGGGTAATGGCAATCAGGGGATCGCGTATTTCAGCGGGGGCAGATGCGAGCAAGGGTGTCTCGAACACCCCAGGCGCTATTGTCATCACCCGCACGCCTCGTTTCGCCAGATCCCGGGCGATCGGCAGGGTCATCGCCACGATGCCACCCTTGGATGCCGCATATCCCGCTTGTCCGGTCTGTCCATCGAAGGCAGCAACGGATGCGACGTTGACGATAACGCCTCTCTCGCCATCGGTGGTTGTGGCCTCATTGACTTGCATCACTTCCGCGCAGAGACGTAGCACGTTAAAGGTCCCAATCAGGTTAACGCGGATGATGTGCTCAAATTTTTCCAATGGCATCGGCCCATTTTTGCCCACTGTTCTAGCGGCGCCGCCGATGCCAGCCGAATTCAGATTGATATGAATGCTGCCAAATTTGTTTTTCGCAGCAGCGATGGCAGCGGCCACAGCAACCTCATCGGCCACATCTCCGGCATGCCAGGCGGCTTGCTCTCCCAGGCCAGCGGCGGCGGCTTCCAGCGCCTCGGCATTCAAGTCATAGAGCATGACCGTAGCGCCTGCGGCGACGAATTTCTGTGCCGTTGCCAGGCCAAGTCCGGATGCCCCTCCGGTAATGAATGCTGTCTTATTCTTGATCTCCATGGATCCGCCTTTATCTACTCGACTCAGGCGCAACAGCTTAAATCATCCCCCAAAAAAGTGAAACTGCTAATCGGCCGGGATCACCAGGTTAACTGTGCTTGGTCTGCACTACACTGTGCGCTCTTCAGGGCCAGGGTCTTTATTGTCATCAAGCTATCCCCTATCATTCATGGTCAAATCATGAGCCGGAAGGCAGAGGCAATAGACACGATGGGACCACTTAAAGGTATTCGAGTCATCGAAATGGCGGGCATCGGACCCGGACCATTCTGCGCAATGATGTTGTCAGACATGGGTGCCGAAGTCGTGCGTATCGATAGACTCAGTCATAAGGGCGCAGGCAGCCGTGCCAATGTATTGAACCGGGGCCGGCGTTCCCTCGCTCTCGATCTAAAAACCCCGCAGGGCGTGGAAACCACGCTGGCACTTATCGACGAGGCAGATGTCCTCATCGAAGGTTTTCGACCCGGCGTTATGGAGCGCCTGGGGCTGGGACCGGAACCCTGTCTAGAGCGTAATCCGAAACTGGTTTACGGACGCATGACCGGTTGGGGACAGAGTGGACCACTGGCACAGACAGCCGGTCACGATATCAATTACATTTCAATAGCAGGTGCTCTCGGTGCCATGGGTTACGCCGATCGCCCCCCTGCTCCGCCCTTGAATCTGGTTGGCGATTTCGGCGGCGGTGCCATGTATCTGTTAAGCGGCGTGCTGGCTGCGCTGATAGAGAGAAGCAACTCCGGCCAGGGGCAGGTCATCGACGCGGCGATGACCGATGGCACCGCAAGCCTGCTCAGTCCCTTTTTCGGTTTGATGGCTATGAATCTATGGACCACGGACAGATCCAGTAACAAACTCGACGGTGGCGCTCACTACTACGGCAGCTACGAGTGTAGAGATGGCAAGCACATTTCAATAGGATCTATCGAGCCGCAGTTTTATGCGCTGTTGCTGGAAAAGTGCGAAATTACTGATGAATCTTTCTTGGCACAGCAGGATCAATCTGGCTGGCCCGACCTGAGAAACAAGCTGGAGACCCTGTTCAAGACCAAGACTCGCGACGACTGGTGCGCCATCATGGAGGGCACGGATGTTTGCTTCGCCCCGGTGCTCAATCTGAAAGAGGCGAGCCATCACCCGCACAACGAAGCCAGAGCCACCTATGTTGATTTCGAAGGCGTCACCCAACCGGCGCCCGCACCCCGTTTCAGTCGCACCCAGGGAGAAATACAATCGTCTGCGGCATTGGCAGGGGAACACTCGGAACAGGTATTAAGGGATTGGGGCCTCGACGAAACCCGGATTGACGAATTGAAAGTGGCAGCAGCGATCTAAAGGGCTGTTGAAAAACCGTCTGCCAGGGAGCCTCTATATTGAAGCTGGCAGGTGATGCGCAGCTTGCAGATGGATTGAAAAGGTGCGAGTCACCGTCGCCACCACGCCGGGAGGCATCTATCCCTAAATTGTGTCAATCTGTAGCATTGCTTTGGCAGATCGCAAACTTAATGGTAAATTTACCCCCGTTCGCGAGTTTACTGCCGACTAATCGTCTATCGACAGTAGGCATTCAATAGAATTAGCAAGGTTACGGGGTGAGGGATGCAAAAAGCAGTCGCTGTAATTTGTCTGGCCATACTACTGATTGGTTGTGAAAATTTGTATGAGAACGATGACATTGACAGGATTCGGAATCAACGGGACGTGGATGCATACAACGCCACCGTGAGCTCCGAGGGTGAGAAACTGACTTGTCGCAAGGAAGTTGTAATCGGCACTAACTTTCGCGAATTCATCTGCATGACAGTCGCCCGGCGTGAGAGAATTCGGCAGGAAGCCCAGGCTGCGATAGATGATTTGCGTTGAGCAACAGGCGAACTAACTTAGTGGCTGATCGCTTTCACTAACCAGGGAGCCTCTGATTATCGATAAACTTGATAATCGACAAAAAGACACAATATTGGCTTGTACAGGCACATTCAGCAGCAGTTCATGCAACTGGCATTAAGTTATAGGCTGTTGGGTGTAACAGCTAGTATCGAATTCAGACTAACGGGCAGCTCTCATTATGATAATGGTTCAAAGCACATTCCACCTGCGGGTCGAGTCAAAATCAAAAGCGATTGTCTTGATGAAAAATATGGTGCGTCTATGCCGCCAGGAACACGGCTGTATCAGCTATGAGTATTTCGAAGGCATAAGCGATTCCAACCAGATCATTCTGCTGCAGCAATGGGAGAATGCCGATTGTTTGCAGGGGCATTACCAGACTGACCACATGGATGATTTTATGAGCAAGTTGGTTGCCTATCTCGAGCGCCCGATCCTCACTCGAAGTTACTTTTCGCAGGAGGAGGAAGGTGCGCTTGCTTCTCCTATTAGCAACGATAAACCGAAGCCTGAGCAAACCGTCCATTAAGCGACAATCCTTCATCTAGCTGCAGCCCTTCACTGAGCAGCAGCGCTTTTCCCACCGCAGTCCTCTACTAGGCACCTCTGACTAATGCAGTAATGCCTCAGCGGTGCCCTAGCATGCTAAAATCCGCCAGCTGAGCAGTTTGGAATCGGGTCATGTTCTACATCCTCCAGGGTGACCAACAAGTATTATTGTCTCCCAGCGACAATCAACGCCTGTTACGTTGGCGCACTTCCACATTCTGGGTCATGCTTATCGGCTATGTCGGCTACTATCTCTGCCGCGGAAATCTGGCGGCAGCCTTTCCCCTGCTCGAGCAGGAATTCGGTTTTTCCAACACCCAGTTAGGACTTATCGCGTCTCTGTCCGAGATGGCTTACGCTGCTGGAAAATTTATCAACGGACCCCTCGCCGATAGAATTGGAGGTCGCAAAATATTTCTTGTGGGGATGGCCGGGGCGATATTCTGGAATATTATTTTCGCGCTCTCCGCCAGTCTTTCTGTCTTTATCGTCGTCTGGTGTTTTTGTCGCTACTTCCTGTCGATGGGTTGGGGTGGCCTGACGAAAACCATCGGCAACTGGTATCCGGGTGAACGCAACGGCACCGTCATGGGCCTGATCAGTGTAAACTTCCAGTTTGGCGGGGTCGCAGCCACGCTGTTTGCAGGCTTCCTGGTCGCGCAGGGTGTGCCCTGGCAAGGCATCTTTATCTACCCGGCGATGGTCCTTACCGTGATTCTGATCTGGTCCTATTTAGCTTCCCGTTCCAGACCCGCTTCTGTGATACCTGGCGCCCAGGTAAGCATCTCCGAAACCGCAAAGAAAGCGCTTGCCGACTACGGCGATGAGGAAAAACCCGCCGTTTTTACGATCCTGAAGACACTGCTTGGTCTGCCAATCTATCGGCAACTCGTGCTTTTCAGCTTTCTGACAACTTTGCTGCGTTCAGTATTTCTGTTTTGGACGCCCAAATTCCTTTTCGACATTGGACTCGGCGCCAGTACCGCGATCTTGCAGTCGGCCATATTCCCCCTGTTTGGCGTATTGGGTACGGTATTTATCGGTTGGTATACGGATCACCATGCGAAAAATGGAGACCGGGCGCGAATGATGTGGATCATGTTGGCAGTATTGATCGGCTGCCTTTGGGCCATCTCGGTGTTGAGTGCCGCCGAGTTCCCAAATTTCAACCTGATCCTGTTCTTTCTTGGTGCCTGCGGATTTTTTCTGCTGGGCCCCTACTCCATGAGCAGTGGCTGTCTGACACTGGATATAGCCGGCGCCAAGGGGGCCGGATCCTGTACCGGAATTCTGGATGGTATGGGTTACATCGGCGGCGCCATAGCCGCCTTCGCAGCAGGCATCATGTCCGACTATCTAGGTTGGTCCCAGGTGTTCCTGGTACTGAGTGTCTTTGCCGCGGTTTCCTGTTTCAGCGCCTGGATCATGAGCCGGGGATTTCAAAAAATGGCAGCACAAAACGCAAATAGGAATTAACTGCCCAAATACAAACCGGGCAATCTTCCAGCTTATTTCCGCGTTAGCTTATCCGTTGTTAATTGACGATCGCTTAAATCTGCTTTGTCGAAGCTGCCTGCATCGAGGCGCTTAAAATAGTCTCTGGCCACAGCCCTCACTTTCGGCGCCAGTATCAGGGTTGAGATCATGGTGGGAATGGCCATGATGGCGTAAACGCCATCAAACAGACTGATGACGGCGTCCATGGAGACCACTGCCCCCGCTGCGATCAACGCCATATAAGCCCACAGATAATATTTTTGTGCGGCTACTCCAAACAGGAAACCCATGCATTTACTGCCATAGTACGAGTAGGTCAATACCGTCGTAGTGCTGAGCACGATAACCATTATTAACACCAGATAAGAACCAAAGCCGGGGAACACCTGCTCGTAGGCCTGGGATGTCATGGTGACGCCGATAGCGTCCCCCTGCCAAACATCGGTCACCAGGAGGGCCAGCGCAGTGCAGGTGCAGATAATGAGCGTATCGATGACTGGCCCGACCATCGCCACCAGACCTTCACGGGCCGGTTCGTTAGTCTTGGCGGCACCGTGTGCGAGAGACTCGGTGCCGAGACCGGCCTCGTTGGAAAAGACACCACGTTGTACACCGATCAGAATGACCGCGCCGAGCACGCCACCAGAAACCGCTTCTCCAGAGAAAGCATCGGTAAAAATGAGGGCAAACATGGCAGGAATTTCGGTGATGTTATTCAGCAGCAGTACAGCGGTTATAACGAAGTAGAACACCACCATTGCTGGCACCAGCTTGCCGGCCACCGCCGACACCCGTTTTATCTTGCCCACCGCAATCGAAAATAATGCAACTGCAAGTATTACGCCCATGGCGAGATCGAAACCAAAATGATCTTCTGCGCTAGCAATTCCCGACGGGATCGCAATGACGTCCCGCAATATTTGTACCAATTGGTTTATTTGAAACACTGGCAGAGTTCCAAACATGCCGGCTATAGCGAACAACCATGCCAATGGTAGCCAGTTTTTCCCCAGACCCTCACGGATCACGTACATGGGTCCACCCTGTAGCTGTCCGCTGTCATCAACACCCCGGTACATGATCGCCAATGAAGCAGTATAAAACTTGGTAGAAATTCCCACGATGGCGGTGACCCACATCCAGAATACCGCGCCAGGACCGCCTACGGTAATAGCCACCGCCACGCCCGTAATATTGCCGAGCCCGATAGTACCGGCCAACGCAGTTGCGAGGGCGCGATAGTGGGTAATATCACCTGCGACGCCACTGGATTGCTCAGTGTATCTGCCACGCAGCAATGCCATGCTATGGCCTATATAACGGAAGTGCTGCATCCTCGAATGGAACATGAAATATAAACCTCCACCCACCAACAGAACCACCATTGGCGGTCCCCACATAAAGTCGGCAAATGCAGCCAATGTAGTCTCAAGCTGGATCATGATGGACTCATAAAGTTGGCAACTCTGAAGTGCGCCGGAATAGATAAGTTAGTAAGCGCCAACAGCAAACCCGTACATCTTGAAATTCGGGTGGTTCTGCTCATAACTTATTCCTCGCGCCTGATTGAGGCTTTTAAATAGCGCGTGGTTACGCCGCGAGCTAGCTTAGTGCAGCCATCCATGCCCTTGCAAGCCAGCACCTCATCTTTTCCCGGCTGCAGAAGTCCGATTTAGCGCATTATCTTACGTTGTCGTTAAATCTGAACGCCGAGGGAGGTTCCACTCCCTTGAGATGTTCGACGAAATAATCCCAGCGTCGTTTCATAAAGTAGCGTCGATTGCCAAAGCCATGACTGGCGCTTGGTAATACCAGCAGATCGAAGTCCTTGTCTGCTTCGATCAGCGCCGCCACTACTAATAGTGTATTTGACGGATGCACATTAGTATCCATCATGCCGTGAGCGAGGAGTAATTTGCCCTGCAACTTATCCGCAAGCAACTGGTTGGCCTGACTGTCATAGTTGCTGGCGACGGCCTCAGAACTACCATCGCTATCCAGTGGATTGGTCTCGGGATAGGTTTCCAGTAGCCCGTGCCACTTTTCACCCCAGTCATCCTCGTAATTACGATTATCATGATTGCCGGCACCGGACACCGCCACCTTGTAAAATTCCGGGTAACGCAGAATGCCTGCCGTGGAAGCAAAACCACCGCCGGAGTGACCCCAAATACCAACGCGACCCAGATCCATCCACGGATTCTCCGCAGCCAACTGCCGAATGACCGCGACTTGGTCAGGCAGTCCGTTGTCACCCATATCACCATAGTAGGCATCATGAAATGCCTTGGAGCGACCCGGCGTTCCCATCGCATCGACTTCTACGACAATAAAACCCAGCTCAGCTAGGGCCTGCTTGTCGGCACGGGACGCCCGAAAAGAGCGGGTGCCCACGCTGCCGGTTTGTGGCCCGGGATAGAGGTAATTCAAAATCGGATAGGATTGACTGGCGTCGAAGTTAGACGGTTTATATAGCAAACCGTGCAGGTCGGACAATTGATCTCTCGCCTTCGCGGTGAATGGGATGGGAGCCACCCACCCCGAAGCTAACAGGCCACTGAGGTCCGTTTGTTCGAGAGATAGTGTGATTTCTCCAGCCCTGTTGCGAACCACTGCACGGGGCGCAAGCGTTGGTGCGGAATAAATATCGGTAAAATACTCCCCCGATTCAGACCAGCTAATCTCGTGATTGGCCGACTCAGGCGTCAGCAGTTGCAATCCGGTGCCGTCTAAATTGATACGGTAAAGATATCGGTAGTAAGGATCACCCGCCTCACGATTTGATGCCAGAAAATAGATCTGTTCATTTTCCAGATCCAGTTGCTGCACCTGCAGCACGCTCCAGTTTCCTGCGGTCAGTTGCCGTTTAAGCCGTCCGGTACGCAGATCCCGCAGGTAGAGATGCCCCCAGTTGTCCTGCTCTGAAAACCAGAGGAACTCCATTCGTTCGGAAAACACATGCCAATTGACTCTATTGAGTCCGGATTCGTAATAGGTAGCTACCTCTTCGCGGAAAACATCTCTGACTTCGCCAGTATAGGTGTCGGCCACCCGCAATCGGGCTACCTTGTGATCCCGCGACGAGGAGACAAAGGCCAGGCTCGCGCTGTCTTCACTCCATTCCACATCGAGGAACAAGCCACCACGCCCGGCGACATGATCGCTGATGGTAGACCTATGGGGGTCAGGTGGTATATTTAACCGTACGATGTTCGAGTCTGAATCCGATTTGCCCCCCAGGTGAATCACCAATCGTTCGATCATGAAGATATGCTCATCGCCGGGTAACGGATACTTCCACGCGTCCAGTTCCAGGTGTCCGACCTCGGTGCTGTAAAGATACATTTCGCCGACGTTGCGGCCATCGTGACGAAAGGTAGCGATCTTACTGGAATCGGGAGACCACAGCAGCACCGGCCCATCGTCTCTGATCCAGCCCGCGTTATTGGTGGCATAACCGTAGTTTTCTTCACCGTCGAAAGTAAGCTGGACCAACTCGTTGCTTACGGTATCCCGCAGCCAAAGATTGTGAGAATCGACGTAGGCTGCCTTGCTGCCATCGGGGGACAAATACTCATCACCGGAGAAATTATCGAGACGGACAACTTCTCCACTAGACAGGTTTAGTAAAAATTGATCATCATCGAAATTGAATCTCAATTCTTCGCCAGTCGCACCGAGTTTCAGAGCAGACAATGACAAATCATCGACATCGATTTCTTCATCGCCCAAATCTGCCAACACAGCCGCCACCGCTTTGGTATCGAATAACACGGACTTCTCGCCGCTGACAACATCGACGATCATATACTCGGAGCCTTGCAAGGTGGAACGGCGATATATCAGCCGATCATCATCCTGCCAGTATTGCGCGAGAATATTGTTCCGCATTAACTTGGAGGTATTAACAGCGAGAAATTGCTCGGCTCTTTCATAGTCTGCCAGGGTCACCGCTGCACTGGTGGATGCTTCGACAGCGACAGGTTCCGGCGCACAGGCGGCGATTGTTAACCCAGCGGTCAAGAGTGAAACGGCGGTCCTGAAACGGAGAGAGGGCATGTGTGCTCCGGCAAAAATTGATATCTAAAAGCAGAATCCTCGTCGATCAATCCGCTAGCAGGGCGTCAAGAATCAGATTACTCGAGCCGACAATACGCTGATCTCTTGGACGCAGGTCAGGAACAAAGGCTGCTCCCGTCAAGTGTTGCAAACCCTGAATGTAGCGCACCGCTATTTCATTGGCTTGTTCGTCAGTAAATTGCTGATCTTTCTCTTTCACCATATCACGGGCAAATTCCTTGGAGAAGGAAAGCGGTTTCCCGTTGTGGGACATTAACTCACCCTCGTCATCCATCCGCCAGAAACGGGAGGAGTCCATGGTGTAAAGTTCATCGGCGACAACGATGTTGCCGTCACTATTAATACCATGCTCAGTCTTGGTATCGACCAGCACCATGCCTCTGCCTTTCAAATATTGCGAGATCATGCCGAATGCCATCATGGATGAGTTACGAATCTGGTCGTATTGAGCTGCCGTGCAGATGTTCCCATCGATCAGGTATTGAACGTCGATAGTCCGATCTACTTTGTCCTTGGTGCTCGGCGTGTCCATCAAATAAGGCAGCAATCCGTTGGGCTTCAGCGCCACAATGCTGAGATCGTGCCCGGCATACTTGAATTCGGTGAGACCTTCCTCTTTAGCCTGCACCCAATGTTGATACAGAGAGGTAGACGTAGAGCTTTCTGCCATATACAGGCGCAGCACATTTTCAAGCTGCACCAACTTCAGATTTTCCGCAGGAATAACCGTTGAGCTGGGTTTAAGCCCGGCAACCACAAACTGGGAAGACCCCAGAACCTCCTTCACCAGATTCATCATGTGGTCGTGGTTGTAAGCCAGCACCTGGTCCTTGAATGGAATCGCCCCCCGGTTTACATCGTGGGTAGAGATACGGTTGTTGCGAAACATCAGCCGCAGTTGCCTGCCGTCGGCGGTGACCAGCTTTTCCCCGAATACCGAATCGGATACCTTGCCTTCCAGCACTGTAGCGCCCACGAGACGGGGAATTTCTCCATCCTCGATCAACTGCTTGATGCTGCGGCCTTGATTAACCGTAGCACCGTGCTCGGCAACCAGGGCACGAATTTGTTTATCGTTTAACATGAAATTGTTACAACTTTATGAGTGAGATCGGGAAGAAACAGAGAATAGTAGAATCGGGGAATGACTACAAGATTGGCGGTGCAGGCGTCACTAATAACACGATCCTACTCAAGACCAATACTGCCTCTACCAATCACTGCTGCCACCGCCATTGCATAATCCATCGCCTCGCCCTGCCAGGCTGTAATCGCAGCTCAGGAATCGATTTCCAGTCCGAGCTGGTCCTTAGCAATTTCAATCCCCATAGAAATGCGCCTAAGACTAGCCTTCATTCTTAGTAAAACTCACGATCCAAGCACTCGGACCTCGTTGATTTCTGGTACTTGAGGCGCGGGGATTTCTCAAGGAGTAATTTCAATCCCGTCGCGCCCTACAATAATCGGACCGTCATACAGATCGTTCATGCCTCGAATAAAGAGCGCTTCCGCCTGATCATTGGCGGGGATAGAAGGGAACAGATGCGTTAAGGCAAGTTTCTTAACACCGACTTCCTGTGCCATTCGCGCGAGCGCCAGTGATTCAGCATGGTATTCCATGCCTTCGCGTATCATCTCAACCATACGAGTATCGTTGGAATTTCTTGCCAGAACAACCGCAGCATTGAGCATCCGAGCGTTTTCAACTTCGCTAATCAACAAGTCAGCTCCTCTGGCGCCCTCGGCAAATTCCGGGCAAACCTTGGTGTCACCCGATACAACGAGTACTGTATTTTGATACTCAAACCGATAACCCACAGCGGGTTCTATAGGTTGATGACAGACTGTAAACATAGTGACCTTTAATCCTCGCTCGTCATATACCACACCGGGTTCATACTCAGTTACCACGGGCTGCATAATATTGGCACTGAATTTTTCTCCGTGATGAGTAACACGGTATTTCAGATCGAGGCGATAGGCGGCTAGAATTCCTTCGATTACTTCTCTTGCACCCGTCGGACCTCTGACAGGTATAGACCGGTCCAAGCCATCTATGCCGAAATTGAGCAGGATTTCGCCCAGGCCGATGAAGTGGTCCGAGTGGTAATGGGTATAGAATACACCAGCGATATCGCGAATTCCGGCCTGATCCAGTGGTACAACGCAATTGCGTCCAGTATCAACCAGGAATACTCGATCACCTGCGATGACGGCGGTACAGGCAGTTGCTCTGTCTGGATTTGGTAGCGGCACTCCAGTACCTAAAAGAACTGCTGAGAGACTTGCATCCGGATCCAACAGTTTGGCTGGAGGGCGATCTTGTGCCGCCAGATTTGATCCGGTGCAAAGGGTAATCAGAAGAACAAACGCTCTTGTGTAATTGATAGCCATAAGCATGATGCCTCTACAATTGAGTGATTTAAAAATTCAGTTAGTGCGATTGTACCCCGCCAGACGATCGCCTGAGAGAGAGGTAGAACATCACCGGTACCAGTACCACCAACACCAACTGCCCAATTGCAGCAGGTGCCGTGCCCGAGGTTTCTATGCTTTTCAGGAAACCCAGAATAATTCTGGCGCTCCATTCAAAAAAGATAAAACTATACATTAGTGGGACGAGACTCCGATAGCGCACTGCAACCAACAGATAGACCAGACCTATCATGAGTTGCGCGATTCCCCATTGAGCGAAGATGAATATCACGGCTTCAGCGCCGGCTTGTGTGTAATTGTCCAGTGGAATAGTCGCGATGGATTGAGCCCCGCCATCGACACTAAATATATGAATACAGCTTCTACCTATAGTCATCAGTGTTATAAGAAAGAAGAAATACAGCGCCAGCTTGTTGCCGGAATAAGTGTTATCGGCGTATCTGGGTAGAAATTTTTCGAACATAATTTTACCTATCTGATTGTGTTCCGTAGCTTAAATAGACTATGAGTATTTTACGTCACTGCTTTTCGCTCCTATGCCATTAGTTAGAAACGGTTAAGCTATGATAGCCCTGTGTCATATTTAGTAAATTTGACACATTTTTCTTAACAGTCAAAGGGGCGAAGATGTTCAGAATTCTGTGTCAAAGCAGAAACACCACATCTATCTGTTCACAAATCAAATGCACCATCAAAATTCGAATTGAATTCTATCCTCACATTGTGTTGCCGGGCCGTGAATTCTTTATTGCTCATTTATTCCTGATCACTTCCAATTGATACACTTGTCGAAGTTGCTCCGTCGCTTGAATTAGAAAGTGCCACGAACCTTCAGAGCAAATTTAACGCCGCTAGTGGTGCTGAATCTTTCTATCTCACTGAGCACATCGTCCCTTAAATAACCATCATAACGTCGACGCTCGCGCTTATTATCGTGATCGAGAATATTAATGACTTCCAATCGATAGGTAAGTCCGGCGAAACCGGTTTTCTCAACGAAGGCAGTCAGGTCACTGCTGGATCCAACAAACAATACATTGTCGATGTCGTACAAAGGTCGGTTACCATCGATACGATCATTGTAACTAAACCCATAGTTAAGCCTCAGGCTGGGTACATCATGCCGAAAACCAATTCGAAAACTGCCGCGATCATTGGGCACTACCTTGCGCTCCATGGCAATAAGAGGATCATCGACTCCTGTATCTCGCACGAGTAGCCCAGCAGTGAGCAGCGCCTGTGGCAGACCGATAAAGCCCAGCCGAATACTGGCATCAAGATTGAGGCCAAGCACGAAACCGTTACCCACATTACCATTGGTTGAAGCTAATTCGGTGGCCGATGGAGAAATATCGATGCGACCGATCGGGCCTTCGACGTCCCAGTAAAACACTCTGGATGTCAACACACCGCCATCGTTGGGCAGGCGATAGTCCAGGTTAATCGTATATCGCCACCACTGTTCCTGCTCAATCTCGGGATTGCCCGCTATCGTATCCTGATCCTCATCTTGGTTGTTGGTAGCCGCAGAGAAATCGGCGAAGCTCAATTGTGATACAGTTTTTTCAGCGCTTAAACGCATTTGAAATGCGCTATTAATATCGAAGCGAAAATCAAACTTGGGTTTGATAAAGTCGAAATCACGTTTGTTGTCGATGTCACCGGTTTGTTCTATTTCCGAAAACTCTGCAACCAGGGAGCTTTCTAATGACATGCGAGGATTTAATCGCCAGTTGTGAACTACGAATCCCTCATAGCGAAGTTCCTCCACTGTGGAAACCGCATTTGCAACGGGCATTGCTCGCAAACCACCAAAATCCAGTGAAGTCGCACCCGGCAAGGGCAGCCCCAGCTTGAGGGCTGAGTCTTGTGTAGTTTGTGCCGCCTCAATACCTACTTCGATGCCCTGCTCTTGTGCCAGGTTCCAGGCATAGGAAGTCCGTATAATTTTTTCCTGGTAGCGACTGCTATTATTCAAGAACAGATTTTTATTCTCCACGTCGCCCATATTTTCAAATGTGAAGCGCTCCCGTGTGGTGTCACTATCCCGCTCATTCACGATAAACAAGAATTTGTACTTGGAGCCATTATTGTATTTATGTTCGTAGTCCCCTCCTATTTCCCAGTTATCGGAAGTCGATGGAACAATCTCTCGCTCATATCGAATACTTGATGTCACTGAATTAAAATCTGTAATACGACGCAGCAATGAGCTGGGAGGATTACTCTCGGCATAGAGCGCATTAAGTGCAAATCGATCACGGGAGCTAAAGTCGTAACTCAGATTTGAATTAATGCTGTAGTTTGTTTGATTGCGCTCTTGTTCAAACTCGACGATTTCGTTGAAGCGTAAATCCGGATGCAGACTCAACTCGGAACTGCTATCCAGTTGATAGCCGCTGCGGGCGCTGGCGCTTAGCTGATAGCTTAATTTCCCGCTCTGGCCGGTCAGGGAAAGGGAGCCCTCCGGATCAACTTTGCCATTATCAAAATGGCGTACACCCGCTTCGAAAGAGAAGCTAGACCTGGACTGCGCCTGCTTTAAGACAATATTGACCAATTGGCCCGCGTTCTGAACATCCAGGTCACTCGACGTACCTCTGATTATTTCGATGTAGTCGACCTCAATCGCCGCAATCCGGTCTAACTGGCTAGCTGCTTCATTGGCCTTGCCTGCGAGACGCTTTCCGTCGATTAGTATGGGGGAGCTAGCACCTAAGCCTCGATCCATTTGATTACCGAGCGTCAAACTGCCTAAATCTGCGTCTAATATACGATCGATACCAGGTATCTGGTTCAACATGTCATTGACGGAGACTGGAGAAAACTGTTCGAAATAACTTGCCGGGTAGGTAACGGTGGAGTCTTCTTCCTGGCTAGAGTCCTGTTGCGCAATTACAGCGCCGGGGGAAATTGTCGAGACAAAAATGAAGGCGCGAAAAAGCAGTTTGCTCATTTTGTTGAGATTAACTTAACTCATTGTTTATCAATAATATAATTAAATTTTCCGGTTGCGATAATAGCATTAACCCTCGTCTATTACTCTGCTAGATTAGGAATAAGGTCACCGCCATGCTTTTCCTTTTCTCATAATGGGAGCAAAACCCATGCCTGCATAATTCAACTTCTCCCGAGTACCAATCCTTATCCTGATGACCGCTCAGCGACATCAGTTCCCACACCCAGAGTCAACCTGACTCGCTTCCATACCGCCCAGCTCCCACCTGGGAGGGCACCGCCACAGATCGAGATATTCGAGAAATCTTGACTTTTCTTTCCCGCCACTTGCTGCCAGAGTCGCTCTTGCGCATCCCTGCACAGTAGAGGGCGATGGAGCATGCTATGGGCTGAAATTTCTAATAATTCAAGATCAACTCATTAAGAGGCGAACGAACGGCGAGACCGTCTAAATCTGTCGCGACTTAGTGAGTTTTTGGGGTTTTCATGCTCACTCAAGCCGATGATCATGTTGATTTGCATGCTCGATTGACCCGCATTTTACGATTTTTGCATTGAATAGTTGACCCACTTCCAGCCAATGATTGCGTGGGGTTGTTGCTGATCTAAGGGGTCAGTTTTCACCCCACTACTGGGTCAACATTTGCTGCAAATTAATAGATAAACTACAGAATGCTAGATGTTGTGAGAGAAGAAAATGGTGCCGCCACCAAGAGTCGAACTCGGGACCTGCTGATTACAAGTCAGCTGCTCTACCACGGCTGAGCTATAGCGGCACAGGTCGCGCATACTACATAAATATCGTTGCGGGTTCAATAGCTCCAGAAGTGCTGGATCCAGTGACAACGGCACATCGACTAAGGTCTCCAGCAAAGCCAATATACGACACTGCAAACCATAATATGCCCAATCATCACCAAGACAATGGTATTTAGCAACACGATTGTTTGCTAAAGTAGCTGCGCCATGAACAACCCATCTGACACATCGGCCTGGAAAGCTTTGCTAGCTCACAGCAAGGAATTCAAACAGCACGATTTTCGACTAAGCGAACTATTCCAGGGGTCGAACAATCGATTCGATTCATTTTCATTGCGTCACGAAAACCTGTTGCTGGACTACTCCAGAAACTACCTCAATGATGAAACCAAAAGGCTGTTAGTCGATCTGGCAAACCAGCGGCAATTACCCGAGGCCATCGCTGCGATGTTCGCCGGCGCAGCTATCAACAACTCAGAACAGAGAGCGGCCCTGCACGTTGCCTTGCGAGAGCCGGTTGAGAGTAGCGAACACAGCGAGGTCATCGACACGCTTGCCCGCATGGAAAAATTTGTCGGCCGCGTGCAAGCGGGTAGCTGGACCGGTTTCAGCGGCAACAGAATTACAGATATCGTCAATATCGGCATCGGCGGTTCCGCTCTGGGTCCTGCCCTGGTCACTGACGCACTTTCAGGGTTCGCCACCGGGCACGTCAAACTCCATTTTGTCTCCAACATCGATCCGTCTCACATTACAACGACGCTGCTGGATCTGCAGCCAGAATCGACACTGTTTATAATCGCGTCCAAATCATTCTCGACCCTGGAGACTCAGCAGAATGCTGTCGCGGCGCGGAGGTGGTTTCTGGGCAAGGATGAAGATGAAAAACCCATCAGGAATCACTTCCTGGCCATTACCGAAAATTCTGCCGCCGCCACCAATTTCGGTATCAATCCGGAAAATATTTTCCCCCTGTGGGATTGGATTGGCGGCCGTTACTCTCTGTGGTCAGCGATCGGTCTGCCGATCGCACTGGCAATCGGTATGGACAATTTTCGCCAGCTCCTGGTCGGCGCCCATGCCATGGATCGGCATTTCAAATCTGCTAGTCTTGAGTCGAACATGCCGGTGATGATGGCGCTGATCACGGTCTGGTATCGAGGCTTCTTCGATTGTCATAGTTCCGCGGTCGTACCCTATAGCCAGGGACTCAAGTTGCTGCCCGCTTATTTGCAGCAACTTTACATGGAGAGTCTGGGCAAGAGTGTCGATGTAAGCGGCGCCGCTGTTAGTATCGACACCGGGGAAGTATTGTGGGGCGGCGTTGGCAGCGATGGCCAGCACTCCTATTTTCAATTGCTCCACCAGGGCAGCGATTTTATTCCCGTGGATTTTATCGCCTTTGCCACTGCCAACCTGGCGGATGCGGAAGCGCAGCACAGGGCGCTGCTCGCCAACTGTTTCAGCCAGAGCCTCGCGCTCATGGCGGGTGAAACCGACCCGGAGTCGCCTCACAAAAACATTGCCGGCAACAAACCCAGCAATACCCTGCTGCTGAATGCCCTCACTCCTTACAACCTTGGTAGTCTCATCGCCTTGTTCGAGCACAAGGTATATGTGCAGAGTGTGATCTGGAATATCAATGCCTTTGATCAGTGGGGTGTGGAACTCGGCAAGAGACTATCCCGGGTGGTATTCGACGCATTCGAGAATGCAGGCGAACCCAGCGGTTTGGATGATTCCACCACCAGCCTGATAAAACAGGTTCGCGAGTGGAATTGCTAGGCACGCGCTAAGATGTGCATTTGAGAGATGGCTGTCGGCTAAAATCGACTCCCGATTGAAGGCAGCGCAGTATAGTATTCAAACGTTGGCAACGGAATTTAGCGAGGTTCCAGCCTGACGAAATAACGGGGCGGGAAACCGGTTAGCGCGCGAAAGGCGAAGCCAAGACTATTGTCATTGTTAACGCGATCATGTTCCTCACCGACGACGGCCACCGCCGTATAACTCGATCGAATGCCATTCATCTCAATTTCAACAGCAGGATTTGTGGATGTCTGTCTAAACCAGGCGCGCGGCCAGTGATTCGCAGCGACGTAGAGTTGATCGTTGCTACGCAGCCGGGCCACAACCCGATCGTGACTTGCACCCTCTTCATCTGTCGTAGTAATGATGAGAGTGCTCTGGTTGGCAGGTTGAAAGTAGCCAAGCAAGGATTCGAACGCTACAACAATCCCCACATAGACGACTAGCACGATCGCGATAATTTTTGCGGCTTTCACTTTTTCACTCCTGAGTGGTTTACATCCTGGCACTGGCCTGTTGTAGAAGTCGCTTCGCACGGCGAAGCGGTTAGCAACACTACCTGTATTAGGAAATTCCCGTCGGCTCTGCCTGCAACCACTTATACATCACCAGCGCGTCGACATATCCTTTTTCCGGATCGTCGAATGCCTTCGGCAGGTGGCCGACCGTGGCAAAGCCAAGTTTATGCCAAAGCCTGACAGCGCCGACATTGCTGGTCGAAACGAAATTAAATTGCATTGCCTTATAACCTAATTCGATGGCTACTTCCTGAGAGTGCAGACACATCGCCGTCGCCAGGCCCTTGCCTCTTGCCTTTGCCGCGACCATATAACCGCAATTGCAAACGTGATTGCCAGGCCCCGCCTGATTTGTCTTGAGGATATAAGTACCCAAGATATGGCCGTCTTCTTCAAAAACATAAGTCTTGCGAGGACTTTCCAGCCATATTTTTGTAGCCTCGGCCTTTGTTGTATCTACCGCGTAAGCGTAGCTTGCGCCAGCGGACACAATCTCATGGAATATCGGCCATATTTCATCAAAATCTTCCAGACTCGCTTCTCGAATATTCATACTCCCTGCCTGGCTCCCTGTTTTTCTCTCCACTTGCGGCGATAGCTAGGGGATTAGCAATGCTTTTTCCACAATGTAACTGGATTGCTCACAGCTTTTGTCAAAAATAGACCTGAATACAGATTTGATGCTAAGTTGAATTTGCCCTGCTTGACAACTTCTACTGGGGTGCTAGCCTCAACACTAGCCTCCTCGATAACCCGTAGCGAAGTTTTCAACAAACAATCGCGGCATCTCTTTGACAGCGAGCGCAATCCAGGGTTTGAAGCACGGAGCCCTGTTAGCTCTCGATAATCGCTATTAACTCGTCAGTTTTTGCTCGCATCAATGCCCCATCGCCCCTGGATTCCACATTTAACCTCACCACTGGCTCGGTATTGGACATGCGCAGGTTGAAACGCCATTTCTCGAAGCAGATGCTGAGTCCATCGGTGTGGTCGACGCTTTCTGCACCGGGACTGTATCGTTGTTCGATTGCTTCGATCAGCTTGCCTGGATCTTCGACGCTGTGATTGATCTCACCGCTCACCGGATAGGCGGTGATCCTCTCATTGACCAATTCTGACAAGGACTTGCCCTGCCTGACCATGAGTCCCACGACCAGCAACCAGGGCACCATACCACTATCACAATAGAAGAAGTCGCGAAAATAATGGTGGGCACTCATCTCGCCGCCATAGACTGCGTCTTCGGCACGCATGCGCTCCTTGATAAAGGCGTGGCCGGTTTTGCATTGAATCGCAGTACCGCCGAGAGTGTCGGCAATCTCGATCGTGTTCCAGATCAGTCGTGGATCATGAACGATGCTGGCGCCGGTCTGTTCCTGCAGAAATCTTTGCGCGAGCAGGCCGACGATGTAGTAGCCCTCGATGAATCGTCCATTTTCATCGAAGAAGAAACAACGATCAAAATCGCCGTCCCAGGCGATACCCAGATCCGCATGGTGCTTCCTGATCGCATCGATCGTGGGTTGGCGATTTTCCTGCAGCAGGGGATTTGGCACACCATTGGGGAAATTGCCATCGGCCTCATGGTGAACCTTGATGAATTCAAAGGGCAGATGTTGCTCCAGCAAGTCGATGACCGCGCCGGCACCACCATTGCCCGCGTTGCAAACAATTTTCAGCGGTTTTAGCAAATCTTTTTGCACATAGGTCAGCAGATGCTCCAGATACGCGGTTTTTGTATCTTGTTTGCTTATCGTGCCCTTAGTAACTACTTCCGCAAACTCATTGCGTTCGGCAATTCGCCGAATCTCTTCCAGCCCGGTATCGCCGCTGATCGGTCTGGATTCCTCCCGCACCAGTTTCATGCCGTTGTAATCTTTCGGATTGTGACTGGCTGTCACCACGATGCCGCCGTCGACCTGCATATACGAAGTCGCGAAGTAAATTTCTTCGGTGCCACAGCGACCAATATTAATCACATCGGCACCACCATCGGTTAAGCCTTCGGTGAGTGCAGCACAGAGTCGCTCGCTGCTGAGCCGGATATCGTAGCCCACCACAACCTGCCGCGGTGCCAGGTATGCTGCGTAGGCTCTACCTATCCGGTAAGCCACACCATCATTAAGCTGGTCAGGAATACGGCCACGAATGTCGTAAGCCTTGAAACAGGTGATTTCGGAGGTCATTGTCAGCGCGGGGTTAGCCTAATAATATTTCAATACCAAACTTTATCAGAGTATAAGTAGATGATACCGAAGCGACTGGTTTCGTCCTTCGGCACTGCTTCTATGGCAACGATACTGCATCGATATTTATCCAATAGCTTGACCATCTGGCTGCGCACGGAATCGGCTGCGGCAACGGGGAATAGGCACTTCTTAATCGATGGCATGGAATTCCTGACTTTTTCGCGGAGCCGTTTCGACCTACTCGGCTCGCCCATAAATATCTTCAAAACGGACAATATCGTCCTCGCCCAAATAGTCACCTATCTGAACTTCTATCAGCTCAACCGGTTCCACGCCGGGATTGCTTAAACGATGCTTGCTGCCGAGGGGAATGAAAGTCGACCCATTCGCGTGCAACATAAATTCCTTATCATCACAGCAAATTAGCCCGGAACCCTTAATCACAGTCCAATGCTCGGCTCGACGATGATGCAGCTGCAATGACAGTGATGCCCCGGGATTAACGACGATGTGTTTTATCTGATAACCATCACCCATGGCCAATGATTCGTATGAACCCCAAGGACGGTAGACCAGCGTATGATTAATGCTTTCACTTCGCTTTGCCGCCTCAAGCTGCTCCACTATTTGTTTTACGGCCTGTGCTTTAGCCTTGTTTGCCACCAGCACCGCATCGGCAGTCTCGACAATGACAACATCTTCCATCCCCACTGCCGCCACCAGCCGCGATTGTGACTGAATATAGCTATTCACGACTTCAACGCTGAGCACATCACCGCTGATGATGTTGCCATCGCCGTCTTGATCCTGTACCTCCCAGACCGCGTCCCAGGAACCGAGATCATTCCAGCCTGCATCCAGGTGAACGACAGCAGCGTTATCGGTCTTTTCCATCACCGCGCAGTCGATGGATTCGCTGCGACAAGTGACGAAGGGTTCGGCAGGAATTTGGTCGAAATCATCGCCGGCTTCGATGGCGGCAAAGGCCGACGCACAGCTGGCATAAATATCCGGCGCATATCGTTCCAACTCTTGCAGATACCGCGACGCCGTGAACATGAACATGCCGCTGTTCCAGAAATAACTCCCGCTCGCCAGATAGGACTGCGCAGTGTCGAGGTCGGGCTTTTCTACAAAACGAACAACCTTAAACCCAGTTTTATCCTCGAGTGCCGGACCTTGCTGGATATAACCATAACCGGTTTCTGGCGCGTCCGGTACGATGCCAAAGGTTACCAGCAGCTGCCGGCGGGCCAGGTTCTCTGCCGCGGCAATGGCCGCGTGAAACGCCGAAACATTTTCGATGACATGGTCAGCAGGCAGAATTAAAATAACCGGGTCGTCGTTGTGCCGCTGCGCCACCATCGCCGCCATCGCCACAGCAGGTGCGGTATTCCTGCCCACAGGCTCCAACAATATAGTGCTGCGGTCCTGCCCCAGAAGCCTCAGTTGCTCCGCCACCAGGAATCGATGGTCCGCGTTGCATACTACCAATGGGTCGCCTAGATAATCGAGCCCTTCGAGGCGGCTCAAGGTATTCTGAAACAGAGAGCCCTGTTGCCGGGGAAAGTGAATAAATTGCTTTGGCAGCAGCGCTCTCGAAAGTGGCCAAAGGCGCGAACCCACTCCACCGGCCAACACTACGGGTACGATCATATCCGGAATACCTGGAAATCAAGCGGCAATGGTAGCAAATAACTGCCAGCATAATAAATATTAGAGGCGAGAGCGCCCCTGCTGTCATGGCTGACGACAATTTACTATCGATTATTTGGCTACGGCAATATAATATCGCATGCTTTCTGATGTGCCCTGAGGGGGCTGACAATAATCTATGAATTCATCTACGAAACCGAGGAGTGATCACTTTGTCCCCAAGGACGCCTATGATATGGAGGACTTGGTAGAATGTGGCCATGGTCGACTATTCGGGCCGGGAAACGCAAAACTGCCAATTGGTAATATGCTGATGATGGATCGAATCACGGAAATTACCAGCGACGGGGGTGAATACGGTCGTGGCCAGATTGTTGCCGAGCTGGATATCAAGCCTGGGCTGTGGTTCTTCGCCTGTCATTTCGACGGTGATCCGGTCATGCCGGGATGTCTGGGTCTCGATGCCCTCTGGCAGCTGGTCGGATTCTTTCTCGGCTGGAGCGGCTACCCTGGCAGGGGACGCGCATTGGGCTCCGGTGAAGTAAGATTCGCTGGGGAAGTCTTGCCCGACGCCAAAAAAGTGATCTATGACCTGTCTATAAAACGCGTCATCAATCGCAGCCTGGTGCTTGGCATAGCCGATGGTAGCGTGATTGTCGATGGTAAAACTATTTATACTACCAAGAGTCTAAAAGTAGGCCTATTCACTCCAGAAAATGCCTTCTAGTCTGTCGGTAAAGAGGCTAGCCAGGTAGCAGAGGTATTTATGCGACGTGTAGTTGTTACTGGTATCGGTATCGTATCCTGTTTGGGCAACGATACAGACGCCGTTCTCGATTCGCTGCGAGAAGGACGTAGTGGCATAAAACACAATTCATCCTATGAAGAAATTGGGATGCGCAGCCATATCAGCGGATCTGTGAAAATCGATACCGTGGCCATGATCGACCGTAAGATTCTACGATTCATGGGTGATGCCTCCGCCTACAGTTACATTGCCATGGAGCAGGCGATTGCCGATTCCCGGCTGACACCACAACAAGTTTCCAGCGAACGCACCGGCATCGTCGTCGGTTCAGGTGGCGGCTCCCCGCAAGATCAGCTGGAATCTACCGATATCATGCGCGAGAAAGGCCTGCGTCGGGTAGGACCCTATCGCGCCCCACGCACCATGAGCAGCACGGTTTCGGCTTGCCTGGCAACACCGTTCAAGATCAAGGGTGTCAACTACACGATTTCCTCTGCCTGTGCCACCAGCGCCCATTGCATCGGTCACAGCCTGGAACTTATCCAACTGGAGAAACAGGATATCGTTTTCGCCGGCGGTGGTGAGTCAGAGCATTGGACCATGTCCCATATGTTTGATGCCATGGGCGCGCTATCGAAGGGCTTCAACGATGCCCCGGACAAAGCCTCCCGCGCCTTCGATATAGATCGCGACGGCTTCGTGATTGCCGGTGGTGGTGCGGTATTGGTCATCGAGGCACTGGATCACGCCCTCGCCAGGGATGCAAAAATCTACGCAGAACTGACGGGCTACGGTGCCACATCGGACGGTTATGACATGGTGGCGCCATCGGGAGAGGGCGGCGCTCGCGCCATGCGCATGGCGCTGCAAAATCTACAGGGCCAGGTAGACTATATCAACACCCATGGCACCAGCACCCCGGCCGGAGACATCTCTGAACTAAAAGCAATTCGAGAGGTTTTCGGCGATAAAGTACCCACCATCAATTCAACAAAATCCTTGAGTGGTCATTCTCTGGGCGCTGCCGGCGCACAGGAAGCCATTTATAGCTTATTAATGATGGAAAATAATTTCATCGCCGCCTCCGCCAATATCGATAATCTCGACCCGGCGGCGGCCGGTTTGCCGATCGCCCTGACACGTCAAGACGATGTGCAACTCAATCGAATCATGTCTAATAGTTTTGGATTTGGTGGCACTAATGCCAGCTTGGTGTTTGATCGCTATCCAGTCTAGGGCTTTTGTGAAACAAAATCCGTCTCCACGGGTCGAATTACTATGATCTTGAAGCGTCTGGCTACAATCCTGACCACGACCACGCTGCTGTTTGGCCTGAGCAGTAACTTCCTTATGGCACAACTGCTGCCGCGCTCCTCCAGCGGTCTTTCCACCCAGTCCGAAACTGTGCCTGTGCCCTTGAGTGGGGAAGAGGCATTCCCATTTTATGTCAGTGAGGTGAGTCCCGGCCGGCTGCGTGTCGACTGGATCCTCGCCAATGGACACTATCTGTATCGACATGCATTCAAATTCAGCATGACCGCCGTGGCCACGGGCGCTGGACAAGCCGGGACTATCTCTGTGGATTTTGTGCTGCCGGAAGGGCTCGAGAGAACCGACCAATTTTTCGGCGAGATCGTGGCCTACTACGACAATGTGAGTGTAGATATTAGCCTCACGACCGTGCCCGGCCCCGACAGCATCCTGATTATCGAGTATCAGGGCTGTGCCGACTGGGGCTTCTGCTATCCCCCTCAGCGCGCCGAACACAGGCTCAACCCCTGAACATTTCCGAATTTTCTTCTATAAAAGAGTGAAATACACGTTATTTTCTACGAAAATGCTGCTAAAATTGACAATCAGGCAGAAAACCAGAAAAATCGGCAAGCTGCCTGTCGCAGTCGGGGAAATACATTATGGCATCTATTCTGGCCTTACATGGGCCTAATCTGAATCTCCTCGGTAGCCGTGAGCCTCATATTTACGGTTATGACACCCTGGATGACATCAATAGCCGACTAGCCACCCAGTGTGCCGCAGCGGGCCACCAATTCGATGCCATGCAGAGCAATGCGGAGGCTGAGCTTATCGAGCGCCTGCACATCGCGCGCAAAGATGGAACTGCCTTCATGATCGTCAATTTCGGCGGCTTCACCCACACCAGCATTGCCTTGCGGGACGCGATCCTGGCCAGCGAAATACCTTTTATCGAAGTACACCTCTCCAACTTGTTTAAACGGGAAGAGTATCGACAAAAATCCTATTTTTCAGACATCGCGGTGGGTTGCATCGTTGGTCTAGGCGCGCAAGGCTACGAATTTGCGCTCACGGCTGCATGTAAGACACTGGCAGACTAGCGAGGCTCGGCGGAAACCTGTTATGGATATTAGAAAAGTAAAAAAATTGATAGAACTTCTGGAAGCCTCTGACATTGCGGAGATCGAAATCAAGGAAGGTGAAGAATCCATTCGCATCAGCCGGGCCTCAAACTCAATCCCTGTCGCCCACCCGGTGGCGGCGGTTGCAGCACCGCCAGTCGCCCAACTCGCCGCTGAAGTAGAAGCACCGACTGCTGCTAGCTCCAGCGAAGGCAATATCATCCAGTCACCCATGGTTGGCACTTTCTATCGCGCCCCGGCGCCATCTTCGCCACCCTACGTCGAGGTGGGACAACACGTTAAGGTTGGTGATGTAGTATGCATCGTAGAGGCCATGAAGATGATGAACCAGATCGAAGCAGATTATGCTGGTGTAGTTGCGGCATTTCTGATCGAGGACGGTGAGCCGGTAGAATTCGATCAAGCCCTGATAAGAATCGTCTGACAGCAGACTTTCAATAGCCATCGCCCAACAATTTATCCGACCATAATTACCCGACAACGGTTTAAAATCAAAAACCAATCTTTTCCAGGAAGCATTCATGCTTGAAAAAGTTGTTATAGCCAACCGTGGAGAAATAGCGCTTCGCGTGTTGCGTGCGTGCAAGGCTCTGGGAATTAAGACGGTTGCCGTTCACTCCAGCGTGGACAAAGATCTGATGCATGTCCGCCTCTCCGATGAATCGGTCTGCATTGGCCCCCCGAGCTCCACCGATAGCTATTTGAATGTTCCTTCTATTATCAGCGCTATGGAAGTGACCGATGCCGACGCCGTCCATCCGGGCTACGGCTTCCTGTCGGAAAATGCTGATTTCGCTGAGCAGGTTGAGAACAGCGGCTTTGTTTTTATCGGACCACAAGCAGAAACGATTCGCATGATGGGAGACAAAGTCTCAGCCATCGAGTTGATGCGTAAAGCCAGTGTACCGACGGTGCCCGGCTCCAACGGCCCGTTGGATAACAACAATGACCGCACCCTGGCACTGGCGAAAGAAATCGGCTATCCGGTCATCATCAAGGCAGCCGCCGGTGGCGGTGGCCGCGGCATGCGGGTTGTGCACAACGAGGCCGCCCTGCTAAAAGGCGTTTATGTTACCCAAACGGAAGCCAAATCGTTCTTCGGCAGTGGCGTCGTCTACCTCGAAAAATTCCTCGAAAATCCACGTCATGTAGAAATACAGGTATTAGGCGACGGCCAGGGCAATGCGATTCACCTCGGGGATCGAGACTGTTCCATGCAGCGCCGCCATCAGAAGGTGCTCGAAGAAGCGCCTGCCCCAAATATCCCCGCCGCGATACGGGCCGAAGTTGCTGAGACCTGTGTCCAGGCTTGCAAGAACTTGAATTACCGCGGCGCCGGCACGCTTGAATTTCTCTATGAGGATGAGGCTTTCTATTTCATCGAGATGAATACCCGGGTGCAGGTTGAGCACCCGGTTACGGAGATGGTGACAGGTGTAGATATCGTTCGGGAACAATTGTTAATCGCTGGAGGTGCGTCTCTGTCTCTGAAGCAGGAAGACGTTAAATTCACCGGCCACGCTTTCGAATGCAGGATTAACGCCGAAGACCCGGTTAGTTTCCTGCCATCTCCTGGCAAGGTAAACCTGTTCCACGCGCCAGGTGGCATCGGCGTGCGGGTCGATTCTCACCTCTACAGCGGATATACCGTCCCCCCTCACTATGATTCTCTTATTGCCAAGCTGATCTGCTACGGCGACGACCGGGAGCAGGCCTTGATTCGGATGCAAATCGCGCTGGACGAACTACTGATCGATGGAATTAAGAGCAATATTCCATTTCAACGCGAACTGGTACGAGATTCTGAATTTCATATAGGTGGCGTTAACATTCACTACCTTGAGGAAAAATTAAGTTCCTGACTTTTCCCATCCTGTTTTCCCCGCACCGTGGAGCTTTGACCACCTCGCTATCGACTTATTTACTTTTGAATTGATACCTGTCATTCATGCCCTGGCAACAACTTAAAATCCAGCTTCATTCAGATCAGATCCACGCCCTGGAGCCGCGCTTGCTGGCCAACGCCGCCATCTCGATAAGTTATCTCGATGCTGAAAATCAGGCCATATTTCAATTAGAGCCAGGTAGCACTCCTTTGTGGGATAACAGCTACCTGCTTTGCCTGTTCGATGAAACCGCAGATTTAGAAGCCCTGCTTAAATGGCTGAAACAGCATCCCGCCGTGATCAATAAGCGCTTATTGCAGGTAGAAGTATTGGCGGATCAGGACTGGGAGCGCAGCTGGATGCAGGACTTTAAAGCCATGCAGTTTGGCAACAGACTCTGGATCTGTCCAAGCTGGCAATCACCTCCCGATAGCGACAGTATCAATATTATGCTGGATCCCGGCCTGGCCTTCGGTAGCGGCAGTCACGCCACTACCTCTATGTGTCTACAATGGCTGGCGCAGGCGCCGCTGGAGGGGTCCGAAGTGATCGACTATGGCTGCGGTTCCGGCGTATTGGCCATTGCCGCAGCATTGCTTGGCGCCAACAGGGTTTATGGGGTCGACAATGACCCGCAGGCTATTGTGGCGACACTGGATAATAGTCATCGCAATAATATTGACGATGCCGTGCTGACAGCCTGTCTGCCGGAGGCCCTACCCCCATTACAGGTGGATATACTGGTCGCCAATATACTTGCCGAGCCCCTGCTGCAGTTGGCCGAAAAATTCTCGATACTGCTGAAGCCTGGTGGGAAAATAGTCCTGTCAGGACTTTTGCCGGAACAAGCCGATACAATACTGAACACCTATGACCGCTGGTTCGCGATGGACACACCAGTATTGGAGAGGGAATGGGTGAGGTTAAGCGGTACGCGATGCGACTAAAGTTGTTTTCCTGACCACTACACCTCCAATCTTGCAGAGAAGCCGAGGCAGAAAACCGGCAACGCTGAACACCAAATATATTGAATACTTAAGCAGAGGCTTCTTGATTTTACTTCAGATTTGAATGGCATTTCACGTTACTCAATGTCCCGGTTGTGACTCCACCTTCAACACCAGCGCACGCCTGCTGGAATCGGCGGCGGGCAGAGTCCGCTGCGGCTCTTGCCTCACAGTCTTCGAAGCCATGCAATACTTTGTCGATCAGAGCCATATCTTGTCCGATGACTTGGTGGAGGATTCTGTATTCGTCGGTAATAATCCGCAAGACTACTTCGATCCAACAAATTTCCTGACCCGCAGTGCTCTCACCAACAAGATGTCAGCTTTAGCATTCACTGACGTCGAAATCACAGCCGAGGTACCCCTCGCAGAATCCGAACCGGATGCTTCACCTTCCCAGTCCTCGCAATTTGAATCAGGCTCCGATTCCTGGCAGGAAACCATCGACCCACAGCAAGTGTTGCCTGCAGAAAGTTACCATGAGGAAGAGACGGGTTTTTATGAAGCTTTCACAGAATTCATCCCCGACCGGGCACTGCAGGCCGATCTTAGAGATGAGGAAGCACTGGAGGAGATAGCGGAAGAAAATCTGGCAGTGCTGAACCAGGTATCCACACCGGTAGAACTGCTGGGAAGCTCCGAAACCCGGTGGTTACGTCAGGGTTCACTCGCCACCGTCATGGTCCTGCTTGCAGCAATATTGACCGCACAATTTCTCTGGCAACGGATGGCGGTCTATAGCCAGCTTACCCAGATTCGACCATTTTATGAGTTCGGCTGTCGGTGGTTGACATGCGACTTGCCCGTATACTCGAATATCGATGCGATACGCAGCGACAACCTGGTGGTGCGCAGCCATCCACAGCGCGCCGATGCTTTGCTGGTCAATGTCAAATTCAGAAACACCGCAGACTTCCCCCAGGCCTTCCCGATTTTGATCTTGAGCTTCGATACGGCTGCCAATGGCATCGTTGCCTTAAGAGAATTTTCCCCGGCCGAATATCTGGACCCGGGCTTACTGTCTGTGTCACTGATGCCGGTTGCGATTCCCATACAAATCACCCTGGAAGTGATAGACCCAGGCCCGGATGCCGTTAATTACACTCTCGCCTTTCGACGTCCTTCAGTTTTCAACTAGGCTGCGTTTGAAAGGAGTATTAAAGGAATTTTATTCAAAAAGGCGACCTAATTCCTTTTACTGAAAAAGGCTCCCGGCTATTATAGGTACCCTTTCAACATGAAGCGCCCATAACGGCTCGATTTCAATGATTAGCATCGGCCCCTATCAGCTTAAAAATACACTATTCCTGGCACCCATGGTTGGGGTCAGTGACACTCCTTTTCGCGAAATCTGCAGCCAACAGGGCGCCGGCTTGACGATTGGTGAAATGCTCACCAGTAACAGCGAGCTTTGGCATAACGAGAGGAATCGACTGAAACAAATCAAGCCAAGGATAGCCGGAGCCCAGGTGATTCAGATCGCCGGCTCGGATCCCATGCTGATGGCAGCGGCCGCCAGGGAAAGTGCAAGCCGCGGTGCCTATGCCATAGACATCAACATGGGCTGCCCGGCGAAAAAAGTATTAAGGAAGGCGGCAGGTTCTGCCCTGTTGAAAGACACTCGACTAGTCTCCAGGATTCTCCGCCAGGTGGTGAGCAGTGTCGAAATTCCAGTCACTCTAAAAATCAGGACAGGTTGGTGCCGCGCTAGCCGCAACGGTACCGAAGTCGCCCGCATCGCCGAAGATTGCGGTATCGCCCTGCTCAGCGTTCATGGACGCACGCGAGAGTGCCGGTTCAAGGGAGCTGCGGAGTACGAGACCATTGCCGCAATCAAGCAGGCCGTAACCATCCCTGTGATCGCCAATGGCGATATCGATTCTCCGGAAAAGGCGGCGCAGGTTCTGACACAGACCCAGGCCGATGGCTTGATGATTGGCCGGGCAGCCCAGGGTAGGCCTTGGATATTCCGAGAGATTCAACACTTTCTGGATACCGGGGCGGCGCTCGCACCACCTTCACCGCATAGCAAACTAAAGATCATATGCGCGCACTTATGTAAACTGCATGACTTCTACGGTGACGTTAAGGGTGTATGGTACTCCCGCAAGCATGTAGCCAGGTATGTGAAGGGAGAAGTTGGTTGTCGTGAATTTTTGATGCAATTTAACGCTGCAGCAACGCCGGCTGCACAACTGAACCAGTGTCGAGAGTACTTCGACTACCTGGCCGGGAATACAGGAGTACTTGCCGCATGAATGAACTGGACGAAGTGGACGTGGACTCGAACTACCCAATCAGTGGTCAAATCCGGCCGCCTGTCAACAACCAGCATTCTCTACGTTTCCATGTGGAAATAGCCCTAACGCGTTATTTCCAGCATATCGAAGATGAGCCTGTAAGGAATTTACATCAAATGGTGATGGCCGAGGTCGAAGCGCCACTATTGCGGGCAGTGATGCAGCGCACGGGCAATAATCAGAGCAAGGCGTCTATCATGCTGGGATTGAACCGTGGTACCCTACGCACCAAATTGAAACAGTACGGATTACTGTAACAAGATTGATTTCCCAACGATCAGCAAGCTGAAACCGCCTGCTCCGGGCGGCTCAAACGTCTGATCTTGCATCGACTTAAACAAATTAATTAAGCAAAGAAAATTCTATGACTTCAGAAAACTCTGGCGCCATTCGTCGAGCATTGATTAGTGTTTCCGACAAGACTGGCATCGTGGACTTCGCCCGGGCCCTGCATCAACTCAAGATCGAAATACTCTCAACCGGTGGCACCTATAAACTTCTGACATCAGAAAATATCCCCGCCGTGGAAATTTCCGAGTACACCGGATTTCCCGAAATGATGGATGGCAGAGTCAAAACCCTGCACCCAAAAATCCACGGCGGCATTCTGGCACGCCGGGATCAGGATCAGGCGATCATGGACCAGCACGACATACCGCCGATTGACCTGGTGGTAGTCAATCTCTATCCATTCGAGGCAACGGTGGCAAATCCTGACTGTGACCTGCCCAGCGCTATTGAAAATATCGATATTGGCGGTCCAACCATGTTGCGTGCCGCGGCCAAGAACAATCGTTTCGTTGCCGTGGTTGTCAATCCCGGTGATTATGATGACATCGTCGAATTACTGAAAAATGGAGAAGGCGGCCTGGATCAGACAACCCGTTTCGACCTGGCAGTTAAGACTTTCGAACACACAGCGGCCTATGATGGCGCCATCGCCAACTACCTGGGCACCAGGCTGGAGTCGGGGACAGAGTCAAGTTCCAGTTTTCCGCGCACATTCAATACCCAGTTTATCAAGAGTCAAGAAATGCGTTACGGGGAAAATCCCCATCAGCAGGCGGCTTTCTACAAAGAGAAGAAGCCACTTGGGGCTAGCATCAGCACGGCCAAACAGCTGCAGGGGAAAGCACTGTCTTACAACAACATCGCCGATACGGATGCCGCACTGGATTGCGTCAAATCATTTACAGAACCCGCCTGTGTCATCGTTAAGCATGCCAACCCCTGTGGCGTCGCCATCGCCAAATCCCCTCTGAGCGCCTATGAACTGGCATTTCAGACCGATCCCACCTCTGCATTTGGAGGCATCATCGCCTTCAACCGGGAATTGGATGGAGAAACTGCGCAGCGGATCGTAGATCAGCAGTTCACGGAAGTAATCATCGCGCCGACCGTATCGGAGCAAGCGCTGCAGATCATCACGGCGAAGAAAAATGTCCGGGTTCTGAGTTGCGGCCAGTGGGATACCGAGCGCCCAGCTGATTTGGATTACAAGCGAGTCAATGGCGGTTTGTTGGTACAGGATCGGGATATTCATGTAATCAGTGGTGATGAGCTGAAGGTCGTTACTGCGCGCCCACCATCGGCAGATGAAATTCGGGATTTGTTGTTTGCCTGGAGTGTGGCTCAATACGTCAAGTCCAATGCCATTGTATATTGTAGGAATCACCAGACCATCGGCATCGGAGCCGGTCAAATGAGCCGCGTTTACAGCGCCCGCATCGCCGGTATCAAGGCAGCGGATGAGGGTCTGGAAGTGAAAGGTTCGGTGATGGCTTCAGATGCCTTCTTCCCATTTCGCGACGGCATCGATGCGGCGGCCGCTGCCGGAATTACCGCAGTCATCCAACCCGGTGGCTCCATGCGCGACGATGAGGTTATTGCAGCCGCCGACGAAGCTGACATCGCCATGGTGTTTACCGCGGTCAGACATTTTCGCCACTAGGATAGGCTTTGATGAAGATACTTATAACCGGCAGCGGCGGTCGCGAACATGCACTGGCCTGGAAGGCGGCCCAGTCCACAGCAGTCGAGAAAGTTTTTGTGGCACCGGGCAATGCCGGCACCGCGCTAGAGGATAAACTGGAAAATGTCGCTATCGATGTGATGGATTTCGCCGCCCTGGCAGAATTCGCCCACAACGAATCCATTGCGCTCACCATAATCGGACCCGAAGCGCCGCTGGTAGCGGGCATAGTCGACTACTTTAGCGAACGCAAGCTCCCCTGCTTTGGGCCTTCTAAAGCCGCCTCACAATTGGAGGGTTCGAAAGCCTTTAGCAAAGACTTTCTCAGTCGTCACGGCATCCCTACTTCGGCCTATCAGACTTTTACCGACGTCGCGGCGGCCAGGGCCTATATCGAGGCCCAGGGCGCGCCAATCGTCATCAAGGCAGATGGCCTTGCCGCCGGCAAGGGTGTGATCGTGGCACAAACCGTGGCAGAAGCCATCGCTGCAGCAGAGGACATGTTGTCTGGTAATAGCTTCGGTGATGCCGGACACCGCATCGTCATCGAGGACTTCCTCGGTGGTGAGGAAGCCAGCTTTATTGCCATGGTAGATGGCAGACACGTGCTGCCCATGGCCACTTCCCAGGACCACAAGGCCAGAGATGTCGGCGACAAGGGTCCGAACACCGGTGGCATGGGTGCCTACTCACCAGCTCCGGTGGTAAACGAAGCGGTATACCAAAAAATTATGGATGAAGTCATCCTGCCCACCGTCGAGGGAATGGCGGCAGATGGCAACGACTATGTAGGTTTTCTCTATGCAGGACTGATGATTTCTGCCACCGGTGCGGTGAGTGTGATTGAGTTCAATTGTCGATTTGGAGATCCGGAGGCACAACCGGTGATGATGCGACTGCAATCGGACCTGGTGGAACACTGCCTGGCCGCGCTCGATCATTCCCTGGATCAGCAAAGGGCGAGTTGGGATACCCGCTATGCCGTTGGTGTAGTCCTGGCCGCAGGCGGTTATCCTTTGTCCTATGACAAAGATCAGCCCATTAACGGCCTCGATGGGCCCAAGGGTGAACACCAGAAAATATTCCATGCCGGCACTAAATTGTCGAATGCTGATTCGGGACAGGTGCGTGTAGTGACTAGCGGCGGTCGCGTCCTCTGTGTCACGGCACTGGGTCACACGGTGTCAACAGCCCAAGCGGCGGCCTACGAACTGGTGCATCAAATCAGCTGGAACAAGGTGTATTTCCGCACAGATATTGCGTATCGGGCGGTTGCGCGCGAGAATGGGTGAATGCCAATTCCCAATCACAGCTTTCTCGATCACTGCCTGATTCAATTTGATCTGGCGCTGCGTACCTGCGTTTCCGGCTCCAGCCAAGCCCGCCGCGCCTCACCCGCGGAAGCGTTAAATGACAGCGAACTAAGTGCCAGCGAGCGTCGCCACACCGCTGGATTAATGCGAATTAATCACACCGGTGAAGTCTGTGCCCAAGCGCTTTACCAGGGACAGGCTGCGACGGCGAAGCTCGGAGATGTACGCGAGTCCATGCAACACGCCGCCGCGGAAGAAATCGACCATCTGGCTTGGTGTGAAGACAGACTGCGGCAGTTGGACAGCCGAACCAGCCTGCTTAACCCTTTGTGGTATGCACTGTCATACAGCATCGGCGCCGCAGCGGGAATCGCCGGCGACAAATGGAGCCTGGGGTTTGTCGCCGAAACCGAAGACCAGGTCTGCGCACACCTGGAAGATCATCTTGAAAAGCTACCGGCAGCAGATGCGAAGAGCAAAGCTATCCTCGAACAAATGATCGTCGATGAAAAACAGCACGGCGATTCAGCCCGAAATGCAGGTGGAGCCAATCTCCCCGCTCCTGTCAAACAAGCTATGACCATCGTCTCCCAGCTCATGAAAACAACTGTCTATCGAATCTAGAGGAGCTCAATGACAGCGCGCTGCGCGTTACTCATGGTCCTTCAGAATTTCGAAATCGTGGGTGACTTTGACCCCGGCATTTTTCATCATGATTGAAGCCGAGCAGTATTTCTCAGCCGAGAGTTCAATCGCCCTGGCCACCTGTTTTTCACTCAAATTGTGTCCCGCCAGCTTGAAGTGTAAATGAATAGATTCGAAGATGGCCGGGGTCGCGTCTACCCGTTCAGCGGTCACTTCGGCTTCACAGCTGGTGATTTCCTGTCGCGCTTTTTTCAGAATCGTCACCACATCGTAAGATGAACAACTGCCAACACCCAGCGCCATCAATTCCATCGGTCGCATTCCCAAATTTCTGCCGCCACTGGTCGGTGCTCCATCCAGCACCAGGGCATGGCCAGTATCCGACTCGGCAACAAACATAACGTCCTGAACCCATTTTATACGAGCATGCATAATCAATTCTCTGTGCTAGATGTTAGCGATTAACCAGGGCCTGGTTGAACTTGGCGACCAGCTAATAGCGGTAATTAACCTACACAACAATGTAGTCGAAGGCGCAAAAGATTAACATAATTCATATCTCAGCTGTATTTGAATCATGCTGCAACCTGCATAAAGTCTGGCGATACGTCGACGATCATGGGGATTCGAAAAGCCCATTTATAATGATCGGTATCTCACAATTACAGCCAAAGTGTGATACATGTTTGAAGTAGACTTGCTTTTTAGGAGTATTACTATGTCACTAATGGCCATAACGCCACATATTGAGGACCTGGATAATTTTCTGTCCCATTGTCATAGAAAAAGCTACCCGAATCGCTCGACCATAATTTATGAAGGCGACAAGTGCGACATCCTGTATTACATCATCAAGGGTTCGGTGTCTGCCGTCCTCGAAGACGATGATGGCAAAGAAGTGATCATTGCCTATCTGAACCCGGGTGACTTCTTCGGCGAGATGGGCTGTTCGAGCGATCGGAAGAAAGAAGCGCCTGGTGCCGAACCCGATCTGCCTGTGAAATTGCGGAAATCAGCTATGCCAATTTCAATGGCTATATCAGTTCTCATCCTGAAATCATTTTCACTATCGGTCAACAGATGGCCCATAGATTGCGCAATACCACGCGAAAAGTTGGCGATCTCGCTTTCTACGACGTCACCGGTCGCATTGCGCGCACACTGATTGACCTTAGCAAAGAACCAGACGCCATGACGCACCCGGATGGAATGCAGATCAAGATCACTCGACAGGAAATTGGCCGTATTGTTAACTGTTCCCGGGAAATGGCAGGTCGCGCCCTGAAGGCATTGAAAGAGCAGGAATTGGTTAGCGTAGCGGGCAAAACTATCGTGGTATTCGGCACTCGCTAAACATCAATTTTTTCAGCTTGGCGCCGGGACTGCTTGCCCGCATAAATGCTTCTCCCACCAGAAAACCATAGATACCCTTACTCGTCATCCTGATCACATCGGCAGTAGTATTTATTCCGCTTTCTGTAATAATTAATTTGTCTGCAGGAATACTGCTCGCTAGATCCAGCGTCGTTTGCAGATCAGTTTCAAATGTATGCAGGTTCCTGTTATTGATTCCGATGAGTTCGATGTTCAGCTCCAGCGCCCGTTCGAGTTCTTCCCGGTCATGAACTTCGATCAGAATATCGATAGCGAGCTCATTGGCGAGGGCCGCCAACTCCTGCAGTTGGGAATCCCCCAACGCCGCCACAATCAACAATATACAGTCGGCCCCCAGTGCCTTCGATTCGGCGATTTGATAAGGGTCGATCATAAAGTCCTTGCGAATTACCGGTAAACTACAGGCCGCCCTGGCTTCAAGTAAAAATTCATTAGCACCTTGAAAATATTTTTCATCGGTCAAAATGGAAAGACAGGTGGCACCACATTCCTCGAAGTCCCGGGCAAGAGCTGCAGGATCAAAATTTTCTCGAATCACGCCCTTCGAAGGAGATGCCTTCTTGATCTCGGCGATTACTGCGGGTTTTTGCTGTCGAATCTGGCTGGCCAGCGCGTGGGTAAAGGCTCGCGATGCGCCTGCCGGCGGCAAGGAAGAAATCAGATCAGGCAGGGAAATCCGTGTTCTGGCGCGCTCGACTTCGAGCCGCTTGTGCTCGATTATTTGATCGAGGATAGTTGCAATGGGCATATGCCAGCTTACTCCTGCATGACAATTGACTGCGTAAAGTTCACCAATTGATCCAGCTTATCCAGGGCTTCTCCGCTTCGCATCACCGCCTGTGCCCGTTCCACCCCGGCGCCCAGATCGGTGGCGAGACCGGCTACATAGATTGCTGCACCCGCATTCAGGGCCACGATATCGCCTGCCGCCTGCTTGGCATAATTCAATGCCTGCATCAGCATTTTCAGGCTGGCTTGGGCGCTGTCAATTTTTAGCATGTCGAAATTGTCATACTGATTGATGCCAATATCAGCTGGTGAGATGGTATAGGTACTGAGCTCACCATTCTTTAACTCGCCGACGTGGGTCGCTGCCGATATGCTAATCTCGTCGAGCCCATCTGCTGATGAGACGATGAGCACATGATTACTTCCCAACTCCTTAAATACGTTAAGCAGCGCCGGGATCCAGTCCGGATCGAATACCCCCATCACCTGGTTAGGCGCGGATGCCGGATTGGTAAGTGGTCCCAGCAAATTAAATATGGTGCGCACTCCGATTTCCCTGCGCGCCGTAGTGACATGTTTCATGGCGCCGTGGTGCGCGGGGGCAAACATGAAGCCCACACCCACCTCTTCAATGGTGCGAGCAACCTGGTCTGCCGTTAGCGACAAATTGAGTCCTGCGGCTTCCAGCACATCGGCACTACCACTGACACTGGTGGCACCGCGATTACCATGTTTGGCAACCCTGGCCCCTGCTGCCGCAGCAACGATGGCGGCTGCGGTTGAGATATTAAATTTATCAGCCCCACTACCCCCGGTGCCACACGTGTCTACCAGATGGGAGCTGGTAGCGAGAATAACTGGCGTCGCCAGCTCACGCATGACCGTGGCACCACCGAGAATTTCTACAGCCTTCACTCCCTTCATCTGCAAGCCCACGAGAAACGCCGCGTTTTGCGCATCCGTGGAGGCCCCCGACATGATGCCGCGCATGACGGCGATCATCTCATCCTTGTTCAGATCCAGGCCCCCAGTCACTCGTTTTATCGCTGATTTGATATCCATAGTGTTCCTATCCTGGTCTCTCAAACTGTGTCATTTCTTGGCTTTTATGGTGAGAAGCAAGGCTGAAAAACTAAGCATTTTCCAGAAAATTTTGTAGTAGCTGATGACCATGCTCACTCAAGATCGACTCGGGATGAAATTGCACACCTTGTATCGCCAGTTCGGTGTGGCGCACAGCCATAATTTCTCCACGCTCCCCGGCTTCGTCTTCAGTCCAAGCTGTCACCTGCAGACATTCCGGTAGAGAGGCCGCCTCGATCACGAGGGAATGATACCGGGTTGCGGTGAACGGATTACTCAGTGTACTGAACACACCCTGCCCATCATGGTAAATGCTCGACAACTTGCCATGCATCACCCTGGCGGCGCGCACGATGTTGCCGCCAAATACCTGACCGATGCTCTGATGCCCGAGACAGATACCTAGGATAGGTATCTTGGCCGCGAAATGACCGATTACCGCAGTGGAAATACCAGCCTTATCCGGCGTACAAGGCCCCGGTGATATGACAATCTGCGCTGGATTCATGGCCTCGATGGTCTCGATAGTCACCGCGTCATTACGGTAAACCTGGACATCAGCACCCAGTTCACCGAGGTACTGCACGATGTTATAGGTAAATGAATCGTAATTATCGATCATTAACAACACGGAACTCTTTCTCCTGCCTTAGCGAATTTTGTTATTACCAGTTTAAAGCATTAATCAACCCTGAGTGACTCGTTCGCCATCTGCACCGCTCTCACAATCGCCCTGGCTTTATTAAGCGTTTCCTCCCATTCCATCTGTGGCTGGGAATCGGCAACGATGCCGGCACCCGCCTGGATGAAAAGCCTGTGGTTTTTGATTACCGCCGTGCGAATCGCGATGGCCATGTCCATATTGCCATTCCAGGCAAGATAGCCCATTGCGCCGCCGTATATACCCCGTTTTTCCGGTTCCAGCTCATCGATTACTTGCATGGCCCTGACCTTGGGAGCGCCACTCAAGGTGCCAACCGGCAAGGTTGCCTGCAACACCTGCAGTGAAGTCTTGTCCTCACGTATTTCACTTTCTACGATGGAGGCGATATGCATAACATGAGAATAACGCTCGATAAACATCTTTTTCGGCACGGTGACAGAACCAATTTTAGAGACTCGCCCCGAGTCATTACGACTCAAGTCGATCAGCATCAAGTGTTCGGCAAGCTCCTTGGAGTCGGCCAACAGCTCCTTCTCCAGTGCCAGATCTTCGGCCTCGGTGGCCCCGCGTTTGCGGGTTCCTGCCAGCGGACGAACCGTAATTTTACCGGCATCCACTCGGGCCAGAATTTCCGGCGAAGCGCTGACCACGTGGTGATCGCCAAGATCGAAATATACCATGTAGGGTGAAGGATTCAGGAAACGCAAAGCCCGGTAGATATTCACAGGGTCGCCACTGAAATCCACCGACATTCGCTGCGCCAGCACTACCTGCATGACATCACCGGCAACGATATAATCCTTGATTTTTCCCACAGCCTGCTGGTATTGCTGCTGCTGAAAATGAAACGCAAAATCACTCTCGGTGATACTATTCCTGCCAGTAGAAATTTTGGGAAGTGGTACCGGCTTATGTAATTCTGCCTGTAACTGATTTAGCCTTAGTTCAGCATTTTCATAGGCCTGCTTTGCACTCGGATCCACATTGATGATAAAAGAAATGGTGCCGCGAAGATTGTCGAAAACCACCACTTCTTCCGACAACATCAGGAGAATATCAGGGGTGCCAATCTGATCTTCTCCCGGTGCTGGACCCATGCTGGTCTCAACATAGCGCACGCTATCGTAAGCGAAATAACCCACCAACCCGCCTGCAAACAATTGCCGATCCGGAATTTCTGCAACTCTGTATCTGGACTGAAACTCGGCGATAAAGGCAAACGGATCAGCACCGCTACTCTCTTCGACTACCTTGCCACCAGCCTCAACGGTCACCCGATCGCCGATGACTCGCAGGATGGTATTGCAGGGCAAGCCGATGATGGAATAGCGGCCCCACTTTTCGCCACCCTGAATAGACTCAAATAAATAGCTATGCAGACCACTGCCGAGTTTGAGGTAGGTGCTCAGGGGAGTTTCGGTGTCGGCAAGGACTTCACGCACCAGCGGAATCCGGTTATAACCGGCTGCTGCGAGTTGTTGGAAATCTGCCTGGTTCATCGCAAATCTACACTTTGTGAACTATGCATACCTTGGGCACTTCTGAATAATACAGTAATGTCTCAGCGAGTCCTGAAGCGTTCAGTTGCAAGGCACGCTTCGCCGGCAAGGGCTGTAGCCCTTGGCAAGAAGTGTAACGCCGCAAATGAATGCTTCAGGACCCGCCTGAAAGCCTGAGCATCACTGTATTATTCAGATGTGCCCAAGAGTCTAATGCCGCTGGCCGGGATTCTGTCCCAGTTCGGCACGCATTGCAGCAATAGTCTCAGAATAGTCCTTGCTGTTAAAAATAGCCGAGCCTGCCACAAACATATCGGCACCGGCATCGGCGATTTCCCGAATATTATCGATACCAACTCCACCGTCGACTTCTAGGCGGATGGGATAACCACTGTCGTCAATGAGTGTGCGCACCTGCTCCAGTTTTTTGAGCGTGGAAGCAATGAATTTTTGACCGCCGAAACCTGGGTTTACCGACATCAGGAGGATGACATCAAGCTTATCCATGAGAAATTCGAGACTATTCAGGGGGCTCGCTGGATTGAAAACCAGTCCTGACTTGCAGCCCTGATCCCGCACCAGTTGCAGCGAACGATCGACATGTGCTGTGGCCTCGGGGTGAAAACTTATATAGCTGGCACCGGCCTTGGCGAAATCCAGTATCAACTGATCCACTGGTGAGACCATGAGGTGAACGTCGATGGGCGCAGTTATTTTGTGCTTGCGCAGTGCTTCGCAAACCATTGGCCCAATAGTCAAATTCGGCACATAGTGATTATCCATGACATCGAAGTGGATCACGTCGGCCCCGGCATCGAGTACAGCGTTGACTTCGTCGCCAAGCCTGGCGAAATTCGCGGACAGTATAGAGGGGGCGATTAGATAATCTTTCATTAGACAGGTCCGATGTGATCGTTGCGGGGCATTTTACAGAGATTCATGAGGCTTGTCGTGGGGAGAACTACCGGAGAGAATGCGCTGGATGAGAGGCCCCTATTGTCTCAGAGGTTTGCACCCCTCCGGGGTGCCCTCACTCGGTCGTGAGCCCAAAGGACGCTCTCCCTAGGTCACTCGATGCAGCGCCTTAATTGCTGAGTCAAAAGAGGCCTCTAACCCAGCGCTCGCAATTCCTACTTAGTTTAGTGACACCAGTACCATGGACTTCCTATGGTCGGAAATGCAGTGATTTGAAGTGATGGCGGGCTACACGCGAATTTTCCTGAATCCGCAAATAGTTTCGTAGGCGCTGCGAATTGCGAGGAATTTTTCCTGGGCTTGTTGAGTCGCTTCTGCCGATAAATTTCGCACCAGCTTGTCGGGGTGGTATCGGGACATGAGCTTCAAGTAGGCTTGACGAATTTCGCCGTCGGCGACTCTGGGTTGCAGTTGCAGCACCATGTAAGCATTGCGCAGTGAATTTGGCCGCTGCGTCAGTTTATTATCGGAAGATGCAAGTACTTCGGCACAGACCGCAAGCAATTCAGTTTTATCGTAGCCCAGTGTTTCTGCGATGTCTCGCAGCAACATTTTTTCTCTTAGCCGCATTTCGCCCTTGGCATAGGCGTTGCGGCACTGGATCTGCAGGAACAGATGAGACAGCTCGCTACGGGTGCCGATGGCACCGACCAATCGCTTTACCATCTGCACAACATCGGTGGTCGCCTGCTTACCCCGGTCGAAATAACCAATAGCGCGTTGACGTCTCATGCCATCGAGACCCATCTTCTTCATGATAGAGCTGGCAAACTCCACTTCGGCCTCGGTCACCAGACCATCCAGTTTCGCCACCCGGCCCATCACGGCAAACATGGCCGATGTAAGTAGTGCTTCGGTACGCCCCCCAGCTGGGGCTCCAGCGGGGGAGGGGGACATGGCTGCAACTGAACTTCCTTGCAGCCGTGTTAGCATGGCTTTCTGGTAAGACCGGTTTCTGAGAAATCCTAGCATCGGCTATTCTCCTGCCGCTGCGCTCGCCAGCGCATTCACTTTAAGCAGCCTTTCTGGTGTACCGATGTCCATCCACAGACCGGGATGAATTACACCGCTTACCCGGTTTTCTGCCATCGCCGCCTGCAATAGTGGCACCACAGAAAGCGGTTCGATAGAAAGCCCGGTGAACAATTTTTTATGCAGCACGCTGATACCACTAAAGGTCAGCTTTTGATCACGGGTGCTGTGGTCTTCATGCACTCTGCCTACGTCATCGATATAGAAATCACCGTAGGGGTTGTGGTCAGCATCATCTACCAGTACCAAGTGAGCGAGACGATCTTTGCCGTCGACGGCCTGTAAACGGGAAAACTCAAAATCCGTCCAGATATCTGCATTGACGACGATGAAACTGTCGTCTTGTAACTGCGACAGGGATTTGATGATGCCCCCCGCGGTATCCAAACGAGTGGTTTCCCTGGAATAGGAAATTTCCACTCCGAAGCGCTTGCCGTCACCGACGGCAGCCTCGATCATATCGCCCAGGTAGAAGTGATTGATGACGATGCCAGACACACCCGCAGCCACCAGCTTCTCAATCTGATGCTCAATCAGAGGCTTGCCCCGAACTTTCAGGAGCGGCTTGGGGAGATTGGCAGTGAGGGGCCGCATTCGCTTCCCCAGCCCGGCCGCCAGAATCATTGCGCGCATTTATTATTCCTGAGGTTGTTTTGTTACCGCTACGGGTAATACTTTTTGCGTAAACCAGTTCCGAAAATGTGTCAACTCAGGGTACTGCTGGCTTACATCTAAAAAATACTGGATAACCAGAGGAATATCGGCCAGATACTGGGGTTTTTGATCCCTGATGTATAATCGGGAAAAGATACCCATTACCTTCAGATTGCGCTGCAGGCCCATGAGGTCAAGGTCTCGGAGGAATTGCTGGGGGGAAATATCGCCGATAACCGCCTTGGTATGCGCTTGGTTTAAATAGTATTGCGCCCATTCCCTGACCCGCTCGGCTGGCCATTGGATATAGCAGTCCCGCAGCAATGAAACCAGGTCGTAGGTATAAGGACCGGCGACCGCATCCTGAAAGTCGATCACTCCAGGCCCGGTGTCCCCAGCGAAGACTTCCGCATCGAGCAACATCAAATTGCGAGAATGATAATCGCGATGTACTGCGGCCACTGTCTGCCCTAACGCAGCGTCTTCCAGAAAGGTAAATGTGCGTGCAATGAGCTCTCTGTCGCCATTACTTAATCGCAAGCACAGCCACTCCTCACAATACCACGTCTGGAAAAGCATCATCTCATCATGCAGCTTCTCTCGATCATAAGGGTCAAGTCTCTCACATTCAACGCCGCTCTGAAGTTTTATCAGCATATCTATCGCTTGCCGGTATAAATCAGCAGCTGCCTCGGTAGAATCTTGTTCTTGCAGGCGTAAAAGATGATGAAAATACAGCTGGTCACCAAAGTCATCGAGCAGCATGAAGCCTCGTTTGTGGTCTACGCACAGGACTGTGGGAGTCCTCACCCCAGCTTCACGAAACAGGCTCGATATGCGAACGAATGCCTCGCAGTCTTCATTTGACGGCGGTGCATCCACGGCAATAAAGCTGCGCTGTCCCAGGCGGGCGCGGAAATAACGCCGAAAACTGGCGTCACCACTAACTGGCTCCAGCCCAACCGGGCTTTGCGTAGCGGGTATTAACTGATCCAGGGCGGCATTTGTCCACTGGGTTAATGCTTGTAACCGTGCGTCGTCCATATGCGATAATTAGCGGTCCCTATTCCACTTCCTTCCCATTGTCCGATTCCTTTGTCCAGAGCAATGAATTATTATGCCCTTGCTGTCAGTACAGCCACAGTCTTACAATTCAATCAGTTAGTCGGTTCCGGATTCGATTTGTTTAAGATCACATTCACAAAAATTACTGAGTTTCCATCCGATCCACTTTCCCATGTCGTCTAAGAAGCGCCTTCGCCGTTCACAACTTCTTCTGCTTATCTCAGCTGGACTGATGATGCTATCAATTTCACCGGCATCATTCGCCCAGCTGCCCCAGACCACCTGTCGTGCCAACGCCGCCGGTGATGGCTGGATTTGTGAGACCACCGCAGTGGGTGCTGTGGCCAGTCCGAGACCGGCGTCCCAGCGTGGTGGTATTGGCCGGGCGGAATCCGCGAGCCCACCAGTGGCCAATCCTGGGTCGGCAGAACCAGCACCGGAGACCGAAACAGTAGTCGAGTCCGGCCCCGACCAGCCTTCAGTCAGCGCAGACCCCGATACCACGACGGCAACTGACAATCGAGATGCAGGCGAAGATGCTGCTGGCGCCAAACCTGCGCCGATGGAGTTGGCTTCGGGCGCTTTTGCTGCCGGGGACGACCTCGACTGGATGCCGCGGGAGGCGATGAGCGAGGCCCAACTGGAGGCCTTACTACCCAATTGCTGTGGCGCTTTCGTGGACCCCAGCGGCATTGGGAGGAATCCTGAGAATAATCCGGAAAACGCAGAAACTCTCTTCCGCACCAGCACCGGCATTCGACAGATGTCTACCAACCTGATCACAGTAGATGGCGATATCGTTGTACAGCAAGGCTATCGCCGCGTACAGAACAATAATACCACCACCATCGATCGGGCTGAAAACACGGTGCTGATGCAAGGAAATGTGGTGTTTCGTGAACCAGACTTGCTGCTTCGCGGTAGATCGGCCTTTATCAACAATGACGAAGGCATCAGCCGAATTGGAAACGCCCAGTACGTAATACACGATCTTGGCATCCACGGTACCGCAGGCAGCATCGTCTACACCAGTGAGTCTGGCCTGGTAAGCATAGAAAATGGCGAATTCAGTCGCTGTGAACCGGACAATAGCTTCTGGCATATCGAGGCCGCAAGTATCGTGCTGGACCAGGAGCGAGGCCGTGGTTACGCCCGATCTGCCCGCCTCGAGATCAAGAACGTACCGGTGTTTTACTATCCTTTTACCCTGCAGTTTCCGCTGGGCGACGCGCGCATCTCCGGTTTTCTGGCGCCCAGTACCGGCTCCACCCGCAGCGGCGGCTTTGACTTCGAACTTCCTTATTACCTCAATCTGGCACCAAATTACGACGCCACCATATCACCCAGAATCATCTCCGACCGAGGCATCCTCAGCAGCACTGAATTTCGTTACCTGTCCCGGCGTTCCATGAATACACTGAACATGTCCTTTCTTGGTAGCGACGACCTGTTCGATCCCGCGACCGTGAATGTCCCCGGCTCCGACTCACCGGCGACCGAAGATCGCTGGTTTCTTGGCTATGAACATTTCGCTAACTTTGGACGCAACTGGAGTACCTTTGTTGACTACAATGCGGTAAGCGATGAAGATTATTTCTACGATCTCGGCAGTAATGGTCTTAATGCCACCAGTCGCACGCACCTTAATCGGCTGGGCCGGCTCAATTTCCGCTCCGACTACCTGCGTGGAAATATCAAGGTACAGCGGGTCCAGATCATAGATCCATTATTTAACGAGGGCGGATTGGCAACTCCTTATGACCGCCTGCCACAGCTAAACTTCGAGTCGGATGCTTATCTCGCCGGCGGTTTCCGGGTAGGCCTGAGCGGGCAAATTACTGCCTTTGACAGAAACCTCGATGAAGCTCTGTTTAGCCAGACCCGAATCGACAATGGCGCACTGGTGACCGGTGAGAGGGTCAATCTGGAGCCGGCCATACGCTGGTCATTGGAGGCGCCTGGCTGGTTTCTGCGCGCCGATGCGAAGTACGTGTACAGTGCATACAAGCTGCAGGGTCAGCCCATTGACAGCGTCGATGATCCGGATTTCGGCATCGGCGTTTACAGCTTCGATAGCGGTCTAATCTTCGAACGCTCGCTGTCCCGTGCTTATACGCAGACATTGGAGCCAAGAGTGTTTTATCTGCTCAGTGAATTTGAAGACCAGGATCAGTTACCACTATTTGATACCTCTGAACTGAATTTTAGCTTCAGTCAGCTTTTCCGTGACGACCGTTTCAGCGGCGGTGACCGGGTAGCGGATGCCGATCAGCTCAGCATTGCAGTGACCAGCCGGATACTCGATGCTCTCGGCAAAGAACGGGCACGAGTCAGTGTCGGTCAGATTATATATTTCGAAGACCGTCGGGTGACCATGAGAAGCCCCTCTCAAACTTTCACTCCTCGTTATTCCACGCTCTCCACCAGTTCAGCCCTCGCTGCAGAATTTGCCTATTCCTTCTCCGATAGTTGGCAACTGAATGCAGACGTACAGTGGAACCAGGATTCACAGGAAGTCGAAGAAGGAAGTCTCGCGCTGCGCTATCACAGAGATGCCAACCACCTGCTCAACCTGAGTTACCGCTTCCGCGGTCTTGCCTTGAATCCGAATCTGCCTGTTTTTAACGCCGGCATTGACACCCGCATTAAACAGACCGACCTTTCCGGCGTCTGGCCCTTGAGTAAAAATTGGAAATTATTGGGCCGTTGGAACTATGATCACAGTAATTCCCGAAATCTGGAGAGTTTTGCCGGCATCGAATACAGCAATTGCTGTGCAACAATTCGCCTGATTGGCAGGGAATGGGTTGACGAAGACGAATTGTTTCTTCCTAATATCGAACCCAATCGAGGAATTTTTGTCCAATTTACCCTAATTGGGCTGGGAAATATTACCGGAGCTAATGTCAGCAGCCTGTTAAGAGATGGTATTTGGGGGTTTAGAGAAGCATATTATGAATAGTTTCAATATAAGCAATCGGCGCCCGACCAGTGCCGGCAGGACTACTGTGCCGGGACGACTTGGTGTGTGGCTGGCATTAGTCAGCCTAAGTCTTGGCCTGGTGGTATTGGGTGAAACCGCCCTCGCCCAACGTGTTCAGCTGGACCGGGTTATTGCCATCGTCGACGACGATGTGGTGCTGCAGAGTGAACTGGACGCGCGCGTGATTGAGATCACACAATCGGCTGCCCGTGCCAACCAACCCCTGCCCTCAAACGAAGAACTCCGTTCCGATGTGCTGGATGCCCTGGTTATCGAAAATATACAAATGCAACTGGCCGAGCGCATTAGCATTCGCTTCGATGACGATACTATTAATCGCATCCTCGGCAATATGGCGGCAAACAACAATATGAGTTTCGATAAATACGTCTCCCTGCTGGAAGAGAATGGCGTTTACTTGCTGACACGGGAACAGGTTCGGAAGCAGATGACCGTGCAGGAATTGCAACGGGGCATGGTCAATCGTCGCATCACCATCACCGATCAGGAAATTGAAAATTTCCTCAATTCTGAAATGGGCAAGGAAGCAATCGCAGCCACCTATTTCATCGACCACATTCTCATCGCCTCCGGCGCTGAAGATACTCCCGAAGTTAAATCCAGCAAACTGAAATATGCAGCTGACCTTGCACTGCGCATAATCGAAGGTGAGGATTTTCTCGCTGCCCGTAGCGCCGCCAGCTCCGCAGGCAGATATCAAGTCAGTGGCACCGAATTTGGCTGGAGGAAGGCCAACGAACTACCGCAACTGTTCACTGACATCGTTACCGAGATGACACTCGGCGAGATCGAGGGGCCGATTGAAGCAGGCAATGGATACCATATCATTCGCCTGGCCGGCAAGGAGGGCGGCACCGATCAAATGGTCAGTCAGACCAATCTGCGGCACATCATGTTGGTAGCGAACGAAATTCGCACCGACGAGCAGACCCGGGCTGCCATAGAAGAGCTACGCCAGAAAATTGTAGCCGGTGACAACTTTGCAACCCTGGCGAGACAGAATTCAGATGACGCGTCCTCGGTGGTTGGCGGTGGTGATCTGGACTGGATAAACGATGGCGGTATGCCGCCAGAGATGCAGGCAGTAGTAGACACCATGGAAATCGGTGAACTGAGTGAACCGTTCAAGACCGAAACCGGATGGCACATAACCGAAGTACTGGGCCGTAGAATTCAGGATCTGAGCCGGGACTATACTCATAACCAGGCTGAAAACGCGCTTCGCGATCGCAAATTCGACCTTGAGCTGGAGAACTGGCTGATCGAGATCCGGGAAAAAGCTTTCGTTGTACTGATCGATTAAAACCTCACCGGGACTTGTGATGTGACCTACCGCATTGCTCTAACACCCGGCGAACCGGCCGGTATTGGACCGGACCTATGTGTCCAGTTGGCACAGCAGCCCCCGCCCGAAGTCGAGCTGGTTGTTGTTGCCGATCCGGCCTTGCTCAGCAGCCGCGCGAAACTGCTCGGTTATCCCCTGACTCTCAATCAGTTCGACCCATCTACCGCGCCCAGCGCCAGCCGTGCGGGTGAACTGACCGTGTTGCCAGTGGATCTCGCTGCTGCCGTCCGCGTCGGCAAACTTGATCCTGCCAATGCTGAGTACGTGTTGAATACCTTAAGCACCGCCGTGGACTCCACCCTGGCGCACGAAGTGGATGCCATGGTAACGGGCCCGGTGCAAAAATCTCTCATCAACGAAGCGGGGCTTAAATTTACCGGGCATACAGAATTTCTGGCAGATTATTGCCAGCGGAAACTGACGGTCATGATGCTGGCCACGACGGGTCTGAGAGTAGCACTGGTGACAACCCACCTGCCACTGGCCGCGGTGCCGGGCGCAATTACCCAAGAACTACTGGCCGACGTCATTTCAATTCTTCACCAGGACCTCAAGCTGAAATTTGGTCTGGAGAAGCCACGAATCCTGGTTTGTGGGCTCAACCCCCACGCCGGCGAAGCGGGTCACATTGGGCGGGAAGAGATTGAAATAATCGAGCCGGTGCTGGCAATGAAGCGACAACAGGGGCTCGATGTCGTTGGCCCACTACCCGCCGATACCCTGTTTACCGCGAAATACCTCGATGACGCCGATGCGGTGCTGGCGATGTACCACGACCAGGGCTTGCCGGTACTGAAGTACAAGGGATTCGGCAACTCCAGCAATATTACACTGGGATTACCAATTATCCGCACTTCTGTGGATCACGGTACGGCGTTGGATCTGGCGGGGTCTGGCAGGGCTGATAGCGGTAGTCTCTACAATGCAATCGCCGTTGCTACCGAGATGATCGAACATTGGAAATCAAACTAAAAGCGGCTTATGAATTCTGGCAAGGTAAAAAACTCCCCCGATGTGGTCTTGAACAACGGCAGGCAACACCGACCCCGAAAGCGATTCGGCCAAAACTTCCTCCACGATCGAGGCATTATCGAGCGCATTATTCAGTCAATAAAGCCGCAACTCGGAGAGCATTTATTGGAAATTGGTCCCGGCCAGGGGGCGCTAACTGAATACCTGGCCGCTGCCAATGTCAAACTGGATTGCGTGGAACTGGACCGGGATCTGGCTAGGTTTCTCGATAATCTTTACGGCAGCACGCCGGGATTCACAATCTACCAGGAAGATATTCTCAAGTTTGATCTGGATAAACTTGAAGCCGATAAACATAGCTTACGGGTTATTGGTAATCTGCCGTACAATATTTCAACACCGGTGTTATTTTATTTGCTTAAAAATCATGCCCTGATCCAGGACATGACGTTCATGCTGCAGTTGGAAGTGGTGCAACGACTTGCTGCCCAGGTGGGAGAAAAGAACTACGGTCGCCTGGGATTGATGCTGCAATATTTCTGTACAGTCGAACATCTGTTCGATGTGCCCGCATCAGCATTTTCGCCGCAGCCCAAGGTCAGTTCGGCGGTGGTTCGACTTACTCCCCATGAAAAACTCCCGCTGCCGGCACGCAGCGTAGAAAATTTGCAGATCGTGATTCGAACCGCTTTCAGTCAACGCCGCAAGACCCTGAAGAACAGCCTGAAGTCGATAATTTCGGAACAGACGCTCAAGGAGTTGCCGCTGGATATCAGCTTGCGGCCGGAAAATCTTAGTCTCGCCGATTATGTCTTAATCAGCGACACCTTCCCATTAACACCAAAGGCACTATGAGCAACTACGTCATCGGCGACATCCAGGGCTGTTACAAGCCATTGAGAAAACTTTTGAAGAAGGTTCGCTTCTCCCCCAACCGGGACAAACTATGGTGTGTTGGTGACCTGGTTAACCGCGGTCCGAATTCACTGGACACGCTGCGCTTTCTGCAAGACATCGATGATGCGACCCATATCGTTCTGGGCAACCACGATTTGCATTTTATTGCGATCAATGAAGGCTGCGCCCCGTCAGTTTCTGCGGGCACACTGTCCAGACTCCTCGATGCGAGAGATTGCCAGGATCTGAGCGATTGGTTGCGTAGCAAGCGTCTGGCGTATTATAAGAGTCTCGATACCCGCAATGGCATCAGGAATTTTCTGATGATTCATGCCGGTGTGTCGCCGTTGTGGTCTTTGCAGAAGACTCTTAATCTTGCTGCCGAAGTGGAATATGCATTGCAGTCATCGGCGTACCGGGATCATCTGCGGCACATGTATGGCAACACGCCCACGTTCTGGTATAACAAATTGCGCGGTCTCGACCGACTCCGGGTCATCACCAACTACCTTACCCGAATAAGGTTCTGCGATGAGATTGGCACCTTGAAACTTACCGTCAAGGAGGGATTGGAGGCGGCGCCACATGGCTTTAAACCCTGGTATGAGTATGAAAAAATAACTCCGAAGGCAGCGCTCTTATTTGGACACTGGGCCGCTATTGAGGGCCGCACCGGCAGAAAGCAGGTCCATGCCCTGGACACTGGCTGTGTATGGGGGCGGGATCTCACCCTGATGCGATTGGAAGATAAGCAGCGTTACCGCGTTTCCGGTTAAAATGGGTTCTCATCTGGGTCTTTAAGGAATTATTAGCAGCATGGAGTTCTACCTCGTAGGCGGTGCAATTCGCGACAAGTTACTGGACATTCCGGTCAAGGATAAAGACTGGGTGGTTGTCGGTGCTAACCGGGAGCAGATGTTGGCTCTAGGTTATGAGCAGGTGGGCAAGGGCTTTCCGGTTTTCCTGCATCCACAAACGAAACAGGAATATGCGCTCGCCAGAACCGAAACAAAAATAGCCCCAGGCTATACTGGATTCGAATTTGATACCGCCGAGAGCGTAAGCCTTGAGCAGGATCTCCAGCGCCGGGATTTGACGATTAACGCGATGGCGCAATCCGAAGACGGTGAAATTATCGACCCGTACCAGGGTCGCCGCGATCTGAAGCAACGCATTCTGCGCCACGTCTCCCCCGCTTTTAATGAAGACCCATTGCGCGTACTGCGGGTCGCAAAATTTGCCGCCAGATTCAGTCATCTGGGCTTTGAGGTGGCGGCGGAAACCATGGCGCTGATGCAATCGATGGCGGCCAGTGGCGAACTCGATGCCCTGGTTAAGGAGCGGGTCTGGCAGGAGATAGAGGCGGCGTTGAGCACCCCCGACCCGGCCAGATTTATCCAAGTGCTGCGAGACTGCGGCGCACTCAAGGTCATTCTTCCCGAAGTTGATCAATTGTTCGGGGTACCACAGCCTGCCAGGTATCACCCCGAAATCGACACCGGTATTCACATCCTGATGTGCCTGCAACAGGTCAGCAAGCTAAGCCTCGACCCAGTCGTGCGCTGGGCGACACTGGTGCATGATGTTGGCAAGGCCATTACCGACAAGGATAAATGGCCCAGTCACTTTGGGCACGAAACCCTGGGGTTGAAATTACAGGCAGAGATAAGTCTACGCCTGAAGGTGCCCAATGAATTTTCACAGCTAGCGGCACTGGTATGCGAACACCACACCAAACTTCATCGCGTTACCGAACTGCGTCCGACCACCTTGCTGAAACTATTGCAATCACTGGATGCCATCCGTCGGCCGGAACGACTCGATAAATTCCTGCTAAGCTGTGAAGCCGATGCCAGGGGCCGCACTGGCTTTGAGGAGCGTGACTATCCGCAACGTCAATATCTTCTGGATATACTGGATGCGGTGCGCGCATTGGATATTGCCGGTCTGCTGAAAGGCCGCGACGGAGAAGATAAGCAGGCAGACCCAAAACAGCTAATCCAACAACATCGCCTGCTGGCGATCACTAGCAAGGTGGCGGCACTGACCGCAGAGCAATGACTGAGCTCAAGGTAGTGTGCATCACCGGCGCGGCGCGGCGCATAGGCGCCACCATAGCCCGGACCTTTCACCGCCAGGGGTTTAGTGTGATCATCCACTACCACCGTTCCACTGACGCGGCGGAGGAACTGGTGACGGAGTTGAATCGCGGCAGAGCCTCTTCGGCGCAATCACTGCAGGCAGATCTATGCAATTCCAAGCAAGTGCAGACGATGGGCTCACAGGCGCTGGAAATATTTGGTCGTCTGGATGTACTGATTAATAACGCATCGTCATTCTATCCGACAGAACTCGGTGAAATCTCCGACGCGATTTGGGACGAGCTGATTGACAGCACCCTGCGTGGGGCATTTTTTCTGTCCCGGGATTTAAGTACTGAATTGAAGCGAACCCGGGGTGCTATCGTCAATATTATCGATACCCACGCCGACCACCCGCTTCGCGGTTATCCAATCTATTGCATCGCCAAGGCCGGTCTCAAAGCGATGACAAAATCCCTAGCGCTGGAGCTTGCTCCACGGGTGCGAGTCAATGCCGTGTCCCCTGGCGCCATATTGTGGTCAGAGACACTGGAAGATGACGGGGACCAGTTGGCTGCGGCTGCCCGGGAAAAAATTCTGCAGAAGATTCCATTGGGCTGCCTCGGCAAACCGGAACACATTGCTGCCGTTGCTTACTTCCTTGCCTGCCATGGACATTATCTGACAGGGCAGGTAATCAAGGTAGATGGTGGCAGCAGCCTCAGCTGAAATGAGGGTGGTTTCAATCTAACGGCGTATCCGGCGCTAGGCAGGTGGCTGGACGTGACCAGAGAAGAACCAGCTGCATCGGCGTGGACGACTGAGCCACGCTCTGTCGACTGACACTCATCGATGCCCCCAGGTAGTTTGTTACTGGCCAGACCAGTCGAAAAGCGCCGGCCACAAGCGCTGGCTGGGTTTGTCAAAGTCTGCCCACAGGTGGGAAAAACTGACCCCCGTGCCGATGTGAATCTGCGCCGGCAATAATTCCGCCAGTGGCCTTAGTACAAAGGCATTACTGGTGATCTCTGGTCGCGGCAGCACTATGCCGCAATCCGAGCCGGTGTGCTCGCCATGCTCATCGCTATAGGTGAGAATGTCCAGATCGATGGTGCGGGGAGAAAACCCCTGTTGAGAACGGTCTCTACCGAGGCTGTCTTCCAGCTGCTTAAAATAGACAAGGACAACGGCGAGGCGCTTGTCCGTCTCAGCCACCACAACAAGATTAAGGAAATTATCGCCAGAGAAACCCAGTGCCTCACTTTCGTATACCGTTGAACATCTGAGATTATCGAATTCGGCACGCAAAGCCGCCACGGCTTTGCGTATATTGCTGGCAGCATCAATATTGCTACCGAGACTTAGTGAGAGAACCGGCACCTTTCATTTTCCCGCTTATAATTGCTGTGACTTTTCACCACGGATGATGACGACACCCACGTCTTTTGATCCGGTCACTGCACCAGGTTTGCCGACACGCAGCTTCAACCAGGGCACCTTGAATTCCTTGAGCAGAATATCAGCAATCCTTTCGGCCAGGGTTTCCACCAGAAAGAACTCTGAATTTTCTACAAAATCGATCAGGCGTTTTGAGACGGCCTTGTAATCCAGTGCCTTCTCGATACTGTCTGTTGCCGCCGCTTCGCGTATGTCTGTTCCCAATTCCAGATCGAGACTGACTACTTGCCTCTGATCTCGTTCCCAATCGAAGATGCCGATGATAGTCCGGATTTCCAACTCTCGAATATAGACGATATCCATCATCTGCTTTCCTGTTTTAGCTGACTTGTTAAAGTTTGCTGTTACCAATATTGCTCAAAATTAGATTCAATCAAAGTCATCGCGTCACTGGCGTGGCACCAAAGAGCCTCTGACTGCTGGCAATGTCTCCAGCGACCACCGCGGCATCGCCTTGATCTCCAGATCATCCTGTTGTCCCGCCAGCAAGCGCTGGCAGCCGGCAAAGGCAATCATGGCACCGTTATCGGTGCAAAAGCGAGGCTGGGCATAGAACAATTTACCGCCCTGGCCGAGCACGGTTTCCCGTAGAACCTCACGCAGTTGCACGTTGGCACTGACACCGCCGGCGATAATCAGGCTCGTCAAGCCAGTCTGCTCAAGCGCCCGGCGGCACTTGATAGCGAGGGTGGCTACTACGGCGTCCTCGAAGGCCCGGGCAATATCGGCCCGGGTTTGTTGATCGAGCGTGCTATCGGCCCGGCTCTGCTTCGCGATGACGTTGCGGGTAAAGGTCTTTAAACCACTGAAGCTAAAATCCAGCCCCGGACGGTTCGTCATCGGTCGCGGGAACACAAATTTTCCCGGGCGGCCTCGCTTGGCCAGTTTGGCCACATGTGGCCCACCGGGATAAGGCAGCCCCAGCATTTTTCCAACTTTATCGAAGGCCTCACCCGCAGCATCGTCCAGGGATTCACCCAGTAATTCATAGCGCCCTATGCCCTCAACCTGTACCAGTTGCGTGTGACCGCCTGAAACCAACAAGGCCACGAAAGGAAATTCGGGCGGCTGCGATTCGAGCATGGGTGCCAGCAAATGGCCCTCCATATGATGAACGGCAATCGCCGGCAGATTCCAGCCCATGGCCAGGGAACGCCCGACAGAGGCTCCCACCAGCAGCGCTCCAACCAGGCCCGGCCCGGCGGTATAGGCGACACCATCCAGCGCTTTCCCATCGATTCCGACTCTGACAATGACTTCCTGCACCAGGGGCAAGGTCTTACGAATATGGTCGCGAGACGCCAGTTCCGGAATGACACCACCGTATTTTCCATGAATGTCAATCTGACTGTACAAACAATCCGCCAGCAGGCCATTGTCGCTATCATAAATAGCAACCCCGGTGTCATCGCAGGAAGTTTCAATACCCAGTACTATCAATGGCTTGGCCCCTGATTAATGTAGTTGTTGAATTTTGCAGAGGCAATCATGCCAAATTTCCTCGAATATCCCAAATCAAATCTGCCCTGGGATATTTGCCACTGCATTTGACCAGCGATCCCCACATTTCTTTTGCGCTTTTCTTTGCAATTGGGCGAATTGGGCTATACCATTAGCGCCCCTGAAATTCCCTCCATTCGGCACCGCCGTTTCGAAGGGCTAAGACCCAGTCAAATTTTTTGAAGGTAGGTGCTTTTTTCCATGCCAATGGTTAAATTGAAAGAGAATGAACCTTTTGATGTGGCGCTTCGTCGCTTCAAGCGTTCATGCGAGAAAGCCGGTATTCTGGCTGAAGTACGGCGTAGAGAATTCTACGAAAAACCAACTTCGGTGCGTAAACGCAAGGCTGCTGCTGCTGTAAAACGTCATCTTAAGAAACTGCAGCGAGAAAACAAAAAAAATCAGCGTTTGTACTAAGCCCTGCCGACACCACGTAGACTAGCACTAATCTGCAACTGAGTAGCCATTCGGTTGCACCCACCCACTGCAGCAATCCGGAATCGGCATGTCTGACAGCGCCCTCAAGCAAGAAATTACCGAAGCCATGAAAACTGCGATGCGCGCCAGGGACAAGGCTCGCCTCGGCACTATTCGTCTGGCACTGTCAGAAATCAAGAGAGTAGAGGTGGATGAGCGTATCGATCCCGACGATACCCGGGTTATTGCTATCCTCGACAAAATGCTCAAGCAGCGCCGCGAATCCATCAGGATGTTCGAGGAGGCGGAGCGTACCGAGTTGGCAGATCAGGAAAAATTCGAAATCGCAGTCCTGCAGGAATTCCTGCCCCAAGCTCTCAGTGCAGCTGAACTGGATGACATAATCCAGTCAGCCCTGTCCGAATCCGGAGCCGAGAGCATGAAAGACATGGGCAAGGTCATGGGCCTAGTTAAACCTCAGGTCATCGGTCGTGCCGACATGGGTAGCATTAGCCAGAAAATCAAGGCAGCATTGAGCTAAACACGAACTTCGATGCTACGCTCGTTAACAGTAGCTTTTTCTACCCTATCTGAAAGCCTCCCGAAGACACTGATAATCCAGGAAGCCTCTGATCGAGTATTCCAACTATTACACATAAAAGCCGGGCAAAATACTTCCTAAATCCGATAAGATTGGTTTATGGCTGGACTCATCCCACAAGCATTTATTGACGACCTGTTACATCGGGTCGATATTGTGGATGTAATAGACAAGCGGATCACCCTGAAAAAAACCGGCAAAAACTATTCCGCCTGCTGCCCCTTTCATAATGAGAAAACGCCTTCGTTCAGCGTTGAGCCAAAGCGTCAGTTTTACTACTGTTTCGGTTGTGGCAACGGTGGCAACGCCATCGGTTTCGTCATGGAATACGATCAGCTTTCCTTTCCTGAAGCGGTCGAGTCCCTGGCAGGAGAAGCTGGTATCGACGTGCCCCGGGAAGAGAGCAAGGTGGCAGCCAGAAAACAATCAGAGCACGTGCAACTGATCGATATGCTGGAGCGGACCAGCAAATTCTATCAACATCAGATCCGATATCACGACAACCGGCACACCGCTGTCGACTACCTGAAATCCCGTGGCGTCAGCGGCGAAGTAGCCCGCGATTTCGGGCTCGGTTATGCGCCGCCGGGCTGGAACAATTTGCTTACGGCACTGGGTAAGGACAACAAAGAACAAGGCTCCCTGTTCAAGGCCGGCCTGGTGATCCAAAAAGATCGAGACCAGAGCCAGGATAGCGTAGGAACTAAGCATAGGCCAGAAGCAAACACCGGCAGTCAATCTGTAGCGGCCAGTACTCAATACTATGATCGCTTTCGCCATCGCATCATGTTTCCGATCAGAGACAGCAGAGGACGAACCATCGCTTTCGGTGGCAGGGTTTTGGGTGATGACAAGCCCAAGTATCTGAATTCACCGGAGACTCCGGTATTTCACAAGAGCTCGGAACTCTATGGCCTTTATCAAGCGCGGAAATCCGGCGCCAAACTAGAGCGTCTCCTCATCGTCGAGGGCTACATGGATGTCATCGCTCTGGCCCAGATGGGTATTCGCAATGCAGTGGCCAGCATGGGGACAGCAACCAGTGCCACCCATCTGCGGCGGGTGTTTCGGTTCGTGCCCGAGATCGTGTTCTGTTTCGATGGTGACCAAGCCGGCCGTACCGCCGCTTGGAGAGCGCTGGAAGCATCCCTGCCATTGCTGGAAGACGGACGCCGGGTAAAATTTCTATTCCTGCCGGAGGGAGAAGACCCCGATACGCTGGTACGTAAAATTGGGGAACCTGAATTCAGCAGCAAGATAGAACAGGCGACTCCGCTCGAGAATTTCTTCTTCGAGAAGCTTTCCGCCGGGCTCAACCTCGACTCCATCGAAGGTAGAGCCCGCCTGAGCAATCTGGCGAAGCCACTGATTAAAAACTTCCCACGGGGGGTGTACGCGCAACTGATGTTGGATCGGCTATCTGCAACCCTGGGAGTAGACAGCGTGTCTCTCAAGCAATTGATGGAGAGTAGCCCACCACCGTCGGAGCCAGCAGCGCCCCCGTTGGGGCAGGAAGTGCCTCAGCACATAAGCGACCCAGTCCCTGGGTACGGCCGGCAGGGGCTGCGATCAGGCAAGGCCAACTCAAATCTTGCGGTGTACCGAAAATCGGCTAGCCTTAAAGCCATCGAGCTGCTACTGAGAAACCCCGAAATCGCCCTTTCCGTCAGGCAGGGGCTGGAAGCTCTGGACTCGGCGGAAGATGAGAGCCGCAAACTGCTGCTCTCTCTCATAAAATTGGTGCAAAAGGAGCCCCACATCGAAACCATCACCCTGCTGGGTTACTGCTATGGCACCAGTCTCGGTGGCCAGCTCACCCAACTCCTGAAAAGCGAGAAGATTACCCCCACTGAGGGAATTGAAGAGGAATTTCATCAGATACTTGACAGTATATTGTCAGATATCACTCAAAAACTGGAATTGCTTCAGTTGCAAGACAAGTTGAAATCCCATGTCGACGCGGCGAATCGCAGCGACAGCTAGAAACTCTATTGTGGCAATACGCGTCTAATGATTATTCGCATAATAAATATCAACTCTGCCGCTAACCCTATATAATGCGCGGCTCACTTTTATGTACCCATTCATTGCCTGGCACCAGAGTCAGGGGAAAAGAGAATTCATGGCCGAATTAATTGCACCACAATCGAATCTCAAAGCTTTGATTGCGAAAGGTAAGGAACAGACTTATCTGACCTATGCTCAGGTCAATGATCACTTGCCTGAATCTATCTCCGACCCGGATCAGGTTGAAGATATTATTCAAATGATCAATGACATGGGCATCAAGGTGTTTGAAACCGCACCAGATGCAGATGCATTGCTGCTCAACGAAGAAAACGATTCGGGTGCCGACGAAGTCGCAGCGGCAGAAGCTGCGGCAGCCCTGGCTGCGGTAGAAAACGAAGCAGGCAGAACCACCGATCCCGTGCGCATGTATATGCGGGAGATGGGAACAGTCGAGCTGTTGACCCGCGAGGGTGAAATTGTCATTGCCAAACGCATCGAAGAAGGCCTGCGTGAGCTGATGAAAGCCATGGCCCTGTTCCCGGGTACAGTCGAACACGTACTCAATGAGTATGCCCTCGTCAATGCCGAAGAGCGGCGTTTGAACGAACTCATCACTGGCTATCTCGATGCCGCCGATGACATTCCAGTGCCTGCTCCGATACAGGCTCCTGCGGCTAAAGATGCCTCGGGCAAGGCTGAGGACAGCGATGACGATGAATTACCGGTAGGTCCTGATCCGGAAGAGGCGCGCATCCGTTTCACCGAGATAAGAGAACAGTATGAACTCACCAGCTCGCTGGTTACCAAGCACGGCCGCAAGCACGCCAAATCCAAAGAAGAACTGGAAAAACTGGGTGATCTGTTCAAGGCACTGAAGTTGACCCCAAGACAATTCGAGCCACTACTCAGCCATATACGTGCCGTACTTTCCCGCCTGCGTCGTCATGAAAAAACTATCATGAGCCTGTGTGTGCGCAGTGCCAAGATGCCACGTGAGGATTTCATCGCCAGCTTTCCCGGCAACGAAATAAATGAGAAGTGGATCGATCCACACATCAGGGCCAAGCAGCCCTACTCTGAATTACTGGTTAACGTAAAAATTGAGGTGCTACGGGCGCAGAAGAAGATGCGCTTAATGCAAGAAGAAAACTATCTCACGATCTCGGAAATCAAGGACATCAATCGACAGATGTCCATCGGTGAAGCCAAGTCCCGACGCGCCAAGAAGGAAATGGTGGAAGCGAACCTGCGCCTGGTTATTTCTATCGCCAAGAAATACACCAATCGCGGCTTGCAGTTTCTCGACCTGATTCAGGAAGGCAATATCGGCCTGATGAAGGCGGTAGACAAGTTCGAATATCGCCGGGGTTACAAGTTCTCCACCTATGCCACCTGGTGGATTCGCCAGGCCATCACCCGCTCCATCGCCGATCAGGCGCGCACCATTCGCATTCCGGTGCATATGATCGAGACCATTAATAAACTCAACCGCATCTCCCGTCAGATGGTTCACGAGAAAGGACGCGAGCCCACTCCGGAAGAGTTGGGCGAGCGCATGGAGATGACAGAAGACAAGGTCCGCCGCGTGCTGAAGATAGCGAAAGAACCTATCTCCATGGAAACTCCAATCGGTGACGACGAAGATTCACACCTGGGCGACTTCATCGAAGACGCCACCGTCGACTCGCCAGTAGATTCGTCCATCGACGAAGGCCTGCGGGAAGCGACCAAGGACGTCCTCGGCAGCCTCACCGCCAGGGAAGCGAAAGTACTGAGAATGCGCTTCGGCATCGACATGAACACCGACCACACCCTGGAAGAAGTGGGAAAACAATTCGACGTAACCCGCGAACGCATCCGCCAGATCGAAGCCAAGGCCCTGCGCAAACTGCGCCACCCGACGCGTTCCGATCATCTGCGTAGCTTCCTGGACGAATAAAGACCAGAACTGGCATGACAAGATGGGGGCGTAATAATGCCCCCATCTTAATATTGGCTGCTGATACTTTTATCTAACCAGAATAGATATTTTCGCGGAGCCTGATGTTCCTAATCAAGACGCAGCTATTTTTGGTCAAAAGAGCGTACATTTGTACCTGACCGCCGAGACAAAATAGCTGCAACGAAGAGTACGAGCATCAGGCGAAGACAAAGGGCCTATAGCTCAGTTGGTTAGAGCGCCGGACTCATAATCCGTCGGTCCCAGGTTCGAGTCCTGGTGGGCCCACCATTTAAATCAATGAGTTAGCGCTTGCTACTCTGCTCGGCATCCAACATCGAATACTCGATGTAACTATGGATGTAAGCGGTATTTTACCACACGGGTAAAGCTCAAGAACCCCCGAAAGAGAGAAATTAGCAGCTTGTGGCTGTCAATAAACTGGCGTAGCCCTCACTTAAAAATTCGATTTCCCCAGACCCCACCCCCGGGGTACCCCCCCTTTCACCAGATGGGACTCCTGCTATCTATCTATTACTAATCTGCTCGAACGATGTTGTAATAACGAAAAGGGGCCTTTCGGCTGTTGATTTGCAGCGAATATCGCCTGTAGAGTATGAAGGGGAGCGTTATCAACAGAGGCTGGCGAGTATCTAGTAGATCGGGGGCGATTCAGATCCTTATGTCTATACACGATGCTAACTGCATGTCCTACCAATTGGCTTTTGCTACGTTAAAATTCAGTGCGTGACCCGATCGCCCCAGATCTGCTTTAAGCGCCTGTCCCGGCCACAGGAGGTTCGATAAAACTTGTAACGAATGGAGTGGTTTATATAGTAATCTTGATGGCCACTTTCTCGGCCTTTGATGGGATAGAAAGTAGTAGCAGATAATATCTTGGTGACAACCTTCATCGTAGAAAATTCATTTTCTACCACGGCGAATGATTTCTCGGCTAATTCTCGCTGTTCATCACCGGCAACAAATATAGCGGCAAGATAACTGGGACCCTTGTCACAGAACTGTCCTCGTGCATCAAATGGATCAATATTGACCCAATACCGATCTAGCAATTCCTGATAACTGACGATTGCTGGATCGAAGGTCACTTCCACCGCTTCATAATGCCCTTCATGGTTCCCGTAGTATGTTGGATTCGGTGCGCTTCCACCCATAAACCCAGAAACGGCGTCTAAAACCCCGCCCATGTCTTGAAAATCAGCTTCCATACACCAAAAACAGCCACCGGCGAATACGGCTTTTTCTGCTGAAGTTGCGGAAGCGCTCCAGAACAGAAGTGAACAAGTTAAAAGGGCTAAAATCGATTTATACATAGTGTGTTTCCTTAAACCTAAATTAATGAGACACAATAGAGCGATTCCAACATCGTAAGCTATGAATGGAGTAGTGACAAGTTAACTACCAAAATCGACAAAAATCACTACAATTCAACTTATGGAGGAGACAAGTTAATCTAAATTTTGCTCTTTTCAGGGTGAAATAAATTCTTCCCTCAACGACAAATCAATGAATTAGAGCCACTGTGCCCTTAGCGGCTACTAATTAACCGGCGTACCGGCACTACAGAACAAGCAAACGTTGAAGCTTATGCCGTCAGCGGTGTAAACAAAGACATCGGTTCCTGGAAGTGTCCCACGGAAGAGACCCACCCCCGGGG
>LWDU01040119.1_pt1 | contig 74885 bp, 66 predicted proteins | sample 727161 | NCBI WGS metagenome assembly LWDU01 (sample SAMN04566230, study PRJNA314399) | hydrothermal vent metagenome | isolation source: deep sea hydrothermal plume seawater | place: Mexico: Gulf of California, Guaymas Basin | collected 2004-07-11 | reverse complement strand
CAAACTCCAGCAGCCCCGCAGTCTGGACCTGGTTCAAGTGAAGAAGCTGATGGGACTGGAACATACTCCAAGAGAACTTGCCGTACTCCACCTTTTAGTCGGACACGGCTGGCGGCAGCATGAGTTGTTGGAGATAAAGGCCAGAGACGTTCGTTCCATGGAAAGGGGTTGGATCTGGTGCTACGGGAAAGAGCGGGAGGAGTTCGCACCGATCCTTCCCGAGACGGCTGCTCTCCTTCTGAGCCTCATAGACGACCTGGAAGATGACGAGCAGGTGATCGGGAGTGTGCGAGGTAGGCACGAACGATTCGGCAGTGGAGGCCTGAGGGTCATGGTGAAACGGTTACTGGCCCAGGCCGGTCTGACCGGCTTCACCGGCCACAATATGAGGGACACCTTCGCCACACTTGTGGAGCGTAAGGCCGGTGATCTCACGGTCTCCATGGCTTTGATCAGAGACAAGGTCCCGGGCGTGGCGTCCAGATACGTTACAAGAGATCTACCGTCTCTCTTGGAGAATCACTCCCCGCTGCGGCAGATCGGGGGAGAGCACTCTCCTGTTCTGGCAGAACGGAGAGTGCCCGGGCCAGAAGACAAAAAAAGAGGCGCTCCGGGCTCAATTGAGCCTGGAAACGCCTTTTTAAGTGCTTCTGGTGGAGACGGGGGAGAGTTGAACTCCCCGTCCAGAAGAGACCATAGGTCGGATATACTACAAGCTTATTCGGCGGTTTATTCCTCGCCCTATTAAGGCACTGCCGACACAGCCTTTTTAGGGACAGCCAGTTTTTCTTAAGCCGCCGTTACCGGCATCGGGCGGTCCGCATCCCAGATTTATGGCGCCTGACCTCCCCGACTCCGGGAATACCGGGGAGCAGACGAAGCCGCTTTAGGCGGCTAGAGCGAATTCACGTTCGCCAATTGTTTTTGCTACCGGATTTACGAGGGAGATAGCATCCTCGGCTTGCAATCCGCTACGGAACGCCCCTGTCGAACCCGCGCGTCCCCTTACTAGTGTTATTGTCCCACAGCAGGCTCCAGAGGGTCAACGAATCAGTGTCAACTTGTCTTAAATCTCGCCGGATTATTGCCGGTTTAAAACGGTGACTCGCGCTTCTTGCCATGCCGGATTCCGCATCGACCCATTCGATGCTCGGCAGAGACCGGGTGCACCCACTATTGGTCATCAGAGCGCCCAGCCTGACAATGTTCTTCACGCTGGTGCTGACTGGCAATTCTTCTGTGGTCATGGTGATACTGACGGGCGGTCTAGCCATGGCCTTGGTTGTGAGTCTTTAGCTGAACGCGTGGCGCCTAAGACTAACCCGATATGGGCTTGGTCTTAGGCGCCATCATTGTTAGCGTCCTTGCCGCAGGTCTCAAGGCGTCCGGCGTCCACTTCACTATGGGCGGTTTAGCGTTTAACCCCAACTCCCTATATCACCTAGCTCAGATGCCAGCCCTCCTAATGTTGCTGGTCGCCGTCCAGCGACAGGCCGACGGCACCGATAGGCCCCTTGTCTCCGCCACTGTCCGCATGGCAGTTTCAACCTGATCTGAGCTATGATTGCTCAGGCAAATGGTCGTCGCACGATCCAACCCACCAGCAATCTGCTCTTCCCTTTTTGAACGTCTGTTGCGTTGGCAGTGTTAGTGTTTAGGCGACTCGGCTGCCCAAACCCGTGACCGAGCAGGAGCAATGAATTGACTGACTGGAATCCCGCGCAATACCTACGCTACGGCAGCGAGCGACTCAGACCCGCCCTAGACCTGATGTCTCGCATCCAGGTGGAGTCTCCGGAGACGGTGTATGACCTAGGGTGCGGCACCGGAACTATCACTGGTATCTTGAAAGAACGGTGGCCCGACGCCAAGGTGACCGGCGTAGATTCATCCGCCAGCATGCTAGAACTCACTCAAGACGTGGAGACCGGGGTGTACTGGCAGCACTCCGACCTTAATCACTGGCAACCAGAGAACGCTGCAGATGTTGTTTACTCCAATGCCGCGTTGCACTGGCTGGATGGCCACGAACAGTTGTTCCCCCGATTGATGGAAGCGGTAAAACCCGGCGGGGTACTGGCAGTTCAGATGCCAGAGAATTTTGGAGCACCCAGTCACACATCCATCGCCGACACCGTCAGAGAGGGTGCTTGGGCCGAACGACTGGCACCGTTTCAGCGGGAGCATCCAGTAGCTGAACCTGCTTTTTACTACGACTTGGTCAGTCAAATGTCCAGTTCGGTAGATATGTGGGAGACAACCTACATGCACATCCTGGAAGGCGAGGACCCAGTGGTTGAGTGGACTAAGGCAACGATGCTCCGTCCCTTATTCGACAACCTCAATGATGAGGAAGAGGCGGCGTTCCTGAAGTCTTACACGGAGAAGGTGGCTAAGGCCTACCCTCACAGCGCCGATGGCAAAACGGTCTTGCCCTTCAAGCGGTTATTCATAGTAGCAGTCAAATAACCCGTCAGCAGTTCTAGTTTCGCCAAAACAAAAAGGCCTCCTTCTAAAGAAGGAGGCCTTTTAAAATTTTCGCATGGTGAGTTTTCATTGGGCAAAAAATCGCCCCAACATTTGTTGTTGAAGCACTTTAGCTATCTTTGCACCTATAACACCAACTTGTTAAGTGTTTACGCCTAGATTCGCCTAATAGGTCTAAATTCGAGCAGCTACAAAATCAGCCTGTGAGTTCTTCTCCTGCTCATGTAGAATAACTGAGGCTCACTTCAGAACCTATAATCTCCAACCGGAGGGTCCAAACATGCCAGACCTAACATCACTCGCCATGCCGGCGGCAACATTATTAAAAGAAAGCGGCCAGAGCATCGCCGTGGCCGACTCATCATGTGGTGGCCTAATCTCAGCCGCTTTAGTGTCCATTCCGGGCGCGTCAGACTATTACGTCGGCGGGAGCACCATCTACACCCGCGTAGCCCAGAAAGGACTATTGCTAGTTCCAGACGAGGCCATGGTTGGCATGCGTGCCAGCAGCGAACCGTACGCCCTACTCAACGCCAAGACCATCAAAGCCGCTTTGGGAACCGACTGGGGATTGGCCGAGACCGGCGCCAGCGGCCCCACCGGCAACCGCTACGGTGACTCTTCCGGGCACGCCTGTTTCGCCGTGACTGGGCCCGCGGAGAAAACCCTTACTGTCGAGACCGGCGACACTGACCGGGAAAAGAACATGTGGGTCTTCGCCAAGGCAGCACTCGATCTGTTGATTGAATGCATCAACGAGTCCAAGAAATAATCCAGCACCAACCGAACTCAATCCGGAGAAACCATGTCTGTAGTTGAATCCAAGCTCGTGGAATTGGGGTACACTCTTCCATCTCCTCCTGAGCCCATCGGAAATTACCGAGCAGCAGCCCGCAGTGGCAAAGTCATGTGGATGTCGGGAGTGGGATCACGTCGGGCAGACGGTTCAACGATTAACGGCAAATTGGGCGCTGACTTGACCGTGGAGCAAGGCTACGAGGCCGCTCGATCGTGCGCGTTGAACCTGCTGGCTCGGATGAAAGTGGAACTGGGGGACCTGGACCGTGTCACAGGGATACTCAAGGTGGTTGGCATGGTCAACAGCTCCCCTGACTTTGAAGAGCAAGCGAAAGTGGTGGATGGAGCCTCAGACTTGTTCGTGGAACTCTTTGGCGAAGCCGGACAACACAGTAGGTCAGCTCCGGGGATGGCCGTGCTACCAAAGAACACAGCCGTAATCGTAGACTGCGTCATTGAGATCGCAGAGGGTTAATTCGCGCCTGAGCATCGGGTGAAAGTCGGCCAAAGATAACCGACGCTAAACCAGGGACTTAAGAATCTCTTGACGAAACTGAGGGCGGCCTAGAAAGCACATGCCCCTAGCGGAAAACCGCTAGGGGCATGTTTTTATTCACTTGTGGCTTGTTGAGTTAGAGAGTTGGTGAAACCCTCAGGATCAAAAGCTTAGTAACGTCCGCCGCCGCCGCCAGTTCCGCCACCCTGGCGGCTGAAGCAGTCACTGCAGTAGACGGGTCGGTCACCACGAGGTCGGAACGGTACTGTGGCTTCGTTGCCGCACTCGGCGCAAATTACCGTGTGCATCTCGCGAGGTCCTCGGTCGAAACCGAATCCGCCGCCGCCGTCAGAAGGCCGGTTGGCTCGCCTTGACTGTCGGCAAGGGGGGCACCGCTTCGGCTCGTTCGTGTATCCCTTTTCGGCATGGTACGACTGGTCGTCCGCCGAGAAGATGAACGATTGTCCACACTCCACGCATGTTACATTTTTGTCCTGGTAGCTCATAGATGACTTCCCTGTTCGTGTAGAGTTGGCAAAAGTCTGGTCATCGAGACGAAAAGACCCGGAATGTTAGATGAGGACCCCAAAGGACGTATTTGCCCGTGGATACCCGTAGACCGATCTATTATGCCTTTAGAAGAGCACAGAATACTGCCACCGCGAGCGAGTATAACATATATTCGATTGCACGGTAGGCACGAAATGTGGCTAGAGGATACCCAAGACCGGCTTATCTAGGCGTGGATTACCCGGTGGCGCCAAATATCACCAGAATCACGCCCACCACGCTCAGCATGGTCCCAGCCACTACCAAGAAGTCGATGGTCTCCATGCGTCTCAAGAAGGTGTGGGCCAAGATCAAGGTTATCACCGGTGTGCAAGCGTAAATCGGGCTGACCACAGTCACCGGCGCACGACTCAGCGCCTGAAACAACGACGCCACTGCTAAGCCCTGGAAGAGCCCGGCTAGGGCGCAGATCAGAAGGTAATTCCGAGGCAATGTCCGGATGCTTCTGATGACCTGCCGGTGGAGCAGCACGGTTAGGATGGCCCCGCCGACCGCCAGCGCTAGGCCTGATGTGACCAGAGGGTCGGAGATAGTGGACACTACGTGCCGGCTAATCACGTCTCTGGTGGCAAAGGTTGCCGCACCGCCTAAGGCCAGTAGGTAACCCAGTCGTCTAATCTGTACAACCTGCCCCGCTGAGCTTGCTCCGCGCCTGGGCATCACCACCAAAAAGAGACCGGAGACGATGATTGGCGTTCCCAATATGATCAGCAGATTAGGTCGTTCGTCAAGTAATATCACGCCCAGCGTGAAAGCGATCACCGGCTGGATTCCGGACATGGGAACCGCCCTCGAAGCTCCAACCATTGATATCCCGCTAACCAATAGCAGGCGGGCCATGGGGTACCCCATGATTCCCAACAAGACAATCCAACCGATGGACTCAAGAGACAGGGATTTGATGTCTTCCAAGTTCAGGATCAGGGCCAATCCGCCCACCAGCACCACGCCGCTCAGCACCGTCAGTAGGGCTGCCGTGGGGGCTGGCACCTTCTGAGTGCCCACCCTAACCAGGACATTTCCGCTGGCGAACCCGCACGCTGCTAAGAAAGCAAAGGCGACAGCTACCGCCAATGGCCCCTCCCAACCTTCCGGTTGTTACGCTTTTAACAGCCCGTTACACGAATCAATCACTGTCTGGTTTGAACCTAAGCCACCCAGTCGGCCACCCGTTCGCCAATCATAATTGCGGTGGCGTTGGCGTTGGCCCTAGGCACCTGCGGCATCACCGACGAATCGGCAATCCACAATCCCTGGAAACCCTTTACACGACACTCTTGATCCACCACGGCCATTGGATCTGAGTCCGGGCCGATCTTGCAGGTACCGGACACGTGCCTGGCTGTGCCTACTGTCTGCCTGATCCACAGGTCAAGACTGTCGTCATCTGCCAAAATGTCATCAGACGGCGCAACTTTCTCATCTGAGACCTCTTTGTAGGAGTCGGTGTTCAAGAGTTTCACCGCCAGACGGATGCCGTCCCGCATGCGGCGCATGTCCTCCGGGTGGCTGAAATACTTGTAGTCAAAAGCTGGCTGAACCGCCGGATCCGCCGACGCAAGACGGACGAATCCGGATCCAGCCGGTAACTCGATGACGCAAGAGATGCGACCAATCCTATCGGGCAATTCTTCCCCGGTGAAGGGGTTGAAGACCGAGCTGGTAGTCATCATCATGTCGTTTGATTCTTTGGAACCCTTGGCCGTGTAGCGCAGAGCCACTCTAGCTCCTGCCGCATCTGGGGCCAGTTTGATGCCCTCTTTGATCTTGTATGAGATGGGGGCAATTGGGTGGTTCCTGAGGTTGGCGCCCACACCAGGGGTGTCCTGGATAACCGTAACCCCAAACTCTTCCAGTTGATCTTTGGGGCCGATGCCAGAGAGCATCAGAATGTGAGGAGATTTTAGCGCACCAGCAGAGAGGACAACCTTGTTGCTCTCCACGGTGAATACCTCTCCGCCGCTCTCAACCTCAACGCCAGCGACCTGGCCGTTCTCCATGAGTACCCGACGGACAAAGACGTTGCCTCGGATAGTCAGGTTTAGTTGGTGTCGCATGGGGCCAAGGTGCGTAATGGCGGTGCTCATCCTAACGCCATTCTGATTGTTCATCGGCACCATACCAATGCCGGTGGGGTTGGTGCCGTTCATGTCATCAGTAGTGTCATAACCGTTCTGCAGGCAAGCAGTCTGGAAGGCTGACTGAATAACCGGGATGGTCTCGTTAAGCTTCCGGGTGATCGGAAGCGGGCCTTCTGTCCCGTGGAAATCGTCCTTGATGTCAAGGTCGGTCTCCATCTTGCGGTAGTAGGGCAGCACCTTGGTATAGGACCATTCTTCGTTGCCCCAAGACTGCCAGTCGTCGAAGTCCTGGGGGATGCCTCGTAGAAATACCTGGCCGTTGATCGAACCACCGCCGCCAATAACTTTGCCTTGGGCCACATGAATCTCGCCTTGTTCCTCAGTAATCGTCCCGTGCAGCGCCCAGTTGTGCGGCGAATTTACGTCCTCCGCTCCTTTGGTATGGCCAAACTGGATGTCAAAGGGCAGGTTGCTTAGATCGGGGTAATCGTTCCCCGCTTCCAGCAGTAATACCGTCTTGTTTGGGTCTTCAGCCACTCTGGCAGCAACTACTGATCCGGCGGAGCCACCGCCGACCACGATTACGTCGTACTTCATGTGTTTTCTCCCAAATCACAAGTTCTTGATCAAGTGGTTGTTAAATGGCGTTCAGGAATTCCTCGGCGTTGACCACAGTGCCAAATCGGGGATAGACCTTCTCGGTCAGTACGCGGTGCACCTCGGGGTCGGGGTCGGAACAGCCGTCCGATACCACCACGAACTTGTAATTCACGTCCACTGCCCAACGGGTACAGGACAATACGCAACCGCTGGTGGATACGCCCATAATTACGATGGTTTCACAACCCATCTCACGCAAGGTTACGTCCAGCTTGGTGGTGGAGAATGGGCCGGGGCGGACCTTGGTCAGAATCAGTTCCCCATCTTCCGGCAATACACCTTCGTGCAGTTCCACGTCCGGTGCGTATTCGATAAGACCACCGCCTCGGTGAATCACATAAATCACCGGAATACCAGCGCCGCGCGCGCCGGCCAGTACCTGGGCTGCTTTCTTGACCACATCCTCCGGGTCACTGGCAGTGTTGTTGATCATTCTCTGCTGGAAATCCATTATCAAGACCGCAGTTTTTTCGCGGTCGATTTTTAGATTCTGTGTCATGCGAAGGGTCCTCTCTTGGTTGATGAATCTGCTTTAAAATCGGCAGTAAGCCTGTCTGACCGGAGGTGGGCCGCGGGCTATTATAAGCGCAATCCTCAATACAGCGGTACCCTAACTGCGGGTACGGAACAAACCGGTGTTCTAATCCGTCTAGAAGATATGAAACAAATCACTGAACCAGTGGGTCACTAGTGGAAACGCCGGGATAAACATCCATGAAGAAGATATTTTTTGTCATAGCCGGGCTCTTTGTGGCCTTGGCTGTCGCCTGCTCAGCCGTTCCAACGGTGGCCACCAAGGCACCTACCTAGACACCGGTTACGCAAACAGAGGTACCTACGCCCTCGCCTCGCCCGGTGGCTGAGTGGGCACTGGAGGAAGTCTCAGTCAACCAAGACACGGTCATCGTGTCTGTGTTTCTTCACTCAACCGCTGTCATCACCGTGACGCTGGATGGTAACTCGCCTACCCGGAGCGACGATACTGCCATTCCGGTCCTGAATTACGTATTCGAAGCTGTGCCAGCTGGACAGCACTCGATCCACATCATTGACGTCATGGGCAACGCGGAGACCACCTCAGTGTTGGTGGACTGGACCAAACCCATCGAGGATATTGCTCCGGAATGTCTGGCCGACCTGGAAGTCAAAGCTCTGGATAATCCGCCCAGGTCTATCACGAAGTACCAGACTAAGGGCGAGACTGTCTACTACGTGGTCAAGGAATGCGGTGACCAATTCAGCGACCTGTTGGGCGCCGACGGCGTGACTATCTTCGACCCGACCGACCTTAAGGGTGAGGAAATCTGGCCAGCGCCTTAGTAGCTGGTTTGGCTTTAGTCGCCGTCGATCCAGGACGTAATCAGGTGATGAGCGATGGCAATAGGCTGCGGCACGTTGAGATTCTCGTTCTTGCCCTGCAGGGCTGATACCACTTCGTCCCTGGAGAACCAGCGGACATCATTCATCTCATCGGCGTCAAAGTTGATCTCGGTGGTCGCAGCGTCCGCGTGGCAGCCAATCATCAGCGATGACGGGAAGGGCCAGGGTTGGGATGAGTGATAACGCACTTGGCCAACCTGAATGCCGGCCTCTTCCATCACTTCCCGCGCTACGGCTTCTTCTATGGACTCACCCTGGTCAACGAACCCAGCCAAAGCAGAGTAGGTGTTGGTCCGGTTCAGACGACCACGGCGGGACTGCCCCAACAGACAACGGTCGCCGTCGGATACCACCACGATGATAACGGGGTCGGTCCTCGGGTAGTTTTCTTTCTCGCACTTGGAGCATTTACGCACCTGGCCACCACGTCCCATCAGGGTTTCGCCGCCGCAGATGGCGCAGAAACCATTCACGTTGTGCCAGTTTATCTGAGCCCTGGCCTGGGCAACGATGCCGGAGTCGGCCGGGCTGAGAATGTCCGTCACCGACCTGGCGTCTACAAAACGAAACCCGTTTCCCTCGCTAAATTCCGCCACCGCTTTTTCCTGGCCGGATATATCGACGGTGAAGTGGGCGGTGTCGTTCAAAAGACCCAGAAATATGGGAGTGGTATCGATGCCCAAACGTTCTAGGTCCGCCGCGCCAACCCAGCCTAGGCCCTCAGCAGCGCCATCAGTTACCAATATATTTAGGTCTCTAAGGGGTAGGAATTTGCTGCTTGAGTCCTTGCTTTTATCTGAGATCCATTCATCGTCGCGGCGTACTGTTTCGCCACGGTCGACCGGGTTTCCCGAGTAAACGTGAGAGAAATTCAACTGTGAGTCCTTCAAAATCAATTTGTTGGCCGGGGTGATTCGCCGTAGTTTATCCGATTCTACCCACAATATTCATCTTGCCGTGCCGGTGGTTGGTGGTTATCATGCGGCCAAAGTCATTAAACCGCCCATCAATTAGGAGTGAACACATGGCACGAACACCAACAGTAACCAGAGACCGGATACCAGAGAAATACCGAGAGGCCTTTGACCATGAAGTGGCCATCAGCAAGAACGCCATGGAGAACGGCCCCGGATCAGTGATGATCAACAGCCCAGAAATGCGCAAACGGGCCAATCACCTGGTCTTCTATTTCAGAGAAGAGTCTGAACTTCCGCAGAACATTCAAGAGATGGTCATGATCATGACCGCACGGGCAAAAGACTGCCAGTACATCTGGTTTGCCCACGCCGCTCGCGCCCGAAAGGAAGGCATCAGCGACGCGTTTGTCGATGCCCTACGCGACAAGAAACCGTTGCCCAAGCTGCAAGGAGCTGAGCAAATTGTGGTTGATTACGCCACGGAATTGTTTGGCACCAACCGGGTGAGCGACGCCACTTTCAAAACGGCCATCGACCACTTCGGTGCCCTGCTACTGACCGAACTGACCACGATGATGGGCTACTACTCCATGTTGGCTCTGAACGTGAATGCATTTGAAGTCGACGTACCGACTGGCGGTGAAGCGCCACTGTTGGTCTAACCCAGACAAGACCTGTCTCCGGTTTATTAAAAGCCCCGCCCATCAATTTGGGCGGGGCTCTTCGTATTTTACGCAACTGCTGAAGCCAGACCGGCCCAATTATGATAGTGGCGGTTACCGGTTATTCCTTTGCATCACTGGTTGGAAAACTGCTCAATTGATAAAATTCTCGGATGTTTACGTCGGCCCAAAGGCTACTCGGCATCGCCTTAACGGGGTTACTTCTGACGGTTGCTTGTGGTCAGGAGAATCCCCAGGACGCCGACTGCGTGGGCTGCGTGCTCAGGGACCAGATAGAGGCGGCCCAACCCGGCGAAACAATCCACATCTCTGCCGGCACCTACACGCTATCCGGCGGCGAACTCCTGATTGACAAAGACCTTGTTCTTGTTGGAGCTGGCTCTGAATCCACGATAATCCAAGCAGCGGTTTCCTTGGAGTTGGCAACCCACAGAGTAATGCGAATCACTGAAGGCACAATTGTTTCCATCTCCGGCGTGACTGTCAGATACGGCAGCGAGACATCAACGGAGTTACGCATGATTCCCTTCCACTCTGAAGCAGTGGGAATGATTTCCAGTGGCATTGAGCAGATGGGAGCCGAGTTTGGCGGCGGCATCTACACCCAAGGAACACTCACCATCGTCGATTCCGTGGTCACTGACAATTTCTCCGGCGGCGGCGGCGGAATTTTCAACGGGGCCAAGATCATCATTAAAAACAGCTCTGTCAGCGGGAATGGATCGCGAGGTCTCGGCGGCGGTGTCTTCAACGGCGGCATTCTTGAGGCGACAGGATTGGTCGCCAATGATAACCGCAGCGGCAGCGGTGCTGGTATAAGCAATTGGGGCCAAGCGACGTTATATGGGTCGACCATCAGCGGTAATCACGCGAATTATTACGGCGGCGGTATTCAGAATCACAGCGTCGGCTCCATGACCCTGGACTCTTCCACGGTGAGCAATAACCGAGCCTCCATCTCAGGCGGCATCAACAACTCGGAGCTGTTAGAAGTGAGCAACAGCCACGTCGATGACAACACAGCCGGGCTTGGCGCGGGGATCGATACCAGTGGAACTCTGACATTATCCAACACCACCGTCAGCGGCAACACGGCCCAAGAGGGCGGCGGGCTGTTGGTTAGGTTCATCGTCCGCGAGAAAGGGGCCGTGGTCTCCAACACCATCATCACGGGAAACACCGCAGATCATGGGCCAGACTGCATGGGTGTGGTTGATTCGCTGGGAGGCAATTTGATTGGTGTGAGCAATGGTTGTGACTTCATGGGATTAGAGAGCGACAATGTCGGGTCTAAGTAAAACCAGAGATTTTGGGAAACAAGAAAGGTGCCCCATTCTGATATCAGAATGGGGCACCTTTAACGTCTGCACCGGACACTCGCTATAGATTAAGAGAGTGCTCTTCGTAGTCTTTCACCTTGTCGTACACCTGTAGTCGGTGGCGGCCGGCCTCTAGAACAAATATTGAGTCATTCTGGTCCACATTCACCGCCACGGGACGGCGAAAACGCCATTCAGGTTCCATGTTTGCCCGCCGACGGGCCTTGATAATGTCAGGGTTGGCATCGATATAGGTCTGTGTCCACGGAGATGGCTGCTGAGCGTCGCCCACCAAAGTGGTGACGAAATGACCATCGGAGCCAAACACCTGCACCCGATGGTTGCCCCAGTCTGTTATGTACACGTCGCCTTCGGAGTCCACTGCCACCCCGGTCGGTCCATGGAGGTCCCCAACACCGTTGTCATTCCCTTCGAACATGACCTTAAAATTGCCGTCGGCATCGAAACTCTGAACGCGATTATTTTTCCAATCGGCAACGTAGACATCACCTGCCCGGTCTACGCAGATACCCCAGGGGAGGTTGAATTCTCCATCACCGTTGCCTGGTTGTCCAAACCCACCTAGAAACGCCCCTTCTTTGGTGAACTTTTGGATTCGGTTGTTGGCGCTATCTACGACCAGCAGATTGTCGTCACCGTCAAAGGCTATGCCAGACGGCCCAGCCAATTCCCCTTCACCACTGCCCACTTCTCCCCAAGAGGACAAGAATGTTCCCTCTTTGTCGAAGATGGATATCCGGTTCAAGAAATCGTCCGATGCGAAGACGTTGCCCTGACTGTCCAGATCGATTGACCGTGGCCACACAAACTGACCATCTCCTCTTCCTGATGCGCCAAACTGACCCAGGAATTGGTGATCACGGGTAACACGAGTGATGCGCTGGCCAATCTCCTCAACGCCTCGACTGATGACGTAAATAAGGTCGCCTTCCCCAAAGACGAAATCTTGGGGCGACCAGAATCCCTGCCCGGACATGCCATACATGCCTATGCAGTAACTGTAATCAAATACACGCCCAGCGGCGACGGTTGTTAACATTCTGTGCTCCTCTTGAGGTTCCAGATAAACGTTGGGCGACGTTGGAAGATTGAGCGTATTAGACGAACTGAATCTGCTCGAATTTGCCGCCGACGATTGGAACTGGGTCAAGTCCTAGCCATTGGTCTATGACGCTGGAATAAAAGCCTCTGAAGTCATAGCTCGGGTCCAGGTCACCCTGGTTCAGGTCTTCTGGTTTGAGTGATGGATATGAGCCATACATCCCGCCTTTGACTTGGTCCCCGATGATGAAGGCACCGCCTCCGGCACCGTGATCGGTGCCCGTGCCATTGTCACGCACCCGACGACCAAACTCCGTGAAGATCATCATGACCACATTGTCTCCGGCGTCATGTTCGTGCAGGTCATCGAAGAAATCGCTGATTGCCGCAGAAACTTCCGTCCACAACCTGGTGTGCATGGGAGTCTGGTTGAAATGGGTGTCGTAGGGAGCGTGGGAGGTGTAAAAGACCTGGGTGCCCAGGTCTGCCAGATGCACCCTGGCCACGTCTCGCAGGTATTTGGCAATGGCGTTGTCGCCATACTCCACGGTTGAACTGTATTTCTCGGGGGCCGATTTGATGATGTCAGCGCCCTTTAGAGCGTCACGACCGGTCTGGCCCAGGTAATCCATGGTTGCGCCGGTGCCGATGGCCGGGGCATACATCCTGGCGAACCGGTCCATCAAACGCGTTCGGTCTTGCTCACTGGCAACACCTGGCACGCTGGACATCAAACCGTATGACTCAAGGTTGGATACAGATGTAATCGGCACACCGCGCAGGGCCAAGGCTCTTGGTAAACCCTGACCAAAGTTGACGCACTTGAGCACGTTCTCGCCCTGAGGATCCAGGTCTCGGACCAATTTAGCGACCCATCCTTCTGTACCAACCACGTCTGGTTCGCAGGTATGCCAGATGTCCATGGCCCTGAAGTGCGACCGCGGCGAGTTCTCAAAGCCGATGCCGTGAATTATGGCGACCTTTCCGTCGTCATACATCTGTTTAAACGGAGCCATATTGGGATTGAAAGCCAGCTCATCGTCTATGGGCAGGACCTTGTCCTGTGGGATACCAACCTTGGGGCGGTTGTCGTGGTAATGGCCGTTGGTGTACGGGATTATCGTGTTGAGATAGTCGTTTGCCCCGGTGAGTTGTAGTATCACCAATACCGGGTCTTTCTTAGTTGCAGTCATGTGCTCACCTCGTCCTGAGTATCCTCAAATACCACCTGGAATATCGATGGATGAAGGGGTTTAAGCGAATTGGAAATCTCTGGATGCCCCGATCAGTGCCAGCATCACGCCAATTTTCTGCTTTGACTTTTCAGACTCTGCTTCCGACTCCCAATTTAGGCCACCGTCTTCGGTCGCCTGATCAAGGAGTTCGGATTTAGTAGCCTCGCTGAAATCCAGCGGTCCCACCAAATCCAGACAGCCGTCCACAAACTCCTGGGGTGAAGTCGCGCCCCGGTGCTTGAGGTCGGAGATGATGGTTTTCACTCCAGGAAGGGATATGTCGCCCATAAGACCCGCGGCGAAATTCACCCGTCGAACCAACGCTCCACCGTCGATCCATTCCCCTCCCGTATGCCAGCTTTCCACGCTGGGCGGGTTCAACAGTTCCTGACCTTGGTAATTGCACTCAAAGGCCAAGCTGTTAAAACCCGGGCGTGGCCCCTCGAAATTACCCGCCAGCCGAACGGTGCTAACAACCAGTTCTGCCGGGCTTTTCACGTGGGCAAAGCGGGCATTTTTGAAGAAATCAGAATTGAACAGCACCCGCAGCATCGCCCGCAAATTGCCATCTGATTCGTCGTAAGCTGCTACCAGTTGGTCGATGGCATCTGGGTCGTTCGGAGGGTTGATGTTCCAACTGGGTACCTGGGGCTCATCGGCAACGAAGAAGTTATACAGATGCCTCGCCAGGAAACGGGCGGTGGCCGGTTGCTTGACCACAATGTCTATGATGTCTTCCCCGTTGAAACGGCCTTCATGGCCCAGGAAACTCTTTTCGCCATCATCGTGGTCTTCGGGTCGGTATTCAAAGTTCCAGTAGAACCGGCCCAGGGGGTTTCTCGGTATCTTGGGCTCAATGGTCCACCCGGTAAAGGCACGGGAGGCATCCTTGATATCGTCTTCGGAGTAGTTACCAACGCCCATGGAGAACAGTTCCAACAACTCCCGACCCCAGTTTTCGTTGATGGCGCCGTTGTGATTGCCGTTGTTATCCAGCCAATAGATCATGGCCGGGTTCTTGGCCAGCTCAACCAACAAGTCACGAAAATCACCAAACGCCTGACGCCGAAACATCGCTATCTGCTGAGTGATCTCTGGGGGGTTGTCCACCTTTGAATTACCGGTGGCGAAAAGTTGATGCCAGAAAAGCGCCAGCTTCTCTTCCAGAGGGCGTTCAGTGTTCACCATTCGGTAGACCCACTCCGCCTGGTTGATGGGAGGGCCAAGTGCGCCTTCGTATCCCGGCATGTACCGGTACAAAATATCTTCGTCAATCGGAGGCTTCTCCTCTGGATGGAGAAGTTCTTCCACCGTGGCCTCATAGCTTTTGGTTGCTCTCTCTTCCAACTCTTGTCTGGCCGCGCCAAACCCGGCGCGCCGCATGAGATGTCCCATAAGAGCAATTTGTTCTTTATCTGGCATCGGTTCCCTCCTTTAATCGCAAACAAATATTGTTAAGCCAAGGGATTGCGAGACGATAATTCATTTTTTAACTGGATACATGCTACGGAGGGAGAAATAGTGTGTCAAGGATAGCAATCAATCATCTATCTGTGGATTATTGACGATATTCGCAAAACGAGCCTAAAATCCACGTTACATCTCTTGTCTCAGGTTCAACCAAGAGCCGGTCAAGTTTCTTGACTGCCTGGCTGCTGGCAATCGGTTATAGTGTCCCCAGCAAAAATCTTGGGAGGAACGATGGTTGATCAATTAAGCAGGCCAAAAGACACCATGGACGTCTATTGGTTTTCTGAGCAGGCCCAAGGGTATATATCTGATGGTGAGCTGGAAAAATTTGAATCGGGACGTCTAGCGTTCCCCAACTCCCATTTCGATCCTGAAAAAGCGCACAACCTCTACAACCAATACCACGAGCAGTACGCTCTGGCCGACGAGATAGGGTTCGACGGCATCATGACCAACGAACATCACTCGGCGTATTGGTGTGGCAAACCGGCAGTCAACCTGGACGCTGCCGTGCTGACCAAGATCACCAAGAAGGTCAAAATCGCGATTCTAGGCAACGTCATTGCGGTCAATGACCCCATCAGAATGGCCGAAGAGATTGCGATGCTCGACTGCTATTCCGGAGGGCGAATCATCTCAGGCTTCGTACGCGGTGGCGCGGTCGAGACCTTACAAGCAGGCATCGACCCCACCCAGAATCGGGAACGGTTTGAAGAGGCCCACGACCTGATCGTCAAATGCTGGACCGAGCCTGGCCCGTTCCGGTACGAGGGAAAGCACTACCAGTACCGGGTGGTCAATCCGTGGGTTATGCCCATGCAGAAACCCCGCCCAGATATTTGGTTCCCCGGCACTGGCAGCCCAGAGAGCGTGGTGTGGGCGGCCCAACACGGCCACCCCTACATGAACCTCGGCGCGGTCATGGATACCACCGAGTGGCTTAAACAGATCTACATCGACACTGCCCTGGAAGCCGGATATAAAGCCGGCCCCGAGCACTTTGGCTACCTGCTAAAGGTTCTGGTCGCCGACACAGAAGAGAAGGCCCAGGAAATTGGCCGAAACTTCGTTTGGACGGAAGGACACCGACAGAGAGGACCCCGGGAACACGTGGACCCGCCCGGTTACCAGTCACGGGAGGCCGTTGCCGTGAAACGAGCCCGTCCCACCGGCGCTTTCGCCGGAAACATGGGACAGGCCCAGTCTTACGAGAACCAGCAAGAAGCCCGTATCGTAATCGTTGGCACACCAGACTCGGTGATTGAAAAGCTGAAATACGTGGTTGAGAACCTCAGCCCTGGTTATATGCTTATTTACGGAAATGAAGGCCCCATGAAGCATGAAGACTCCATGCGGTCCATCGAGCTACTGGGCAAGGAAGTCATCCCCGCGTTGAAGGAGATCAAGCTTCGGCCTTACGACTAACTTGGTCGTCTCACAGTCACAAAGGCAAAGGCCCGGCTGATTAGCCAGGCCTTTGTCTTATATCCAGTTAGGTTGTGCCGCAGCTACGTAGTGCGACCTTTCAGACCCAGGCTGGCCACCGTGGCCACCACTGCCGCTCACAAGCACATGATAAACACCAGTCCCAGGCCATCAACGTCCACGTCACTAGCTCCCAGGATTCCAGCTATGATCGCAGACCCGGTTAGGCTGCCCAGGTAGCGACTGGTTGATTACAGCCCGGCAGCCGAACCGGCTTGGTTGCTGTCTACAGGTGCTACGGCTGATATCTGCAAGCCCGGCGATACGAGCCCAATTCCCACCCCAACCAACGACAAGCCCGATACTAGAACCGTTACCGAAACGTCTTGACCCGCAAGAGCCATGAGTATAATCCCTACTATTAGAATCACCAGGCCCATGGTGGTGGTAATGCCGCGGCCAACTCGGTCAATCATCTTCCCGCCCACGTAAGACGAAACGGTCATGCCTGCTGACATTGCAAATCTGCCTGGCCAGTGCGCAATCTCTGCGACAAAGCGTATGATTTAGCGAATCCAAAACCGAACCAAGAAAATATTAGGTGGCAGTCATGTCCGTAGCCCGCGAAAAGTTCCGGCAGGTACTCGCAAAAGGCACCTGCACCTTGGCAGCAAACATCTTTGACCCGCTGTCAGCGCGCATTGCCCACATGCTGGAATACGAAGTCTGCGTCCTCTCTGGTTCAGTGGGCAAAGTAGCAAACTTGGGCGTCCCGGATGGTGTGCTGACAAACATGTCTGATGTAGTAGACCACTGCCGACGCATCACCCGCATCGCCGACGTGAGCCTGATGGTTGACGCTGAAGACGGGTTTGGCAACGCAGTCAACGTTATGCGCACGGTGCGGGAGTTGGAAGCAGTGGGCGTATCTGGCATCGAGATTGAAGACAATTTCGTGCCCCGAAAGTTCAACGTCCAAGACGCAGGTCTAATTACCAAGGAAGAACAAATGGGTAAGCTCAGAGCAGCCGTGGCAGCCCGCACTGACCCAACCACGGTCATCGTCGCCCGCTCTGCCGCCTTTGGGTTGTGCCCCTTGGATGAAGCCGTTGATCGTCTGTCTGCCTACTCGCAATCCGGCGCCGAGGCTGTGATGCTGACCGGGGTGAAGAGCCGCGAACAGATAAAAGCCGCCCACGCCGCCACATCACTGCCCATCACAATCTTGAACCCGCCTATTGAGGCAAGGAATGACTCAGCCTTCTTGGCCGACAACGGGGTCCGCCTCCTCATGTTGGGCAACCCGACCTTCGCCGTGGCCGTGAAGGCCATCTACGACAGTTATAAGCATCTGCAAGATGGCGGAGCCATGGAAGACTTATCAGATAGCCAAGCGCCTAGAGAGCTTCTGCTGGCAGTTAACCGCACCAATGAGTTCATCCAACTTCAAGAAGAGTACGTCCGGGACTAGGGCACCAAATCAACAACCAAGGGAGAGATGTTATGTCTGGTAACCGAGCAATCTTATCAGCATTGGAACGCAACTGGCAGATGGTGACTTCCGCAGTGTCGGATGTGAATGAACCGCTCTTGTCGGCACAGCCCAACGAGGAATCCAACTCGATGAGTTGGCTGGTCTGGCACATGGCGCGAGTAACCGACCGCTTGATACACATGCGTCTGCAAGACGCCCCGCAAATCTGGTCAGTTGACGGCTGGTTTACGAAATTCAATATGCCAGACGAGCCCGACGACATGGGCATGGGCTGGAGCAAAGAGCAGGTTTCCGCGTGGCAATCGCCGTCCAAAGAAATCTTGATGGAGTATTTCGCCAAGGCGAACAGCGCGGCCGCCAACTACATCAGTTCACTGACCGACGCAGACCTTAGCCGGGAAATTCCGTGGACTGCCCCAACGGTAACCATGCCCATGGAAGAAGCCTTAGGCATTCTGCTCTGGGACAACATCGTCCACGGAGGCCAGGTGGCCTATCTGCGTGGGTATCACCAGGGCATGGGCTGGCACCGTTAGGTCCTGACCGAAGCGGCTTGGTCGGTTACAGGTCTATCTTAAACAGTTCTTCGGAGAACACTATGTCGCCGTGGTACACGCGTTGCATTCCCAGGTAGGTCTGGTCGAAAGGTGCCTGGGACGATAGGTTAGGGCCCATGTGCACCAGCACCAGCTTTTTCACACCGGCTTCCTGAGCCATCTCGGCTGCTCCGGTGGTGCCGCATTGGCCAGGGGCCTCCCCGGTTGCATTCATAACATCCTGGTCGTCCCAGCACATGCAAAGCATCATGTCGGCGTCCCTGGCCAAGTCGATGACCGACTGGCAGGGTTGGGTGTCTCCGGTGAAAACCACGCTACCGTCCGGGGTGTCCACCCGGTAGGCCAGGGAATCCAAATAGGGTTGTACGTGCTCTGCTAGAGCGGCGGTCACCTCCCAGTTCTTGCCGGATGCCACCTCCCCCGGCCCAATATTCTTGGCCTGGGGGTTGGGCGGTAACCGGGGAAGCGTGCCCCCTCGGTTTTGGTAGACCTGTTGACTCAGCGGATGGCCAACGCGCGCCCGCCAGTCTGCCGAGAACACGCCATTTTCGCCAATTATGCCATCAGTGATTTCTTCTGTGAGTGATGGTCCGTAAACATTCAACTCATTGATGTTGCCCGCACCTTGATCCCAGCGACAAAGCAAAAAGCAGGGGTAATCGATATTGTGGTCAAAATGGTGGTGGGTGAAGAACAGGTTATCCACCTGCGTCGGAAATAGACCGGCCTTCACCAACTTGTGTGTCGCTGCCGGACCGCAATCGAACATCAATGTTTCTTCACCAATCTTCAAAACATGGGCACTGCCAAAACGTTCTGCAGTCGGGGTTGGTGTGCCACCGCCAAGTACGAAAATCTCTGCCATTGGAACTCCATTTTAGGCCAACAGAATAATCTTCCCAAATTACGAGGATTATTTCCTGAATCAAATTTAAGTTATCTCTTTTAAGTTATTTCGGTGTGTCTACGGGTGCATTCGGCTCAACAAGGATTCTCTCCAAGCCTCGCCTTTGGAGTACATCCCTTCGGCTGCCCGTACGTGGTAGTACGTCGGCGCGACCCCCAATGGCTCCCCGTCGTCTTTGACTGTATCCATGGCCTGCTCCAAGAGCTTACGAGCTGCGACAATGGCAATGTCTGACGGCCCCAAGAACTCCAACGTCCGGTCAACTATCGAGCCCATACTCTCTTGGATCGCCCGGTCTTGTGCGTTGATGCCATGAATGCCGGTGAATGTTTGGGTCTTTTGGACATCTCGGTCTAGCATGTAGTTGTTGTCCCGATTGCGTATTGACCGGAAGCCATTGGCCGGGTCCACGTCTTCGTCCAAATTGTTGCCCGAATCTTTCAGTGCGCTCTCGTTTTCAGGTAGGGGATCGGCGCCCCAACTGTATCCAAAGTTGTAGACCATGACATTGTAATCGTCCATAGGCACCCAAAAATGGCCGTCGACTACCTCTTTCCCATAGCGACTGGGTCTGAGTTGGGTGAACGGCATCACGTATTGGTAGCCGCGCACGAATGTCTGATCCTCGCCTATTGGCCTTATACCAAAGTAACGGTAGCCATAGTCGGTGGTTTCCACCTCTACGTCCGGAGCAGCCCCCTGAAGGAATGGGGAATTTGGAGAGATGCCCGGCTCATCGGTATCATCGGTCAATTTGCGATGCAAGATGGGGGCATGGGAGGTGTCGATCCCACCCTCCATTGCCTGAAGCCAATTGCACTCCTGCCAGACTTTGGTCATGTACCGGTGGGTCTCCGGCGCTTTTGTTAGTTCGAACTCAGGTGGGGCTGGTTTCTTATCCGGCGGGCCCAGATAAGCCCAGATTACTCCGCCCATATCCAGCGTCGGGTACGCAGTTATTTTGACCTGGTCATTGAATTGTCGCGGCTCGTTCATTTGGTCAACGCAATTTCCGTCAACATCGAATTTCCAGCCGTGATAGACGCAACGAATTCCGCATTCTTCATTACGGCCAAAATACAAGCTGGCGCGGCGGTGAGGGCAGGCTTCTTGAACGAGACCGACCAGACCATTGGTGTCACGAAATGCGAGCAAACTTTCGCCCATCAATGCCACCCGGACGGGAGGGCAATCAGGCTCAGGTATCTCAGTGGAAAGGAGAGCAGGTAGCCAATACCTGCGCATGGTTTCGCCCATGGGTGTTCCCTGGCCAACCCGGCTCAAGGAATCATTCAAAGCATGGTCCAGCATTCTATATCTCCCAAATTGTTGACGTGTTCGGTGTCGTTATGTTTTAGGCTATTGCCCCTTGGCGAGACCCACCAGTGAGAATTTCCTCAAGGGGGGTCTTCTCGAATTCAGGGGCATCGGCAAATAGCTCAATCTCAATGCCATCAGGGTCGCGGATGTATAGGCCTTTGGTCTCGCCGTGGTCGCCGAAGCCGGCAATATCGACTTTGTTGTCCAGCACAACCTGGTAGGCGTCTTTGAGTTCATCCATGTCTGCCAGTTCCCAGGCCATGTGGTACAGACCAACCTGGTCAGGGAAGGGTCCAACGGCGTTTGGGCCCAACTCTGCCAGAGCTATTTCGTGGTCTATCTCTGGGTTGCTGGTGAGGAAAACCATCTTGCCGCCCCGGGTGCGGTTTCTGACCTCCAATCCCAACACATCGTGATAGAAATCTTCAGAGCGCTTCGCGTCCCGCACTCTAATCACCAAATGACCTAGCATTTTGGGTTTAATCATCGCATCACCTATATAATTCGGAATCTTGCAGTCAAAATCTGGAATTTCAATTTCGTTGGCGACAGTATACAAGAGACCGCAAAATTGCTGTGGCGTCTGCATTTTACCGCTGGTTTAAATTATTCCTGGTCAGCGTCCCTTATAGGCCTCGAAAACGCTGCTAACAAAAGGTACAATATTGGCCTCTGATGGGCCGACATGTGAACAGGCATATTTGCAGAGAGAAAGCCGAATACCCACGTCCCCAAAACAGGAGTTCGCCCACATGACCACCAACAAGCGTGAAAAGAGTCTGATTGTCATGCAGCTCTCGGGTGGCAACGACTATCTGAATACAATTGTCCCGTACGCCGAGGGCAAGTATTACGACTCCCGCACCACGGTCAACATACCTCAGGATCGGGTGATTCCCATCAATGACCAGTTGGGATTCAACCCCAGCATGGGGCCGATCAAGGCTCTTTGGGACGAGGGGAAAGTCGCCGTGATCAACGGGATCGGCTATCAAAACCCCAACCGCTCCCACTTCCGCTCCATGGACATATGGCACACTGCAGAGCCGGACACCATCGGCAAGGAAGGCTGGCTGGGGCGGGCGATTCGCGATATTGACCCCTTGGGCGAAAACGTGCTCACCGGCATCAACTTTGGCCGCGGCCTGCCCCGGGCTCTAGCCTGCCCCGGCGTGTCTGTAGCGTCAGTTGGTGATTTGGCGACCTACGGCCTGTTTCCCGACGTTCAGGATGAAGAGCTACGTATGTTCACCCTGGAGGCATTCTCCAAGATGTACGGCGGCGCCGCGGGACGAGACCCGGTGATGGACCTGCTGGGTCAAACCGGCAAGGACGCCCTACAAGGTGCAGACATCCTGCGGACGGCTCCCGGCATGTATTCATCAACGGTAGAATACGCCCCCGACGCCCTGGCACAAAACGTCAAGAGTATCTCCCAAGTGTTCCACGCAAACTTGGGCGCCAAGGTCCTCTACACCCAGCATGGACCGTTTGACACACACTCTGGAGAACTCCTCTCCCACGCCAAGTTGTGGAACGAAGTTGCCGGCGCGATCGGCTCCCTGATGGAAGACCTGAAAGAACACGGCACCGAAGATGACGCTACGATTTTGGTTTTCTCGGAGTTTGGCCGCCGCATCAAGGACAACGGCTCTGGCAGCGACCACGGCTCCGGTGGCGGCGCGTTTCTGATTGGTGGCGCGGTGAACGGCGGGCTGTACGGCGAATACCCGTCCCTGGCCGAGGCGGAACAGATCGAGGGCGACCTCCGCTCCAACAACGACTTCCGTTCCGTCTACACCAACATCCTGGAAGACTGGATGGGCCTGGACGCCGCGCCCATCGTCAACGGACAGTTCGAGAAGTTCGACGTATTCAAGTCGTAAGTTCCTGAAACAACGTTTACCCAATTATTTATCCAATAGGGAATGATGATGATAAGTAACGACACAGGTCTGATGGCCCATCTGCTTCGGCGCGCCGGTTTCGGCGCTACTCGTGACGAACTTGAAAAGTATCTTGCTCTGGGATACGAGGGCGCAGTAGAAGTTCTACTCAACCCTTCTGAACCCAACAACATGCCCGACGACCTGATCCGTCGCTACCACGTGGAGCAATCAGAGTTGCGTGACATAGCCGGTTCTGCTGCCTACTGGATGTACCGCATGATCAGCACCTCGTGTCCGCTGGAGGAAAAGACCGCCCTCTTCTGGCACGGATTATTCGCCACCGGCTACGCCAAGTTGAACCAGGCCCGTTCATTGCTCAATCAGGTGGACATGTTCCGACGGTCCGGCATGGGTAGTTTTGAAGACCTGTTGGTGGAGTTGTCTCAAGACCCGGCCATGATCGTTTGGTTGGACAACATTGAGAACCATGGTTCAGCCATCAACGAGAATTTCGGACGTGAACTCCTGGAGCTCTTCTCCATGGGCATCGGGAATTACACAGAGGATGACATCAAGGAATGTTCTAGGGCCTTTACCGGTTGGACCCTGGGCAATGCTGAATATATGTCCATCAGAGCTGCCAAGGACTCCATCTGGCCCTACGGACGTATCGCCTGGCACTTTGACTATCGGGAAGAAGATCACGACGACGGCGAGAAGACCTTCCTTGGAGAAACGGGCAACTTCAACGGCGAAGACATAATCGCCATCATCGCCAAGCAAGAATCCACAGCCCAATTCGTGGCAACCCGGCTGTTCCAATTCTTTGCCGCTGATGAAGTCACCGAATACGGAGAGAAGGCCATCCAGGCCATGATGGAAACCTATTTCTCCTCCGGCTACCAGGTCCGTGATATGTTGCGAACCCTGTTCCACTCCGATTATTTCAAGTCGGAGGAAGCCCGTTACGCCCGCGTTAAGAACCCGGTGGAGATGGTGGTCGGCGCCATCCGCATGGCCGGCAGCTACCAAAATCCAGCCCTTGGCATCGAGAATGTGTCCCGGAACATGCTATTCATGGGCCAGGGCCTGCTTCAGCCACCGACGGTTGAAGGCTGGCATGAGGGCTCCGAATGGATTGACAGCGGCGCGTTGGTGGAACGGGTGAACTTTGTCGCAAAAGAGCTGTCCAACGTCAAAAGCCCTGGCGTGCGCTCCATCATCGACCGCCTTGAAGCGGGATCAGACGCCGGGATACTTGACCCGGATGAACTGGCTGACGGTTGCTTGGACTTGCTCGGCCCTATAGAGGTCTCCGAGGCCACACGGTCTGTGTTGGTGGAATATGCCGCACGCCTTGGTAACCTGGATCTGAAAGATCATCTACAGGGCGACCTTGCCGAGCAACGGGTCGGTAATATGCTCCGGCTGGTGGCGGCCACTAGGGAATATCAACTGGCTTAATCTCTCCTGACCAAGGGAGCCCATGTGAGCACGCAGACCAAATCTCCAGGCATCAGCTTGGATTACGTAAAAACCATTGGCATCGTCAATAACGGCTTCAATGGCCGGGGCTTTGCCAATCCCTATGACATAATCGCCGACGATGACGGCCAAATTTTCGTGTTGAACCGCTGTGACCCGGCTCGCGCCTCCGCCATCCGCATCGGTATCTGCAACCTGGATGACGAATACCTCGGCGAGTTTGGGCGCGGCAACGGCTCTGGCGACGGACAGTTTAACTGGGCCGTAGCAATGGCTCTAGATAGCCAAGGAAACCTGCACATTACCGACGAGTACAACCACCGCGTAACGACCTACACCACAGCGGGCGAATATGTTTCCCACTGGGGTACGCCGGGATCAGAAGACGGAGAACTGAACGGCCCGGCGGGGATAGCCTTTGATTCTGCCGACAATCTGTTTGTAGTAGACCAGCATAATTCCAGGGTCCAAAAATTTTCAGTTGATGGAACTTTCATCGCCAAATGGGGGAGCTCCGGCAGCGGCGATGGCAAATTCAACCTGCCCTGGGGTATCGCGGTGGACAGCGACGACAATGTGTACGTCGCCGACTGGCGGAACGACCGCATCCAAAAGTTCAGCAATGATGGCAAGTTCATCGCGGTGTTTGGCAGTTCCGGCCAAGGCGAAGGCCAGTTCCAGCGGCCCACAAGCATCACCGTAGATTTAGAAGGATTCATCTATGTGGCCGACTGGGGCAATGAACGCGTCCAGGTGCTGGCCGGCGACGGCAGCTTCCAGTTGCTACTAAAAGGCGAAGCCACGCTCTCCAAATGGGCCGACGAATACCTGGCCTCCAATCCGGAAGAAAAAGCCGAGCGGGACGTTTCCAACCTGACTCCTAACCTACCGGCCCACCTGAACACCCCCTACCACACCTCATCCCAGACAGAGCCTTATTTCTGGGGGCCGGTCTCTCTGACTCTGGACAATCAAGGCCGACTCTACGTGGTTGAGACCAACCGGCACCGCTTCCAGGTCTACCAGAAGCGCTAACTCAATACGCAATTATTTAAGCCCGACAGGTGTGAACCTGGTGGGCGATTACATTTCTGCACCATTCATTCTTCGTCCATTCCTAAAGGAGCCATCGCCATGAAAGCCGTTATCTACAAACGGCCATTCGAAGTCGCCGTAGAGAATGTCCCGGACCCGGAAATTAAACACCCCAACGACGTTAAGGAATCTCCCATAGGATCGCCTACCATAAAATGGTGGCATTGGTGCTGGGGACGAACATAATTCGCAAAGAATTGGGCTTGGCTGAAGTGCCCGTGCGAACTGCAGATCCGCTTTACTCCTTCAGTGGTCCGATCACTTAAACCCTTCTCAAGCAAATTTAGGAGGCTGATCCATGCGTATCGCAATTCCGGACTTGATATCGAACTCTTATTTCCCTGCAGTGGCGGCGGTTGAACTCGGATTTTTCAAAGCGGAGGGTTTAGACGCTGAACTGGAATTGATATTTCCCGTCCCGAAAACCATGGAAGACCTGCGGGACGGCAAGTTGGACTTCGTGGCCGGCGCTGCCCACGCCACCCTGCAGGCGTTTCCCAATTGGAAGGGCGCCAAACTACTGGCAACCTTGGCCCAAAACACCTACTGGATGCTGGTGCTCCGATCTGATTTGAACGTAGAGATGGGCGATGTGGAAGCGGTGAAAGGCCTTAGGATTGGGGCTGCACCCGGTCCGGATTCAACCATCCGGCAACTTTTGGTTGAATCTGGAATCGACCTTGAAAAGGACAAAGTGTGGGTTGGTCCTGTTCCAGGATCCACCGGGGCTGGCGTTTCTTTTGGAGTAAACGCAGCCAAAGCCTTGGAAGAAGGCGTTATCGACGGATTCTGGGCCAACGCCATGGGCAGCGAGGTGGCCGTCCGAAGCGGAATTGGCACCGTAGTGCTCGACGCCAGGCGCGGCATCTGCCCTCCGGCTGCGGTGCACTATACATTTCCGGCGCTTGTCACATCCGACAAAGTAATCGAAAAAGACCCGGAGAGCGTGCGTGCTGCCATCAGGGCAATCGTGAAAGTTCAAAAGGCTCTCAAGGAAGACCCTTCCCGGGCGACCGCAGTTGGGGAGAAACTATTTCCGGCCATGGAGGCGTCAATGATTGCCGGTCTGATCGAAAGAGACCTGCCTTTTTACGACCCCATGATTTCCGAAGATAAAGTAAACGGCATGAACGGGTTTGCCAAAGAGATAGGACTTCTAACGGAGACCGTTACCTACGATCAAGTTGTGGCCACGGAATTTATCAGCCTCTGGACCGAGTAGCTTCAGCAGCGCTTGGATCCGCTAGATAGCCCCGGTCTTCTGCAACGCTTCCAGACCGGTCTTGGAAATGCCCAACTCGCCACCTAGTATTTCCTCATTGTGCTCGCCAATTAGCGGTGCGCGACGAGTTATGCGCCAGGGCGAGGCGTTGTAGATGGCCGCCCCGCCAGGATAGGTAAACTCCTGGCCCAACTCTGAGTGCTCCACAGACACGAAAAACTCCCTGTCTTCTAGGTGCGGGTCGCCCATGATCTCTTCCATGGTGCGAACCGCTCCCCAGGGGAAGTTCAGTTCTTGCCCGCCTTCATAGGCTTCCACCAGCGGCATGTTGGCAAAGAAGTTTTTCAGGACGTCAGCGAAATGCTGGCCCGCTTCCTCAACTACCTTCAGGTCTTGGTACTTGTCATCCAAGAGGTCATCCGCCAGCCCGTGCTCGTCCATCCACGATGCCAGAACCTTGATTCTGGCCGGGGTGAGGTTGCTACCCGAACGGGTGGTGTTGATAAAGCCGCCGTCATTGGTGGCATGCTGGATGCCAGGGGACATGTCAACGGATGCATGCCGACCGGTATGTCGACGCACCACGTCACCAGTTGAGAGGTAGATCGCGATCGCGCCCTCGGTGGTCAGTGAGCAGGCTTCGTGGACTGAAACATCGATGTATTGCCCTTCTCCGGTGAAATCCCGGTGGTAGAGCGCGCCCATAATCCCAATGTACGCGTAGTGGCTGGCGATATGCCAGGCGTTGCCGCCACCAGGCGCGATGGGCGGAGCGTCGGGTATGTCTTCCACGTCATATCCAGATGATGCCATCTGCCCGCCCGCTCCCAGATGCAACAGATCGGTTGTCTTGTAGTCTCGCCAGGGACCGTCCTGCCCAAAGGGCGTAACCGAACACATGATCAGTCCCGGGTTGTTCTCCGATAGCGCCTCGTACCCCAAGCCGATACTTGGTAGGTAACCGGCAGGGAAGCTCTCTAGAATCAGAGTCGCTGTGGCGGCGAGTTTCTTGAAGACTTCTTGTCCCTCGGGCAGGGTGATATCCAAGGTCAAACCCCGTTTCGAGGTGTTGTAATGCCAGAAGTAAAGGCTGCGCTCCAGGTGTTCTTCGTCTTTTAGGAACGGGCCAACCTTCCGGGTTTCTTGTCCGCCCGGCGGTTCAATCTTAATCACATCTGCGCCCAGGTCGGCCATTAACTTGCCGCAGAATTGGGCGTGCTCACCGGTCAGTTCCAGGACCCGCACACCAGCCAAAGGGCCTGGCAGATTATTTCCAGTATTGGTCGAGGTCATTTTCTCACCTCTTCAATCGCCTGTTCAACGTAGGGGAACTTGGGAGTTGTTTCCGGCCAGAACACGCCTTCGTCGTAGCCTTCCAGCAGTTCCGCGTTACTCATACCCAGCAGGTCGCCCATGATGCTCGTGGTGTGCTGTCCAATCATTGGTGGCGGACCTTTCACGGCAATTTTATTGCCGTCCAGACGGAAGGGAGCGCCTTGGAACTTCCAATCACCCAACATGGGGTGATTCACCTCGGTGAACATGCCTCGGTGGCGAAGCTGAGGGTCGTTCTCAACACGGTCTTCAGAGCTCTGCACCGGCATGGCCCGCACACCGGCAGCCTGGCACACGTCAGCCAGTTCGTACTTGGCCAAAGTGCTGGTCCATTCCTCTATGCCTTTGTCCATCTCGTCCTGGTTGGCCAGACGACCTTTCAGGGTCGAGAATTTGCTATCTTTGGCCCAAGCTGGGCTGCCTAGGACTTCAATTAGAGTGGTCCATTCGTCATCAGAAAGGCAGGCGATGACACACCAATCGTTGTAGCCGCCGCCAAGTGTGCGGTAGGCGTTGTGGGGCGCGGCGATGGGGCCGCGGTAGTTGTTCATCACCGGAGCGCCAGGCCAGACCGTCCGATTACCGGGTGGATAGCCTTTCCGCCGTGACTCCCGGCCGTTAATTGACTTATCCAAGAACGCCGAGCCGGTGAGGGTGATGCCGGTAATCATTTGGGACAGGTCAACGTGCTGGCCTTGACCAGTGTTATTGCGGTGCTTGAGGGCGGTCAGCGCGCACATTGCGCCGTACATTCCGCCGGTGTCATCCAGGTAAGACCAGCCCCAACCGGCGGGTTGTTCGCCGGGCAGGCCAGACAGATGGGTAAGCCCAGACAACGCCTGAGCGGCCGGCCCCATTGTGCCAAAGTAGTGTTGGCGTCCAGTCTGACCAAAACCAGCCATGGAGACATAGACGACGTCCGGTCGCAGTTTCTTCAGTTCCTCGTAACCCAAGCCCCAACGCGACATGATACGTGAGCTAAAATTCTCGATGACCACGTCGGAGACCGAGATCAGACTCTTGATGGCGTCCAGGCCCTTGGGATGGCGGACGTTAATCGATAGGCCCAACTTCCCTGCGTTGGTGTCGGCAAACTGGCCGGTGGAGTTTGGTCCCGGCTCCACACCCGGAGGCACGGTGAACCGGTTCAGCCGAAGCATGTCCATGTTCTCCGGCCACTCTACCTTGATTACTTCCGCGCCCAAGGTGGCCAGCCAGCGGGCTGCCCACGGTCCTGCCCGGACCCAAGTGAAGTCCACGACGCGGACTCCCTCCAGTGGTTTGTCTTTGCGACGCTTGCCGTTCTGATTGTCAGCCTGCATGGTCCTCGATCAGCCTTGAATCAATATTTTAGGGTTTTGCTGTATTACTTGAGCCAGGGCTCTGAAACAGCTTCGTCGGGCCAGAAGAATTCGAATCCTGCGGCCAACGCATATTGCTTATCGAGGTCTTCTCGGTCTCCTATGTGGTAGTAGACATCGGCCTCGAATTTGGCTTTAACATCGGACAGTTGGTGTTTGGAAACAGCAAAGTCATAGGCAATACCATGCTTTTCCCAAATAGCTCGCTGTCCACTGATGGGACGGTCAGAGCAACTGCCGACGATTATCCCTGCCTCTTGGGTCTTGCGGACTAATTCCATGGTCAGTACGCCAGGAGGATCACCCACCTCCAGAGTACCGTCGATATCGAAACTTATGAGTATAGCCAAGTGGGTTCATCTCTCCTCAAATTTGGTGCGTTTGGGAGTGAATGCTTTGTGAGCACTCGCCCCCACCCTAACCTTCCCCCTTGCGAGGGGAAAGGGATTTTAGTTGCTCTTGGTTGATTGGGTTCGGTTAGTCTGGGGTTGCGCTCCACACTGTGAAGTTGCCACCCATGGGCATGGGACCACCCGATACGCCAATCTCAGGCTTCACACCGGTTATGGTGCGGGCTCCGGCCCTCCCCTGTATCTGCTGGATGCAGTCTGTGTGCATCCAGAACCGGCTGCGGCCACTGCCAATGTTGCCGCCGCTGGGAAGAACTGGGTCTGGCCCCTCGATGCTGATGTCTTTCTGGTAGAAGTCCAGCGCGTCTCCGTTCTGCATCCCCCGGTAGCGGAGGCCTTCCAAATGGAACTGGTGGAACAGTGCGAAGCCGTCGTACATATTCTCAAAAGAAAGGTCGGCAGCGGTGATTCCAGCGCCCTCATAGATCTTGCGACCTGTTGACGCGGTTTCCGCTTCAACCTCATCCAGGGTTGGTAGAATGCTGCGCTGGGTGCCTCTGCTCGAGGCATGGTTGATGATATAAACGGGCTTCTGCTTCATGTCCTTAGCGCGCTCGGCGGTGGTGAACAGGTAAGCGCCAGAAACCATGATTGGAATGTCGTTATCAAATAGATTCGCCGGTTTGGCGATCCAACGGGCGTTCAGGTAGTCCTCTTCCGTCAGATGCTCTGGCCGGTGCTGGGCCCAATAGCCTTCCGGGAACAGCAGGCCGTTGCGCCTGGAGTTCGACATGAACGGGGCCATCATATCGTGGGATTTGCCGTACTTGCGGCAGTACTCGGCAAATTGTAGAGCCGTACCATAGGAGCCAGGAGCGCCCCAAAGTGTGCGACCCGGAGCCATGGCAAAGCTGCCTGGAACGGACTCTGAAGCGCTGATACCGGCCTGGTTGTAGCGGCCTTCCAGGTTGTGCCAGCTCTTGAGCACCAGGCAAGTGTGAGTACGGCCTTCGCCAACGGCCTGAGCCGCCACGACGATGGCATGAGACATACAGCCGGGGCCATACATGGTGAACTTAACGTTCGATAGCTCCGGCATGTTCTTCAGAATCCACTCGGCGCTCAGCTTGGCGATACCGTCCAATGGGTCGTCGGTCTGGTTGTAAGCGTTAACCACATCCATTGGGATGGGGTCGCCTTCCGGCCAGTGCGCGCCGGTGGTGGTTACGGGGTCAAGCACCAGACCATCGATCTGGCTCGGGTCAACGCCGGCGTCTGCAATCGCCTGTCTCAGTGCAAAGATGCTATTGGCGCCCATGGTGTTTTCGGCGGTTCCGTCCCAGCGTCTGGTAGTTGGCGAGTGGCCAACACCGACGGCTGCTACTTTGCCTTTATGTTCCCAGACTCCCAGCCCCTCGGTTGTTCGGTACATGGAAGCTGGAGCATTTTCTGTAGCCATAGTTAACTCCTGTGCGGGGTATTTCCTGTTCGGGGGTATTTATTAAGCGTATTTAGTAATTTAATCTAGGAAAGGCTAGCCTATTACTCGCCATTCAGGGACTTTCTGACCGTTGGCTGTCTCCTCAAATATCACTTCCACGGCGGCACCAACGGGGACATCGTCCACCGGAGTGCCGGGAAGGTGGGAGTACATCTGAATGCCAGAGTCTTCATCCAGCGTTATGACTGCCAGGTTGAACGGCTGATCCTGTTGCAACAACCTAACGGGGCAGTCATAGACCACACCGTAGTTGTAGATCGTGCCCTTGCCACTCATAAGTTTCCATTCCAAGTTGTCGCCAGACTTACATCGTGTGCAGGCCGCCACCGGGGGATTGTGGAGCCGGTTACAGGCGCTGCAATTTTGTATTTCCAATCTGCCTGCATTGGCGGCGTCCCAAAATGGTTTCGACAAATCGTCGGGTATCACACCCTGTTTTACCATAATTCCCACCTACTTCTGAATTTTATTGAGCGTAATTGATAACAAAGGTTTTACCGAGTCAACAATATTAACATTTCCCGATTATGTCAAAACCTAATGGTAGCGAGTTTAGATGTAATTGGCGGTGCCGACCGTTGATCAGTAAAAGTCCATCAGTAATCAAACAACCCAAAAATCCACCGGGAAATTGCCGGATCCAGTGGGTTGCAGGGCTGAAGCGCAACGTCTCTTCTCAGATGGCTTGGGCCTCCTGTGGCAATGCGAGGGGCCGGATCAGCGGCCATACACAGCCCGTCTTGGATACCGTCACCAAGACGAATGATGTCAGAGTCCCTTTTGAAAATCTGTTTTGGCGAGTCTGAACAAGGCCTTAAGAATATCAGTGAACCTGCCCTCGTTCCATCAGCCTCAAGACACAGATCGTACGCTTCCATAAATATCTGCCCAGGGCCGGGGTAATCAAACGCGAAAAATTCGTCCTCGGCAGTTTCAATTAGTTTGCAGGTGTGGACTTGTAGGGCGACATGTAACCTAACGGCGGCCCCCGAACCGGGAACGTCTAGGCAGTAAAACTGAGGCTCGTCCATAGGAGCACGGCAACTAAGATTGCAATCTTTTTCGGCATTGAAACGGAGTATAGCGTTTAAAAACCGTCCCCGCCAGAATGCCTCGACACTCTTGAACTACCAACTGACGGATCTTCAATAATTGAGCGTACCGGTGGCCTGCGACATTGACACTTTCAAGCGCCAAACCTACGATGTCTTAGATTGCTTTATACGTGCTGACCTTACTCATCGGCACGGTTTCTAATGCGCCTTGGCGCTATATTCGGAGATTCGAGCATGCCCACCAAACAAGACATTGCCCTGATCGCCCATTTGATGCGACGCGCCGGCTTCAGCGAGCCACGTGCCGACCTCGTAGCTCGCGCCGACAAGGGCTACGAAGCTGTTGTCGAGGAACTGCTCCACCCGGAAGACCAGCCTCCAATTGATGAAGAGCTGATGTATCGGATCCTTCCGGGCTACGAAGGCGCTCTCGGCCCGCCAATCAGCCAGGCTGATTGGATGTTCCGGATGGTCAACACTCAGCGCCCATTAGAAGAAAAAATCGCACTGTTTTGGCATCAGATGTTTGCCACCAGTAACTCTAAAGTGGACAACCCGCCGGAGATTGGCCGCCAGATTGCTATGTTCCGGGAGTATGGACTGGGCAAATACGGTGAGCTGTTGGTTGAATTGGCCAAGTCGCCCGCCATGATTTTCTGGCTGGATAACCACGGCAACCACGACGGTTCCATCAATGAGAACTGGGGCCGGGAATTGTTGGAACTCTTCTCCCTTGGAGTGGGCAACTACACCGAGGACGATATCAAAAGTGCCGCCAGGGCCTTCACTGGCTGGACCATTGCCCCTAAGATTCCCCGGAATCCCCTAGGCCGTTTCTTCTGGAATTTTGAGTACAAACCCGAGGATCACGACGACGAAGAAAAGACGTTCTTGGGTCACACGGGAAACCTGAACGGCGAAGACATCATGGGCATCATCGTGGACCAACCAGCTTCGCCACGGTTCTTGGCCCGACACCTCTACAGGTTCTTTGTTGCTGACGAACCAGACGTTTCTAGTTGGAGTTCCACACCACCCAACGACCCTGCAGCCATCGAGATTCTGGTTGACGCTTACAACGAATCACATGGAGATATAAGGGCAATACTGCGGGTGCTATTCAACTCTGACTTTTTCAAGACCTCCCAGTTTGCCAGGGTCAAGAGCCCGGCTGAGCTAATTGTCGGCACTGTGCGCATGGCCGGGAACTATGAAGGGTTCAGGCCCGGATTCAACAACCTGGCTCTAGAGTGCGCATGGCAGGGACAGGAACTGCTCAACCCGCCCAGCGTGGAAGGTTGGCACACTGGCGCGGCCTGGATCGACGCTGGTGCATTGATGCGCCGTGTCAATTTCGCGGCGGGTGTCCTGGGAGATATTTCCCACCCTGGTGTCCGAGCAATCGTCGACCGGGTCCAGTTGCAACCGAACAACTCGGCACAAACCATGGTCGCCGTTTGCCTCGACTCCATAGGACCGCTGCAGGTCAGCGACACAACCCTGAAAGAACTACTCAGCCACGCCCTAAAGGGCGGGGAATTAGCCTGGAACACGCCCGAAGAGATCAGCTCCTCAGAAGATAGAGTGAGCAAATTATTAGCCCTGATTGCCGCCTCAAAAGACTATCAATTCGCCTAACCCAGGTCGCCTAGCCAAACACCCGGAATAACTCCGGGGGAGATAGATAATGGCAACAACATCCAAAGACCCCGTCCTGGTCATACTGCAACTCACCGGGGCCAACGATTATCTGAACACGATTGTTCCCTATACCAACGGCCATTACTGGGACGCACGACCCAAAGTCAACATCCCGGCCGATCAGGTGGTGCCCATTGACGACGATCTAGCTTTCCGGTCGGATATGGATCAGTTCAAAGATATCTACGACAAAGGCAATATGGCCATCGTCCACGGCGTCGGATTTGAGAACTCGCCTCGGTCGCATTTTAGGGCAATGGACATTTGGCACACCTGTGAGCCGGACAAGATCGGCACCGACGGCTGGGTGGCCAAGGTAATCAGAGACCTGGACCCCACCGGGGAAAACGTGCTGAAGGGTGTGAACTTTGGACAAGGTCTGCCCAGGGCAATGACCATGCGTGGTGTGCCGATCACCTCTGTTAATCACCTGGCGACCTACGGCGTGTTCTCATCGGTCTCCGGGATTAACTCTCAAGACGAACGAACCCAGCTTCTGGACAGCTTTGCTCGGATGTACTCCCCAGCCATTGGCAATGGACTCACCATGGAATACATAGGTCAGACCGGACTGGATGCTTTGAGGGGCGCCGACATCATCAAGGTTGCTCCTCAGCAGTATTCGTCGACTGTCGAGTACGGCAGCACGTCGATTGCGACCAGCCTGAAGGACGTGGCCCAGGTGCACTTAGCGGGCCTGGGCACTCAGGTTTTCTACACCTCGCACGGCCCCTTTGACACCCACTTCAACCAGGGCGGCTCCCACGCTAAGCTCTGGATCGACATCTCCGAGGCCGTGGACAGTTTCTTCGCCGATCTCCAGGAGCACAACGCCAGCGAAAACGTGGTGATGATGATCTTCAGTGAGTTTGGCCGCCGCGTCCGCGACAACGGTACCGGCACCGACCACGGAGCAGCCGGTGTTGCCTTTGTCATTGGCGACCGAGTCAAGGGCGGAATGTACGGAGCGTACCCTTCGCTGAAACCTGAAGACCTCACCCAGGGAGACCTGGAACCGAACTACGACTTCAGAGGCTTGTACTCCACGATAGTGGACAAGTGGATGGGTCTGGACGCCGTGCCAATAGTGGGCGGTCAGTTCGAACAAATGTCGTTCGTCTAGAACACACGGGCATTACGGGCGGGAATATAATTTTTTTGGCGGGCCTGTTTTAGGTCAGCCTTTTGGAGAGCCGCAGTGCTGACAACAGTCGCCGCCGGTCGGGTTTTCGATTACAGCCATTGCATCGGAATGTACAGCCAGTCTGGCCAGGGATTCTGGACTCCCCAGGATTTTGTATTGGGCAAGAATGGCCGTGTCTATGTACTGAGCCGTGGTGTGGAACAGCTAGGCCAAAGGGTCAGTAAGATCAGCCTTGACCATGAGTTCCAAGGCCAGTTTGGGTCATTCGGCGGTGAAGACGGACGCTTTATCTGGCCTCGCTCAATAGACGTTGACCAGGACGGACGCGTCTACGTTTCCGACGAATTTACCAACCGCATTTCTGTATTTGACGCCGAGGGCGCTTTCCGCTTTAACTGGGGCCGGTTTGGCACCGATGATGGTTTGCTGAGCGGTCCATCAGGGATCGCCTTCGACTCGCAAGACGACCTCTGGGTAGTCGACAGCCTGAACCACCGGGTGCAACGCTTCGCCAAGACCGGTGGGTTCAAGTCGAATTCCGGCCAACAGGGCACTGAAGACGGAAGCTTTGAAATGCCTTGGGGCCTCTGCATCGACCGTAACGACGATATTTACGTGGCCGACTGGGGCAACAACCGCGTGCAGAAATTCTCCCCGGACGGAAAGCTGCTGGTGAAATTTGAGGGTACGTCAAACGGACTGGGTTCGCTAAAAGGGCCTTCCGGCGTGGCCGTGGACTCAGAAGGCGACGTATACGTGACCGACTGGGGTAATCACCGCGTTCAGATTTATGATGCCGATGGCCGTTACATCACAACCTTGGTGGGAGATGCCCAAGAACCGTCACCCTGGACGCAGACCTACATCAACGCCAACCCCGAGATGATTAAGGCCAGACGGCGGGCCGACATGGAACCAGAATGGCGCTTCCGCAGGCCTGTGGCGGTGAATGTCGACGCCGATGACAGGATTGTAGTCTTAGAGTCATACCGCCACCGACTTCAAATCTACAACAAGCTCAAGGACTACCAGGAACACTCGCTGAACCTGTAGCCCGAATTCGCAGTCGCCAGTCTTACGCGGGGAACAGCACTGACCCCTTGTGCCCTGTGTTGGCGACTTTGAACAGATGTCCGCCGTGGGTGGTCACGTACAGTATATCCAATCCGCGCCCGCCAAAGGCACAGTTGGTTGGCCAGTCAACTGGCGTCGGGTGGGTTTCCAACACCCGCCCTGAAGGTGAAAACACGTAGATCATCGGTCCCGGTCCAGCCTGACGCCAACCACCGCAAGCAATGATGTTCCCCTCGGTGTCCAAACACATGCCGTCCAGTCCTCGGTGCACGCCCCTGAAGTCCTCCCCAAACGAGTGCAAAACCATATGTTCGCCCAAGGTATCGTCATCCAGCAGAGGATAGGCGCGCAGTTCCCGTACGCCATCGTAATCACTCTGAATCACATAGAGTGTCCGTTCGTCATCGGATAGCAGCAGGCCGTTGGGCGCCGTCGTCCCGTAGGTCATGCGCTGAAGAGTCCAACCGCCTTCAGCATCAAGATCTGGGTTTAACCGCAGCACCGAGGCGTGGTCTATCTCTCGATTCTCAGCGAGAATCTGCCGGTTTGGGTCGGTGAACCAGATGCGGCCCTTCAGGTCAATGGCCAGGTCGTTTGGCGTATTGTGGCGTTTGCCGTCCAGCAGGTTCGGCAACGGCATGTTGGAGCCGTCTGGTGCGAAGTGGAGTATCGTCCGTCCGCCACCGGAACAGCCAAACAGGCGACCTTCAGCGTCGAACATCAGCCCGTTTGTGCCGTTGGTGTTCGTCCGGTACTCGGTGACCTCTCCGGAGTCCGGGTTATAACGCATGATTCTGCTGTTTGGGATGTCGGTAAACAGCATGGCTTCACCGTCCCATGCTGGGCCTTCCGAAGTTCCACCGTAGGGCCCGGCAACCAGTTCAAAATCCCAGTCCATTGCTCCCTCCATCAATCCCTCCAAAGCCTCTTAGGCTGTCAGATAGTCGTAGTGCTCACCGGCCAGGTCAACCATCCGATCCAAGTCTTCATCAAGCAGGTAACGCTGGTCAATCAAATCTTTAGTCGCCTGTTTCACCAACCCCATGTACTGGTCTTTAGAGTCGTATCTCTCTTTGATGGACTGACGCTGGTCTCCGGACTCCTCCCGTTTTTCGCGGGTGGCCGGGAACGGAATCATGGAACCCCGCAGCGTGCCGCCGGACGCCCCTCCGGTGCCAATAACCTGTCCGCCTCCGCCTATGTCCGGGTGACGCAGGTTCCAACCGGCGTGGGTGGCCAATGGCACAGTGATGAACGGGAGGCGGATGCCTGAGATTTCGTTGGCGTCTTCGTCAACTGCTGACACCTGATGCGGAAACACCTTTCCGATTACGGCTGGTGTCTTCGTTGGGACCATCGGATTAGGGCCAAAGTCCAGGCGGGTAAAGCGGCGGGCAGGGTTGGGCAGTTTCGCTCCTGGGATTCTGCCGAAGGCCTCCGCAACACCTTCCGGACTAACCGCCGTGCCATCATCGATTCTTGGGTGCTGACTCGGCGGCGCGGCTTCTCCAGTAGTTACCCAGCGGTCTAGGTTGGTCAGAGCAGCCCGCAGCAGACCTCGGTACTCGATGATGTTGAACTTGTGCTGGCCGTGATAATTGTCCGCATCGTTGTCTACGGGCGGGAAAGCTCCCAGAGCATGCTGTGCTCCGGAAATGACGTAGATGCGCACTTCGTCGGGCGCTGCCATGTCTTTGTCTCCAGCGATGTTGCTGTGCATCAAAGAACCATGACCAGCCCAGTACTCCGACGGCGTATGGGTGTACATGATCTTGGGCAGTTCGCCTTGGGCAGATAGTCGAGTTAGGATTCCATCCGTCAGACCAGTCTCGGGGTCAGTCTGGGTGGCGTCGCTGAACGGGAACAGACTATTGCCGCTCCGAGTGGCCTGGCTTGAAGGCTGGGCGAACCGGTTATTGAACTCGCCCATCTTGCCGCCGGCCACATGGGGCATGAAACCATCAAATGCTAAGCGTCCTTCTTCGTCACGATTTAGACCAAGATAGAGGAACAACCGCAAAAATCGGGCGCTTTGTGAGACGCCAAAGCTATAGGCGTAATCAATCAGCCCGGCCAGCGGGTTTCCTTCTGCTGACGAGGCGTACCTGAAGAACGTAGCCGAGTCCCTGGTTGCCAGATTGCCGAGCCCTACTACCGGCGCGCCGGTGGTCGTATAGATTACCTGGTAAACCTTGCCCGGCTCGAAACCTGCTGGCAGGTGCACGTGGCTATCGTCCGCGACGGCAGTCCCGTTCTCTAATCGGGCAAATGACCACTGGTCTCTGGGGACGATCTGCTCTGAAGCATCTTCATGTTCTTGTACAGTCATCACTGCGGACTGGTCATTAACGTCGCTGGCCTTGTAGGCCTGGTGGTTGCGACTGGAAAGGAATTCAACCTGAGATGGCGAGTTCAATTGGAAAGTTACGACAATCTTGCCGGAGACCGGTCCACCTGAAGTTACGGCATCCGGGATGTTGACCCGAAGCATCCCCGGTACATCGGGCACGTCATGCTGCCAGGCACACCAGACCACTGTGTAACCCTGTCGCATCAAGAAGCCATTGCCTGGGTCAATGGGGGCGTCTGGCGACTGGTCCGGCGCACTGTTAATGTTTCTGAGGGCCAGTTGTTTTCCGCGGTTGGGCACATCCATCAGGATACGACGGTTGCCGAGTTTAGCGTCTACGGGCCTCAGGATACGAAAGTCCGAGTAAAACTCGACCAGTCCATCCGCGTTTCTGGGGGCCAGTTCTATGTCGGCGATAGTCTCGTTGGCACTGTGCTTTGGGTCCGCAACGAAATGAACCACGCCGTCCAGTTGCTCGTAGGCCCCGGCATCTCCGAAGACCTGGCCTCCGGCATACGGGTTAGTGGACTTGATCTCGATCGATTTGACTGGCATTGCACGTCCTTTTTAAATCAGGTCTAAAGACAATTTTGATGTTGGCTAGGATTCTAACCCAAGTCGGTAAACAGAGTGACCGTTACCCCGGAAGATTCTATTCTTTCCCTTTCCGGCGCTGGAATCCCCAACAGGGTGCCAAGTAGGTATTCGTTATATTCGCCCAGTAACGGGCCAGGAGTCCTGACCTCTGCGGGGGTTTTGGAAAACCGGGTAGTTGGGGTATGAGCAAATCGATTTTTGGCCGAATCTCCAGGCACGTAACAAACAGTTAACATCTTCGACATATGTGCGAAACATCAACAAGCAATAATAACCGCTAATTGGTAATATTATTCTTTGTGGAAATCCCACTCTCCGTTGCCATTTTTGGCTACGCAGGAGTTCGTTTTTGCCCCTAACTCTGCCCTGGTCGAGTAAATCCAAACGAAAGACTGGTCTGTCGTCTTTTAACGGCCCAGAAAAATCGGACCAATCCGTAACTTCATCCCAGGACGGCCTGAGCCGATCCGATACTCACCCATTGCTCGCCCTGCGCGGCATCACCAAGCGATTTGGTGACCTGGTTGCCAACGACAACATTACCGTGGACATCTTTGGCGGAGAAGTCCACGCGGTGCTCGGCGAAAACGGAGCAGGGAAGAGCACGCTGATGAAGGTCATCTACGGCGTGAACCAGCCAGAAGAAGGCACCATCTTATTCAGGGGCGAAGACGCCCAGATCCGATCCCCGCGCGACAGCCGAGCTCTGGGTGTGGGAATGGTCTTCCAGAACTTTGCGCTGATTCCCGCCCTGACCGTGACTGAAAACGTCGCGTTGTTCCTGCCTGACCAGGGGATGATTCTGAGTCGCCATGCCTTGAGCCGGCAAATAGAGGAAGTTTCAGAAAGATACAACCTGCACGTAAGTCCGTCGGCCAGAATCAGCGACCTCACTATGGGTGAGCGCCAAAAGGTTGAGTTGATTAAGCTCATCATGGCCAAAGCCCAGGTGCTGATTCTTGACGAACCGACCAGCGTCCTGGCCCCCCATGAAGTTCAAGGATTATTCGAGGTCTTCAATGAACTGAGACGTGACGATTACGCCATCCTATTCATTACCCACAAGATTCCGGAGGTTCTAGCCTCCGCTGACCGCATCACGGTGCTTCGACATGGCGCTGTGGTCTCAACAGGAACGAGCGAAGGTGTCGACGGCGACAATCTGGTATCCCTGATGATGGGTATCGACCTCGAATCGGTACCGCCAAGAGCCCGAATCCAAAGTGACATTGAATACGATTCCAAGAAGATTGCCTATCAAAGGGAAGTCGCTGAGGGTGGGGTTACTCCCGCAATTGAATTCAAAGACGTGTGGACCAGTGAAGCAGACGACCCCAGGGGTTTGCACGGTATCAATTTCAAAGTGATGCCCGGCGAGATATTGGGAGTAGCCGGCATCTCTGGCAACGGCCAACAGGAATTGGGCGAAACCCTCTTGGGGGTGATTAACCAAAGAAGAGGAAGCATCTTCCTGGCCGGAGAAAACGTGAGAGGCTGGTCTATCGCCGACATCCTTGAAGCTGGTGTCAGCTACGTTCCAGAAGACCCTATTTCTATGGCCATGGTTCCGGAGATGCGGGTGGACGAGAACCTGGTACTTGGCGAACTCAGTAACTACGGCAACGGAGGAATCTGGCTGGACCTATCCGGCATCAGGGAAAAGATCAACACCGCTCTGAGCAATTTCCCGCTACGATTGGCGCCCCATGACATGCGGGTGGACAAGTTGTCCGGCGGCAATGTCCAGCGGGTGGTCCTGGCCCGAGAGATGGAACTCACTCGTGATGCCTCGATCGCACCCAAGGTACTGATGGCCTATTACCCAACGCGAGGCCTGGACGTGATAACCGCCGAAGCCACCCGCCGTCTGATGCTGGATTATCGTGACCGAGGAGGGGCCATTGTCTTAGTCTCGGAAGACCTTGATGAACTTCTATCGCTCAGCAGCCACATGGTGGTGATGTTTCAAGGCAACATTGTCGACGAGTTCCCAACTGAAGCAGCCTCTATCCAAGAGATTGGCGTGCTAATGACCGGAACCACCGAATAACCAATGACCACCCCAATCTCTTTAAACCAAGCCCGGGGCGTCGCCATCACGCTGACGGACCGCCCCATTGTGCGGTCTCTAATGGCCGTTGCATTTGCGTTCATCGTCTTTGGTATCTTCATTGCCATCATCGGCCGAGACCCGTTTGAAGTCTATGCCAAGATGTTTGAAGGGACCCTGGGCAGCAAGGTGGGCCTAAGTGAAGTCGGAGTCAGGATGATCCCCTTCGTCCTAACGGCACTGGCAGCGTCAATTCCCGCCCGAGTAGGACTGATTAACGTCGGCGGTGAAGGTCAACTGTATATCGGCGCTTGGGCCGCCACTGGAGTGGCGCTCTATGTAGATTTCCCGACCATTTGGCTCATGCTCCCGGCTATGGCTTTTGCCGGTTTTCTGGGCGGCGCTGTCTGGGCCGGATTTGCCATCGCGTTGCGGCATTTCCGAAACGTGAACGAAGTCATTTCGACGTTGCTGTCTAACTATGTCGCCATCCTTTTCGTCAACGTGTTTGTCTTTGGCGCCTGGAAGAACCCTACCGGCTTCGGCTACCCCTACACCGCCAACTTTGAAGTCGAGTCCATCCTGCCGGCCATTGCCGACACTCGCTTGCACTTTGGCTTGGTACTCCCGGTAATCGGAATTATCGCAACCTACCTGTTCCTCAGCCGAACTAGGTGGGGGGCCAACATGCGTGCCGTCGGCGGGAACCCGGACGCGGCCCGTCGTCGCGGCATACCTGTCCTACGCTACCTCATCATCGCCATGCTGGTCGGCGGCGGTCTAGCCGGTCTTGCAGGTATGAGTGAGGTGTCCGGAATCCAACACCATTTGCGACCTGGAATCTCCAACAGCCTGGGGTTCATGGGGTTCTTGGCTAGCTGGATGGCCAACCACAACCCGGTCGCCATCATTGGCACCTGTTTCCTGATTGCCGTGATCGTGGTTGGCGGCGATGTTCTCCAATTCAGCGGTAACCTGCCATCGGCAGCCATGTTGATTTTGATTGGTCTTGTCCTGTTTTCGATTCTCGGCTTTCGCCGTTTTGAGCGTAAGACAGAATGAGCGACGTTTGGTTGGTACTTGGCGGTACACTGACCGGAGCGGTTGGCCCTGGGATATCCGTCCTCTACGCCACCTATGGTGAGTTGATCACCGAGCGGGCTGGCAGGATTAACCTGGGCATCGAAGGCTCAATGCTCATGGGAGCCTGCTTCGGCTTCATTGCCACCGTCGAAACAGGGTCAGTCACGGTGGGCATTTTTGCTGGCATGATTGGCGGCGGCGCTTTAAGCCTGATTCTGGCTTACTTGGTCATCTACAGAAACACGAACCAACTGGCCACGGGCTTTGCCCTGACTCTCTTTGGCGCGGGCATTACAGCCTACGCCGGACGCAGCTATGTGGACAGTACTATCGGGGGATTAAATCCGATTTCCATACCGTTCTTATCTGAGATACCCAAGCTCGGAAGCGCGTTGTTCGAGCAAGACATATTGGCCTACACTGCCTACGCGCTGGGGCCATTGCTCTTCTGGGGGCTGCATTACACCCGAACCGGTCTGAGTCTGAAAGCAGTGGGCGAAAGCATCAGCGTTGCCTACGCAGCCGGAAGAAATCCTTACGTCATACAGATAGCCGCCATTGCCATCGGCGGAGCTTTGGCCGGTCTGGGCGGAGCCCAGCTCTCTCTGGGATTCACTCACACCTGGTCAGAAGGGATGACCGTCGGTCGCGGCTTCGTGGCCGTAGGACTCGTCATTTTTGCCATGTGGTCTCCACTCAGGGCCATGGTCGGCGCGTTCTTGTTCGGCGGTGCCATTGGTCTGCAATTACAGCTTCAGACGGTTGGCGCACCAGTATCGCCATTCATTCTGGACATGCTCCCGTATTTGATAATTATCTTCGTCATGGCCCTTTGGAGCCGTGCCTCAGCCCGCGCCATGCCAGAGGGGCTAAAGGGAGTGTTGAAAGCAACAACTTGACGCATTCACCAACGTAGTTCAGCTAAAAACCAACCAAAGAATGACATGACCACCGTCTTATCAGTTAAGTCATGTTTTGAATATGCCGGGCTTTTCAATCACGTCGATTGCCCGAGTTCACCAAATAGTCCCTAAAAATTCAGGAGGAAGAAGTTTGTATAACCGGATTCGGAAACTACCCATATTCACGCACTCCCATCGAATACTGATTGGGGTATTCATGCTCATGGCCATCGTGGCCTTGGCCGCTTGTGGCAGTGATGACCCCACCGCTGTCCCAGCCCAGCCAACAGCAGTCCCAGCCAGTTCTAGCACTGACACTTCAGGACCAACGACAACCACGGCGACCACACCGTCCACCGCTGAACTCCACGGCGGCTCCCCAGATATATTCCTCAAGGGATTTGAGGATGCCGCTGCCGACAGTTCGTTCCGTGCAACCTCTAAGTTTGCCGCCGCAGCCAAACCCTTGGCCGCCGGTGAAAAATTGAAGGTTGGCTTCATATTTGTCGGTTCCCAGAAGGACCTTGGTTACAACCAGGCCGCCGCGGAAGGCAGCCAATACCTGGAAAAGGCCTTCCCAGACATTGAAGTTCTCCGCTCTGAGAACATCCCGGAGACCGCCGACGTTCAGGCAGTTGAAGAGCAGATGATTCGAGACGGAGCCACGATTATTTTCGCCACCAGCTATGGCTACTCAGGACCCACCAAGGCGATCATTGAAAAGCACCCGGATGTCATGTTCCTACACATGGGTGACGTAGAGAGCTTTGAAAACTACTCGTCATTCTTCGGCAACATCTGGCAGTTGGAGTACGCTGCCGGCCAACTGGCCGGTCACACCTCCAAGACAGGCAAATTAGGCTTCATCGCCGCGTTCCCCATCCCACAAACATTGCTCAACGTGAACGCATTCCACCTCGGAGCGCAATCGGTTAACCCCGACATCAAAACAACATTCGTGTTGACCAGTAGCTGGTGCGACCCGGCCAAACAGGCCACTGCTGTACAGGCCATGGTTGAAGCTGGCGTGGACGTACTCACCCAGCACCAAGACTGCACCAAGACCATCGTTGAGGCTGCAGAGAGAGCGGGTATCTACGTCTCCGGCTACCACCAGGACGCCAGCCCGGCTGCCCCCAACGCATGGTTGACCGGCGCTGCCTGGAACTGGGGCCCGGTCTATTCTGAGATCGTTGCTGAGATCCGCCAGGGAACCTACAAGAGCTCGGTCATGTTCCAAGGATTGGACGCCGGCTGGGTTAAGTTGTCTCCCTTTGGCAGTTTCCTCTCAGATGAGGTGAAACAAAGCATTTTAGACACAGTTGAAAAGCTGCGTTCTGGCAATTTCCAACCCTTCACCGGCCCCATCACAGACCAGGACGGCGTGATTCAGATTGCCGACGGAGTGGTCCCGACCGATGCACAACTGCAAGGTACCGGTTACCTCCTACAGGGCATCACCGGCAGGACCAACTAACTTCAGGCATAATTAATGTTCATTAGCAAATATAGGGACAAGTCCGGCAATGGCCGGACTTGTCCCGAATTCTCGGGGTTGCCCCACTTTCTAAGGAGTACACCGTGGCTACTACAGTTTCCGCCGACCCATACGAATGGCCCTACGACGGCGACATCGTTCCCAGTCACACGGCCCTGCTCCTCATTGACTGGCAGCACGACTTCTGCGGACCTGGCGGCTACGTGGATACCATGGGCTACGACATCTCCCTGACCCGAAGGGGCGTTGAACCAACCCGTAACGTGCTGGAATCCTGCCGTCAAATACCCGGGTTCACCATCGTGCACACCCGCGAGGGCCACAAGCCTGACCTTTCAGACTGCCCGCCCAACAAGCTGTGGCGGTCGCGACAGATCGGCGCTGGCATCGGTGACGCTGGCCCCAACGGCCGAATACTCGTGCGCGGCGAACCCGGTTGGGAGATAATTGACGAGCTGGCTCCGCAAGAAGGCGAGCCGGTCATCGACAAGCCGACCAAGGGTGCATTCAGCTCCACTGACCTAGACCTGGTGCTCCGAAACAGGGGCGTCACCCATATAGTGCTCACCGGCATCACAACCGATGTTTGCGTGCACACCACCATGCGAGAAGCCAACGACCTTGGCTACGAGTGCCTACTACTGGAAGACTGCACTGGCGCCACAGACGAAGGCAATTATGCCGCCGCCCTGAAAATGATCAAGATGCAGGGTGGAGTGTTTGGTGCGGTCTCTAATTCCAGTGATTTCATTAACGCAATTACCCAATAGATTCACAATGAATGGAGACCAATGGATACCCGTACTAGTTTCCGGATTGCCGTAGAAGACGCCCAGGCCTTTGCCACTGACAAAGTAGACCGCAGGCCCGGTTTCATCTCTACTGTTGCCAGGATGGGCAAGGCCCAGAAGCGGGATATCCGTGCCCTGCCGAAAATAACCAACGGCCGGCGCGGGCCGGTGGGCGACGCGGGCCGCCTGATGGCCGAGGGCGCAACTTCCGCAGTTGAGCAGACCAAGATAGCCCTTGAGGTCATCAAACAGCTGCAACCGGAACTCAACGCCTTTGCCCACATCGCTCCGGAAGCTGAACTGATAGCCATTGCGGAAGCATTGGACGCAGAACGGGCCAATGGCAAGATACGTAGTCCAATCCACGGTCTGCCAATCTCAGTGAAAGACGTAATCCACGTAAAAGGTATGCCCACCAGCTCCGGCTCCAAAGTCATGGAAGGGTTCATGCCCGACGATGATGCCACCGCAGTCCGACTGCTAAGAGAGGCTGGCGCAATCATCATAGGGAAAGCCCACACCCATGAGTTCGCCCTGGGCGTGACCACACCACAGAGCAGAAACCCGTGGGATACCAGCCGCGATCCGGGTGGCTCCAGCGGCGGTTCCGCAATCACTATTTCGACTGGCATGAGCCTACTCAGTTTGGGAACCGATACCAGGGCTTCCATCCGAGTGCCCGCATCTTTGTGCGGCACCCTGGGTTACAAGCCAACCTATGGGCTGGTGTCCACCGACGGTATCGTGACCCTGTCTTGGACCATGGACCACGCAGGATTGATGGGACGCACCAGCGAAGATGTGGCCATCATGATGAACATCATCCAGGGTTTTGACGCCAAGGATTCCGGGACTCTCGATCTGCCCAATGACGACTACACTGATTACCTATTCAAAGATGTAACCGGCCTTCGAGTCGGCCTGGCAGTAGAGGCCTTGGAAGGCGCAGACCCTGAGACGCTAAAGACATTCAATGCCTGCGTGGAATTGCTGAAGTCACTGGGTGTTGAAATCGTTGAAACGAATCTGCCATCGGCCGACGATTTCCGTCTGGCAAACAACCTTGGGCTGATTATCAGTCGGGTTGAAGCCGCGGCGTACCAACGGGCATTCCCCGATGCCGGGCCGTTATATATCAAGCAGGTTTTTGAACAGCTGGACGAGGCGTCACAAATCAAGGCCGTGGATTATATAACCGCCCAACGGTTCCGGTCGGAGTTCCAAGAACGCATGCTCGCCGAGCTGAAAGGTTTTGATGCGTTCATTATGCCCACAACCCTGGTACCTGCGGTCAAAGCAGAAGAAACAGAGCAGTACCTGACCATACTTTCTAGGAATTGTATTCCCTGGAGCATGATTGGCTTCCCCACGCTATCGGTACCAGCTGGCCTCACCTCGGGTGGCCTGCCGGTTGGAGCGCAACTAGTAGGGGCGCCGTTCGATGACGGCATCATCCTGGCCCTAGCCTCAGCGTTGGAATCGGCCACCGAGGACCTCCGACCCTAGTCGGGTGCAATGACACTAACCACTACGCTGCTTGGCTCGAACCCTAGCCCCCGCACCGATGTGCGCCTTGCTCCCAAAGTCAGCAATATTGGCTTCAAAGCCAACCGCTACCTGAACACGGCCGCAGTTTCCGGCGAGGCCATTGTCGCCAGTTCCAGGGCCGTTTATATCACCACTGACGGCGGGAACATTTTTGCTGTATGCCCTCTGGACCAGCAACCGCATCCCAGGTCGTTGTTGACCGATCTGGACCTTTCGCATTTGCAGTTTGGGCTTCGTATACGGGTCCAAGACGGGTCATTAAATTTCAGCAACGGCGTCGAGTTAGACCTAAGAGACAGCCAAGTTTGGCAGACAACGCCACCATCAGTTTCCGACGCAGTTTCCCTCCTCGAGTTGGGAGACAGGTGCCAAGCACTGATACAGACCGCCCAGGACATGCACCTCCGCGAATCTCAGGGCCAAGAGAACCTCGGCATGGCACTGCCGTTTTTTAGTCCGAACACCGCAGCCCCACAAGAGACTCAATTACCAAACGGCGCTTCGCCGTTGGTAACCGCTGGGGTTCAGCAGGTAAGAGAACTGCTGCCCTTATGTGGCTGTGGCAACTTTGAGACAATTCTGGGCCTCTCAGAGCAGTTAATCGGACTCGGCCACGGACTTACGCCGTCGGGCGACGACTTTGTCGGCGGGCTGCTGTTCATGTCTTTCCATTTGAACACGGTCTATCCAGTTGAGCGATGGTGGGCAAAAGGCGATACTTCCAATCTGTTAGAGCGGTCAACGCTGCTGACTTCAGACATCAGCCACGCCTTGCTCACCGACCTGGCTGAGGGCGAAAGCCATGCTTCCCTAAATGAATTGGCCAAAGAATTACTCACCGATTCGAGCCCGTTTGATGCCGCCAAGCACGTGCGCAATATCACCCAGATTGGCCAAAGCTCCGGTTGGGATATGCTGACCGGAATGCTGGCAGGACTACTGCCGGTAATCCACCGAGCATGAACAATTTTATCTCCTACTGCTGCCTAAATTGACCGGAGTTGAACCCATAGACATCAAGGAAAAAATACAAGCTGCCAACGCAGAAGCGTTCAACCGCATCGTGTCCGCTGACCCGGTGCTCGTGGACATTCGACCTGCAGGGGAAGTTGTTCCCGGCTTGGAAGACCGCATGGTTCTGCACTCTGGCCCGCCAGTGGAATGGCGGAACATGAGCGGAGCACAGAAAGGTGCGGTCATCGCCATGGCCATCTTTGAATGCTGGGCTGACGACATTCAGAGCGCTGAGGAGTTACTCAGCGGTGGCGGAATAAAACTGGAATCGAACCACCATCACGACGCGGTTGGCCCTATGGCCGGGACCATCTCCAAGTCACTACCTGTCTACGTGGTGGAAAACCGCGCCTACGGCAACCGGGCGTATTGTCGATTGGTGGAAGACCAGCAGCAGTTTGGCAACTACCACACTGAGGCCATCGATGGACTCCGCATGTGGCGGGATGTCTGGGCTCCTTCCTTGGGGCAAGGTATCCGGCATATGGGCGGCCTGAGCCTCAAACCAATCATAGCTAAGGCCCTGCAGATGGGGGACGAGCTACACAACCGCCCCAACGCCGCCAGCGCAATCTTCGCAGGAGCCATGGGCGTTCCGATGATTGAAGCTGGTGTTGTCACCGCCAATCTGACCAGCACCCTAAGTTATATCGCGGGTCATGACCTGCTGTTCTTGGGGCTAGCCATGGCCTCGGCCAAGTCGGCGGCCGACTCTGCTCGAGGGATAGAATATTCCACCGTGGTGACAGCTATGGCCCGCAACGGCTACGAATTTGGCATTAATGTCAGTGGTCTCGACGGCGATTGGTTCACCGCGCCGGCGCCGGCGATCGATGGTCTATACCTGCCCGGCTATGGGGAGGGAGATGGAGGGTTCGATATGGGGGACTCGGCCATCACCGAAACTGTTGGTTGGGGTGGGTTTGCCCTTGGCGGCGCGCCAGGCATTTTGTCACTGGTGGGCGGCACTCCCGAAGAAGCCCTAAATTACAGCCGCGAGATGCGCGAAATCACCACCGGCCTAAGTCCAGATTATTCCATACCAGCCCTTGGATTTGAGGGCACAGCAGTGGGCATCGATATCAGAAAAGTAGCAGCATCTGGCACCCTGCCAATCATCGATACGGCGATAGCACACAAAAACCCCGGCCATTCCATCATCGGGGCCGGGTTGGTGCGCCCGCCCATGGTCTGTTTCCACAACGCACTCAGAGCATTTGCCGCCAAGTATGGTCTGGGGTAGGGCGAGTTTTATGATTACAGAATCGGCCTTACTGGAAAACCGCTACTTCGATTCCGTGTTCCTCATGCGGGTGTCCAAACGCCTGAGCGAACAGCCGGGGATCAACTACGCTGCTATGGTTATGGGCACGCCCAAGAACGTCCAAATCCTGGCCGACGCTGGTTATGAGGGAATCGATTCCCTGGGTGCGTCCAGCAACGATTTAGTGGTGTCTCTCAAGGCGGACTCGGTAGACGCTGCCCAAGAGGTTATTAACTCCCTTGAGAAATTCCTAGTCCGTGACACCAACAAGGTGGCTACCGAGACGAAGGTCCGGACCATTGACCAGGCTTTAACCCAGCAGCCGGATTCAAATCTCGCCGTCATCTCAGTGCCGGGTGAGTTTGCAGCCAGGGAGGCCCGCCAGGCGCTGCAGAATGGACTCAACGTTTTCCTATTTAGCGATCACGTTTCGATAGAAGACGAACTGGCGCTCAAGCAAACTGCCGCGGAGAATGGGCTGCTGGTAATGGGACCGGACTGCGGCACCAGCATCGTTGGCGGCGTTGGCCTCGGTTTTGCCAATGCCGTCCGCAAAGGACCCATCGGCGTGATTGGCGCTTCAGGAACGGGCACTCAGGAAGTGACAGCTCTGGCCCACCGCTGGGGTTCCGGAATCTCCCACGCCATCGGCGTCGGCGGCCGCGATCTGTCCGATGACATCGGCGCTATCTCCACGCTGCAAGTGATGGATGCCCTGGACAAAGACCCCAACACGGCAGTTATTTTATTGGTCTCAAAACCGCCCGGATCCAAGACGTTGGCCCTCGTGAATGAACGCATTGCCGCCTGTTCCAAACCAGTGGTTACCTGTTACCTTGGAAGCGAAAAAGGACTATTCCCCGATTCCAATAACGTCACCACCGCGCACAACCTGGACGATGCCACCACTGCCGCCATTCGACTGGCCGGCGGCATGCGTGTTGATGAGGGGAACGACATTACTCCGGAATCGATCCAACGCGAGCGATTGAAACTCAAGGATAACCAGCAGTACGTGCGCGGTGTGTTTGCCGGTGGGACTCTGTGCTACCAGGCCCAACAGGTTCTCCGCGACGCTGGACTCTCGGCCCACTCCAATGAACCCCTCGATAAAGACAAACTTCTAGCCGACTCGCTGGTCAGCGTCGGGCACACTCTGGTGGATATGGGCGCCGACGAATTCACAGAAGGCAAACCCCACCCGATGGTCGACTCTACGCAACGAGTGGAACGCATCCTAGCCGAGGCTCTTGACCCAGAAGTGGCGGTGATTCTTCTGGACTGCATCCTGGGTTATGTGGCGTCGGACGACCCTGCCGGGGAGATCGCCTCGGCCATTGCCCAAGCAAAACGAACGGCCAAACAGAGGGCCGATGAGCTAAGCGTGGTGGTATCTGTATGCGGAACTGAGCTAGACCTTCAAGGGCTGGATGGTCAGGTAGCGCTACTGGAAGAAGCGGGAGCGACAGTGTTCAAGTCGGCGCTTCAAGCGGCCCAGTACGCTGTACAGCTCGTTGCCAAAAAGGACTAGATCATGGAATCTAAAACAGCTATCGATAAACTATTGGCCACCCCGGTTGCAGCCATAAACCTGGGAGTGGAAGATTTTGCGGATAACCTGGAATCCCAAGGAGCGTGGGTGGTGCACGTTAACTGGACCCCGCCAGCCGGTGGCGACCCAGAGATAATCGCAATCCTGGACAAGATTCTCTGAACGTTGACTGATTTTTTCTTTTCGTCAGGCCCGCATCGAAGCCAGCGTTTCTAATGTCAGTTTCAACACCCGATACAGAACAGGTTCCGGATGTTCCAAGCCCTCCGCTACAGTAATTTTCGCTGGTTCTGGCTAAACGGCGCCGCTCAAGCCATGGCCCAAGGGATGCAGTTCCTCACCATTGGCATCCTAGCTCTGGACTTCACCGGGTCTTCTTACAAGCTGGGCCTGGTGATTTTTGCCTACGGTTTACCAAATGTGGTCTTCTCGCTGTTGGGCGGCATCATCGCGGACAGGGTCGACCGAATCAGGCTATTGATCACCACCCGCGTTGCCATCGCAGCACTGATCCTAGTTCTTGCCTTCTTGAAGTTCGCCAACCTATTAGAGCTGTGGCACATTTTTGCCGTCGCAGCCCTATTGGGGTTCGTCCAAGCAATCGATATGCCCGCCAGAATGGCGCTGGTCGCCGACTTAGTGCAGCGAAAAGACATGATGAACGCGGTGGCGTTGCACTCCATGATGAACCAATCCGGGCAGATAATCGGACCGGCGCTCGCTGGGGGAATCATCGAACTGGCTGGCATGCGCACAGCACTTTTCGCCAACGCAGGGCTTTACGCAGTGGGCATCATATTTTTGGCAATGATCAAGAAGATGCCGCCAAGATCAGAAGCGCCTCCAGCAACGATACGCAAGGACATCCAAGCAGGGCTGCGCTGCGTTACCTCAACTCCGGTGCTCTACACAGTGATTGGCCTGGCGTTCGCATTCACGTTCTTTGGCATGTCGTACCGGCAAGTGCTGCCAGCGTTCACTGAAGAAGTTCTGAGTGTTGGTGCCGGCGGAACGGGATTACTGTGGTTGGCTGCTGGCCTGGGGTCGCTGCTGGGCAGTTTCATCCTGGCAGCGCTGGGCGATTTCAAGCGCAAGTCCTGGCTGTTAGTCGCGTCGCTGCTGTTCCTCTGCTTGTTCTTGACCTTATTCGCCTGGTCGCGCTGGTACTGGTCATCCTGGGTGATCTTCTTCTTTGTTGGGACATGCAGCACCGGGTTGTTCTGGCCGTTGGTAAACACGCTGGTCCAGCTAAACGTGCCGTCAGAGTTGCGAGGCCGGGTGCTAAGCATATTGCAACTGGCACCCGGGATTCATTTTCTCAGCGCGCTGCCGTTGGCGGTGGCGGGAGATTTGATTAGCTGGCCTATCGCCTTGACCGGGGCCGCAGGAACGACTCTTCTGGTGGCGTTGTGGCTCGGACTCTGGCGGCCATTGCTCCGGCAGTTTGAAGATTAATCACCGCTAAAAACCCGTAACGCTACCAAGATTTCAAAACCGGTAGCACTTCTTTGGCGAACAGTTTCAGACCCCGTTCCGCCACGTCCAGGGGCGTGCCGCCAAATCGGAAGGAAACGTTCAGCTCGAATTCCCCCAGCAGGTCCTTGCGATCTTCAAGTCCGCGCAAAATCTTGTCTGGCGTGCCCCAGCTCGCCGCCTCCATGAAACCTTTGACCGCCCCGTCGTGGCCGGCTGAGCGTGCGATTTCAGCCTTCTGCTGGTATGAGTCGTAACCCTTTACGGTCTGGAAGTGCTCGCCTAGGAATTCGTAGTGGTAGAAATTGCTCTCCACGAATTTACCTTGGTACTGGCGGGCCTCTTCTTCGCACTGCGCGAGGTCTGTTCCGCAGATGACAAAGTCAGTGAGCATCACGTGGGGCGGTTCCGTTTCGTGGAATTCGCGGTGCAACTCTCGGGCCCGTTCCACAGCCGGTAGCCGCATTTCCCAAGGGCGGTCCGCGAACATGATTACGTGTGCGCCCAGTTTGGCTGCTGACACAACAGATTCCTCACTGGAGGCAACGGCGTAGATACGATCGTCAAAGGAGTGTTGGGGTCTTGGCCTGATCTCCGTACGGGGCTGCTTGTAAAATGGGCCGTCTCCTTCCATGAATCCGGTCTTCAGCGCTTCAACGATCATTGGAGCAGCCTCATCAAAACGCCCTCTGGACTCGTCCATACTCAGTCGGAAGGTCTCAAATTCACGCCGGGCCAAGCCGCGCCCGAAGCCCAATCGGAGTCGCCCGTTACTCAGTAGATCCAGGACTGCGGCATTTTCTGCAACCCGCAGTGGGTCGTGCCAGGGCAGAATCACAGCCGCAGTACCCACGTCGATATGGGAATACTTGGCGGCAAAGTGGGTCATCACTTGCAGGTTGTCTGGTACAAACGAATAGTCGTTGAAATGATGTTCGGCCGACCAGAGGCAATCAAAGCCCAGATCAGCGGCAATCTCCCCGAGTCGCAGTTCTTCCTCCCACATCTGACCGTCCGAGCCTTCTTCCCAGCCGTAGCTAGAGAAGATCATCATCATTCCAACGTCCATGGACTTACTCCTTAGTTCTGTATCTGCATTCGGGTTATATCAAATACTAACGGGTTTCATGATACCCAATAAGACTGATTTGTGCGGCCCCGCTCCGGGCGGACCAAATTTGGTAATCTGTTCTAAACGCTTCTGCGCCTCAGGACCCTGAACCATCTAACGTACAAACACTAGAAGAGACCAATGCCAAACCTAGACCTCAACATCGCATTCTGGGATTACGACCGAACTCGGCCTTTGATGGACGGACGGGTGCAATTCGAGGGTATCAACTCGGAGATATCCGTCCTGCGTCCCAGAGAGATTTTCCCACGCATGATCCAGGACCAGGAGTTCCATGTTGCCGAGATGTCCCTGGCTTCTTACGTGATCCTGAAAGCACGAGACCAGTGTCCGTTTGTGGCGATACCAGTGATGCTGTCTAAGATTTTCCGTCATGATTGCATCTACGTACGGCCTGACGCAGACATCAACAAGCCCGCCGACCTGCGAGGCAAGCGGGTGGGGCTGCCGCAATACAATTCCACGGCTGCGGTGTTTATCAAAGGGCTAATTCAACACGAATATGGAGTGGCACCTTCAGAGATAGATTGGTTCATGGGAGGTCAAGATGCTCCCGCCTTCGCTCCCTGGGTTCCCTTAGATCTGCCGAGTAATATCCACCTGGAATTCATACCCAATGACAAGACTCTGGAAAGGATGCTAGAAGTGGCCGAGTTGGACGCGCTTTTTGCCACCTACCTACCACAGACATTTTTGAATGGGTCGCCGAACATCATCCGGCTCTTCCCCAACTTCAAAGAGGTGGAAAAGGACTACTACAAACGAACTGCTATTTTCCCGGTCATGCACACGATTGTGATCAGAGAAGATGTGCTGGCAAAACATCCCTGGGTGGCGGCAAGTCTCCATAAGGGGTTTACTCAAGCCAAGGACTTGGTGATTGAACGGCTGTACGACACCGACGCATTGGCGTTAACGCTTCCGTTCCTAATTGACCACATAGAAGAAACCTGGCGCACGTTTGGCTCTGATTTCTGGTCGTACGATGTGGCGTCTAACCGGCCTGCTCTAGAAGCCGTTGCCCAATACGTGGTGGACCAAGGTCTGGCGCCAAGGGTGGTTGGCATTGATGAGCTATTTCCCCTGGACAAGAGATAAACCGCCGGACAGGGTTTACTCTAGCCTGACTTGACTGCGCTAGGGGTCAGGTTTGGTATGACGTGCTTGCCGAATAACCGCAGAGTCTCCATCACTTCTTCGCTGACCATCTGCCCAATCTGGAACAGGGGCATGATCTCGTCCACGCCCGTGGGTGCGTACTGCTCCACATACTTGAGGCAATCATCCGGGTCGCCAATGCAATAGCGCCCCTCTTTAATCAGATCAAGAGAAGATGTTTCGTCTTTCTTTGATGAGTCCGGTGATGTCGATCGTTGGAAGTGCCATTGATAGTCGGTCGGGACGTTGGTCGGGTCTTGCTCTTGCCAGACCTTAACGTCGCGGAGTTCCTGCTGACGGCGGTACCAATCCAGAATCTCAGCGCCCCGCTCCTGGGTTTTCTTCCCGTTTTCACCGCAGATTGCCAGGGTGCTAATGGAGACCCGGTCCTTGATTACTTTTCCTACGGGTTTAGCGACCTTGATCCCCTCACGGTAGGCTTTAATTAACTGGATGATACGGTCTGGCCCGCCGCCCGACATAGCTAGGCAACCCAAACCCAGTTCGCCGGCCTTCCGGAATGTCTCCTCTCGGCTGCACCCCAACCACATCGGCGGATGCGGAGTTTGGACCGGCTTGGGATGAACTTCCCTGGGCGGTATGTCGAAAAACTTCCCTTGGTAGGAAAACTCGCCTTCCGTCCAGGCCTTAGGGATTATCTCCAGGGCTTCGTCCACCATGCCGGTGGCGTTCTCCAGATCAACCCCAAAGGCCGCCATCTGGTACGGGTAACCGGAACGGCCCACACCCAAATCGACCCGGCCTTTGCTCATGATATCCAGGGTGGCCATCCGAGCGGCTATGTGCAGTGGGTGCTGAACCGGTGGCACAGCAACTGCCACTCCTAGCCTGATGCGGGATGTCCGCTGGCTGATGGCGGCCAAGGTAACGTCCGGAGCACTGGAGTGGGACCACTCCGTGCGAAATTGGTGGTCGGCCATCCAAACGCTCTCGAACCCAAGTTCTTCAGCCAAGATGATTTGGTCCATCATCTCCCAGTAGCGGTCAGAGTCGCTGCTGGCCGTCCAAGGCTTGGGAACCTGTAGCTGGTAAAACATCCCGATCTGCATGTAATTCGTCCCCTAGTTTATTGGCAGGCCAACTGCGAAATAGGCATCGATACAGCTGTCTTAGCTGACGGTTTGTATCTGCCCCGTTTCTGACGACTTTTGAATCGTATCGATAAATCTGTGGAGATCAACTGCCGTATCGAAAGTAGGCAGCCGGTTTTCTCCGGTCCGGATTGCCTCGGCGAACAGGGAGTACATCTGCCCGACGTTGAACGGGTCTCCGCGGGGGAAATCGTCCGGTACATAGTTGAAACGTTCGGGTATGGTCAGGTCCTCCAAGGCTCCGCCAGTCTGTGCGCCTTGCACACGAAGCATCTCACCGCGCTGCGACGATACGCTTCCGGTGGTGATTAGTGTTCCCTCTCGACCGTAGATCTCCATTCTGAAGCCGCTTCCGGCAATGGGGACCGCGCCGACGTGGACCGAAGCCGCTGCGCCGCGCTCCAAAATACCCGAGACCTGAACGTTGTCCGGGGCGGAGGCATCGATAGATTCTTTGGTGTCGGTGACATACATCTTCGGAACCTGGGTTGTGACCATGCACGACACCTTAGAGAAGTTACCCAGCACAAAGCGCAGGGCATCGATGACGTGGCCATTGGCAATTGTCAGAGTGTTTGCGCCTGCGCTGGCATCGAGGTTCCACGTCCGGCTGGAGGGGCGTTCCAGGGTACCGTCACGCATGGTGGTAACGTGGCAAGACAACACCTCACCCACGTAGCCAGAGTCGATCAGTTCTTTGATATAGATCAAAGCTGGGCTGACCCTAGATTGCAGTCCCACCGCTGTCTGCACGCCTTTGGCTTTGGCCAGAGCTGCCAGATCTTGGGCTTCAGCAGTGGTCCGGCCCAACGGCCATTCAGTGTAGACATGTTTCCCGGCTTCGATCGCTGCTTTGGTTGGCTCGTAATGCAACGGCACGCGGACCACCACGGCCACGGCATCAATCTCCGATGACTTCATCATTTCACGGAAATCGTGGAAAGCTAGTTTTGCTCCGAAGTGTTTGCGGGCCTCTTCGGCACTCTCGGGCCGTGAGGTACAAACAGCAGTTAGCTCAACATCCGGGCTGGCCATGAGCGCTGGATAATGTGACTGGACCGACCAATTGGAGCTGATGTTAGCTCCCACAAATCCTAAACGAATCTTATCTGCCATGACTTTGGCTCCTAAATTAGAATCGTTCCACTATAGCCGTAGTCATGGTCCACACTCAACCATCTAGCGCCGAATTGATCGGCAGGTCGACACAGAGGGAAGCGGTAAGTCCCTCCCGCACGTTGGTCGGTATCGGTGCAGGCTTGTTGCCTACGCCTACCCATACCTGCACTGAATGCGATGCGGCAATCAGTGCATCGTCGTTCTCACGCCAAACTCGATATACGAACTGGAAACTGGTGTTGCCCACAGCGTGTGTTGCCGTCCAGATGGACAGCACATCCCCGTAAAAAGAAGGGGCCAGGTAGCGACAAGTATTTTCCGCCAGCGCGAATAGGTTATCGTCCTGGATACCACGCGGCCGCCACAGCCCAAGTCGGGTCAAATGCTCTAAGCGAGACTGGTGGAAATACTCAAAATAGACGGCGTTATTTACGTTGCGGTCGGCATCCATATCTCTGGGTCGTACGACTAGCGGTGTAATCGTGATGTGCGAACAAGGTAATTCTGGCATTGGCCCTCCCTTTGGCGCCCATAATGTAGCATGCTTTCTTGCGAGGAAACCACACCAAGCCTGGCTTTAGAATCAACTTATCCCAAGTGTCCTTCCTAGAAGGAGAACCCACTACCTGCTGGCTAGAAAATATTCCAAACTTATCGCTGCGCTTCATGACTGGGTTGGCTGAAGAAAATGTATTGACATCGCCTAGGCACCAGACCAATTCAATACGGAATAATTTAGTCGGTGATCAGACTAAGAATGACGGTGCCCAAATTCGGAGAGGACACTTAACTCAGCATTGAACTTCAGACTACAATAGTGGGAATTTCAAAGTCCGACGATTGACGCAGGCGATGCGTACCTCAGGAAGTGGAGTAGTTTTGACCGCAGTCCAACAGCGTGTAGTCTCGTCGTGGACGCTTTTTTCATTTGCCGCCGCCGTGTTTTTGGTCAGGGCTTCAATGCTGATGCTTGGCCCCCTATTAGTGGAGTTGGCAACCGATTTCGACACTTCTATTGCTGTAGCGGGACAACTCGCCGCGGCCACTTTCATAACCTGGGGAATAACTGCACCGTTGGTCGGGCCAATTTCAGATACGTACGGAAGGCGACCGGTGCTCTTGATCGGGCTTTTGCTGATGGCCTTGGGTATTTTGGGGTCCGGAGCCGCGTGGAGTTATGGTTCCCTACTGGCCACACGGCTCATCACCGGCGTAGGATCAGCCATGCTTCCCCCGACCATAATGGCGGCGTTGGCCGATACCTTGCCGCCGGAGAAGGTAGGGAAAGCCGTTGGTTTCATCACCGCCTCAAGTTGGGTTGGGGTTGCGTTAGGGCTGCCGGTAATTGCCTTGCTCGGTTATGTGGGCGGTTGGAGGTTGCCTTTTTACATTACCGGTGGTCTGTCGTTGGCACTCTTGGTGCCGCTCTGGCTGCGGCTGCCCTCGGGCCAACGGCGTCTGGGCCAGAGCCTAAATCTCTTCAACCGTTTCAAGGACATAGGCCGTCAATCAGCATCGTGGCACGTGCTCATTGCTAATTCCGCACAGCAGGCAGTACTGATAGGGCTAACGACCTACTTTGCTGCCTACATGATCGAAAGCCACGGTTGGGACGAGGCAAACACAGCTCCAGGTCTTGCCCTGATAGGCCTGGGAGCAGTGATTGGCAGCTTTGCCGGCGGGTCTATTGCGGGCAGGGCTCGCAGGTTGGACTGGCTGGTCGGCATAAACCTTATCGGTGGAGTGGTGGTCGGGGTTCTATTTGCTTTGGACGTGCCCGGTTGGGTAGTCGTTGCGATGGCATTCGTTGCATCAACGTTGGTGTCCGTTTCGATGCCGGTCTTAATGACAATGATAATGCACTTGGCGGGCGAATCTCGAGGTACCGCAGGCGGAATGTTCTCCACCAGCAATCAATTCGGTGGCGTTGTGGGAGCCTCTGCCGGGGGGCTTATGCTGTCACTGGGAGGGTTCCAAGCAGTGGGGTTTTTGTACCTGGTTGCGGCAGTACTGTCCGCCGCCGTGATTGGCTTTATGATGCGTCGGTCGGCTGCGTTCCGGCTAGCAGGCTCCCATACCTAAAAGCTGTAACCAATCATCTGCTTGGAATAATATTTCAATCCTGAGCGCTGTGCTTCATGCCTAAGTTGGTTAAAGAAAATGGCCAGCGATCATCTGGGTAGTATTGATCGCCTATCCATCAACCCCGAGGAGATTCGCCGCTGTCCCTCCAAGAATCTTGATTCGGTCTTCGTCGCTTAGCCCGGTAATCGACATGACGTAGTCGACCGGAGCAGTGTTCCATGGGAAGGGGTAATCGGTCCCAAGGACCACATGATCTATTCCCGCCTCGGCGATGAGGTGACGCATGCCCTCGTCAGTAAACATGATTGAATCGAAATAAAGTTGGCCGCCCCGGATGTATTCGGTCGGCTTCTTCGACGGCAATGACCCGACCCGGTCCGGGAATGTCGTGATTACCGCGTCCGAGCGGTTGGCATACGAAGGCAGGAATCCACCGCCGTGCGAGGCGCAAATCTTAAGCCCTGGAAAGCGGTCGAGTGTTCCTTCGAAGATTAGATGGGATAAGGCTATCGTGGTCTCGAGCGGGTTGCCAATCGTATTCGTCAGGAGACCATTCCCAGACAGCCGGCCACTCGGTTCCAATTCTCGAGTGCCGAGCGGGTGCATGAAGACGAGCACGCCCAAATCTTCGCATTTGGCCCAGAACGGGTGAAACTTTGGGTTGGCAAGTTCCTCGCCGGCGACACTGCCGCCAACGCCAATGCCGCGGAATCCGAAGGTTTTGACCGCCTGCTCGACCTGTTCAACTGCGAGTTCAGGATATTGCAGTGCCGCGGTGCCAAAGGCGACGAACCGATCAGGTTGCGAAGCGCAGAACCCGGCCAGAGCCTCGTTCTGTACCTGGATAAATTCGGCGACCGCATCCCGCTCAGCCCGGTACCAATAGGGATTTATGCTGAGCGCCTGAACATCGACGCCCGTTTGATCCATGTGCGCCAGCCGGTCACTGATATTGGACCACAAGAGGCCCGGCGCCTCTAGTGAGTGATTGATTAGCTGCGCAGCCTCCGGGACGATACAATGCGCATGAATATCCACAGTCTTGACTCGCTTGCCGCTAATGACGACCTCGCGGCGGACTTGCGCACGCACCTGCGCTGAACCGCCTCCCGCACCAGCACTGGCGTCAACACCACAGTCGACGAACGCCAAGTTTAAGCCGGTATTCATGCATCCACTGATAGGCATTTCCCCTCCTCTCATTCCTATGATTGTTGTCAAACATCCTGGAGCATTTTAATCGGCTTGGCGTTTGGCCGGAAATCTATGGGAAACTCAGCGGCAGCGCTCCCATGGCAATTCCTTTCAATCTGACCTAACGATCCTAAATCGGGCGGTCACTCCAAGACACTTCAAGCCTCTATGGAACAATAGTTACACCTTGGATACCGAGCCCTTGCCATTCCTGACAGAATGTGGGCTACTCAAACATATTTCAGGCTTGAGCGCTGTGCTTCAAGACTGGGGCCCTTGAATAAAATACATAGTCATTGTCTGCGCCGCTGGGGAAAGCCGCCACCGCTCTATAAACATTTTTCGAATTAGTCTTGGACCGAAACCTAGTGGAACCGCACCATTCAAACTGCGTAATACGTCGTATCCGTTACTCGATCGATGCCCGTACTCGGCGGTCGGTGAGACCAACGATCAATGGACTGATTACACTCTTAGACTTTACATTGATGCACGACGGTAGCCCACTGGCGAAGGCCCGCTCCATGGCCGGTGACAAGTCTTCTATCACTTCAACCGTTTCTCCGTATCCACCTAGTCCCACAACCATTTTGTCGAAGGGAATATCTCTGAAATCTGTCTTGAAGGATTGCCCGTTCTTGAACAGCCTCATTTGTTGTTGCTTAATCGACCCAAATCCGCGGTTGTTGTCAACAACCACCGTAATCGGCACGTCGTTAGCGAAAGCAGATTCGATGCTAAGTCCTCCTGCCAAGAATGCGCCGTCACCTGATAGCAAGATCACTCTGCTTTCCGGACTATTCATCTTGGCAGTGACCGAGAACGGGACTCCCACTCCCAAGATGCTCAATGGGCCGGGGTGTAACACCCCCCGTAACCTTTTGCCCTCCGCAGCGGCCATGTTGACCGCTATCTCTGCCCAAAAATGGGTGTCGCCGCCGTCAATTACGAGGTAATCGTCCTCGTTTAGAGATTTCATAATCTCACGCGAAATCTTAAGGGGATGCAGAGGACCGTCCCCATCCTCTTCCAGCATCTTATGCATCCCATCTGCCCACTCCTTTCGTCGCTGCCGGTTGGCTTCGATCCAATCAGATCCGATGTTTAGTTGCTCGGCGGTGGCCATGTCACCCAGTGCGGTCAGCACCGCACCTGGGTCACCCAAGATTCGGACATCCGCCACATGGTTGTCGGCTAGTTCTTCGGTGGACCCATTAACACATATCAGTGTGGCGTCCTCTGGAAACAACGGAGGATTCCCAAAGTTCAGCAGATTGTCCAATGGGCAGCCAATCACGAGTATGACGTCGGCCTCGGCCAAAGCAGTTTCTGAAGGAGGATTCAGATGAATATCGACAATCCCCAAAGACACTTCGCTGCCGATATCCAGCACTTTATGATGGTACGGTGCGTTATAGACCGGTATTCCAAGTTGCGATGCCGTGGACTCAAGTTGGGACTCTGCGCCAGACCACCAAGCGCCATTCCCCACGACGATTACCGGTTTCTTCGCATTCCGCATTATGCCTTCAAGTTGGCGCATGTCCCCTGGGTTGGGAGATGGTCGGTGAACCTCACGCCGCGATAACTTAAACGCTCGCTCTCCCTCCTGGTCGTTTGGTTCATAAGACGAGTAAAGAAGATCGACGGGAATGCTTATATGGACCGGACCTGGGTTCCCGTTCACGGCCAGATCGTAGGCTTTATCCACTGCCTCCGCGATACGTTCCCCAGCGGTCACTGATATGGTCGACTTGGTAATCGGTTCGGCTACTCGATTGTGATCAATCTCTTTGAATCCGCCTCTTCCGTCCCGTTTCAATGTGCTGGCACTGGTGATGAAGATCACCGGCGACCGTTGAAAATAGGCTTCAGCCATCGCCGGGACCACATTGGCGAATCCTTCCGGACCGCACAGGCAGACCACGGCTTTGCGGTTCAACCGAGACCAAGCATCTGCCATGTTCCCTGCCACCTGCTCATGGGGGAGATTCACCACAGGAATCTCGTATTCCATTAAACCCTCGAGAACTGTGTTGATAAACCCGCCGCTCAGGGTATAGACCATCTCAATCTGCTTCTCGGAGAGCGCCTTTGCTAGCAGCATCCCGCCCCTAACCTTGGCTGACGACCCTTCTGTGCTCATTGGACTATCACATTGCTCCATTTTTTGATTGCGGGTTTAGGGTCTTGATACTTTAACAAACATCAGAAGAGGTCACTCGTATTGTAGTGAGAGCCATCAACCGAGCGGGCAATTTGCGAAGCAATCGTAGTAGTTGGTGGGTGTATTATCCGTCTGACTATGCGCTGTCCTAATCATCGGGTCCTGGCAGGAGCACAATTGTCATCCGGTTTCAGGCACGCAAAAGAGGAAAATGGTGCCCTAGGTGGGATTCGAACCCACGACCCTCTGTTTAGAAGACAGATGCTCTATCCACTGAGCTACCAGGGCACGCAATGAGGGGAGCCGATTAGCACCAGCTCACCACTATCTTACGAACGGGCTGAGAGGAGTGTCAAGGAGATTTAGTTTACTACTTTGCATTTCTGTTATTGGACGGGGTTATTAGACGGGTACGCCCTGAATCAAGCCTGATCCCTCCTCTACTGATGTTTGCGGTTGGGTCTGTGCTCTGGCAAAATAAATATCTTGAGCATCATGGACGAAAATTTGTGGGTATTTAGACTGTCAGCATGATCAAAAACCAGATTAAGCTGGCAGCTCCAATAGGAAAGTGATGGGTTATGGCAGACGAGTTATTGAACCTGGAATCCAAACCGGTCGCAAAGCAGTTGATTGCAGGTTGGAGACGGCAATGGTCCGACGGTGGTGAGATTTCCGGAGGACTGCCCAGGTATCTAATCAGCAAACTTGGCGCTAAACAGATAGGAGAGATGGGCCCGGAAGTGTCCAAACTCTGCTACCCGTTCCAGGTGCCAGGAACCCATGACACCTACCGCCCCCGGGTTGCCTACAAAGACGGCCTACCAGTGCAACCGATGACTCGGCGCAACCGGTTTTACGACGCTGGAAATGGTCTAATCATATTCTTGGGACAAGAACCTTGGTTTCGTATTGATGTTTACGCTGAAGCTTTCTTCAAGGCTGTTGAGGAGCTGGGCATACCCAAGATTGTCGCCGTGGAAGGCTACAACGGCGCAGCCCCGCCTGAGATGGAACGCAGTGTGAGCTGCATCTATAGCCGAGCCGACATGAAAGAGAACCTTGACAAGTACGGCCTGCGCTACTCAAACTACGGCTCACAGAGTCGAAACGGCCCCACCATTGCCATGGCGTTGGTCACCCTTGCCCATTACGAACACCCCGAATATGAAATGTTGCGGATGGGTGCCATGGCTCCGATGTACCCGTTCTTAACCTCCAACAGTGACCCCGTGGGAATCAACCTGGACCACCGCTCTTTCTACGACATTATGCGGAGGCTAAAGTCGATGTTCGATTTGGACATCGACTTATCCGAATTGTTGTCCCTGGGCGAAGCCGAGTCACAAGAATTGGTGGAGACGCTAGAGAAAATCGCCGAGACCAATCCCACAGCCAAAGACTTGATTGCCCGGGCCAAAGCAGACTTCGCCTTCGTCCCGTTTGAAACGTCCGTGAACATGGACCCAGCTTTAAACCTGGCCTTGGAAGACATTCTCAGAAACGCGCCGGACCAGCCAGACGAATAGAACGCTGCCTAGGAATCGTTGGCGCTGACTATGGCGGTGGCTAGATTAGGCCTTCTGCCAAAGCCGCTTTCTCGATCAATTCCCAGCCGACGTCAGTCCCAGGCACAAAATGGTCGCAGGCCTCGCCTTCAAGAACCGATTTACCTACCGGGTCTGCATCGGTGACGGACAAAAATGCCGCCTCGATTTCCGCAGCCAATTTGGGATCCAAGCTGCTCTGGGAAGTGAAACAACAGTGGCTGTATCCAGGACTGGACCAGAAAATTCGCACTGCGTCACGGTCTAACGAACCGTCTTCAGCCATTGATTCCATGACCTTTTGACTGACTGCACCCGCATCGAATTCTCCGCTGCTGACTCGCTCAACAACGTCACGTTCATCGGACTTGGTCTCAGACTTTCGGTCGTCATAAAAACTACTGGCAGACAGGTCTTTGCGCGGGTTTATCCCTGAGTCCTTCAAGAATGAATACGCCAATAAGCCTGCCTGGACTGAAGACCTGGTCCCGAAGGCAAAGCTCCGGTTTTTTAGGTCTTCGACCGTATCTATTCCTGAGTCGGCCTTGGTTATGAAGTGGGTGGTGAAGTTGATGTCCACGTCCCGCATGACAATGACGCTACAGGCGTCCGCCAGTTGGCGCTTAATCTTCACATAGCTGAGTGGACCGTTCCAGGCCAGGTCAATCTCGCCCTTAACAAACGCCTCAACCATGTTGTCGTATCCAGAATACAGAACCCAATCCAGATCTATTCCCTTCTGCCGAAATAGTTTCTCAAGTCCTTGAAAGACTTCCATATGGGAGACTGTAGCGGTGCCGCCTAACCTGACCATACCGGGCCTCCTGCAAAGTGGTTTGAGAGATGGATTCGGGACTCTTATATTTCCGAGAATTATAGGCCAGTATTTCCGGGCCAGCAATAGCTGTAAGAAGCTTCCAATCGAAACGGGTGTGGCACTAGGCCGCCCTCGAAATTGCCTGGTCTAATATCTCTGCCGCCTGGTCAAGCTGGGCCTCTGTGGTGGTGAACGGGGGCACGAACCGGAAGACTGAACCTTTCCGACGCACGCTGAGGATCAGCCCGTTCTCCAAGCACCAGCGCCCAATGGCCCGACCCTGCTCGAAGGCCGGGTCCCTGGTCAAGCGGTCAGTCACCAACTCGATCCCCTGCAACAGGCCTCGTCCTCTGATGTCTCCGATAATCTCGTGCTTCTGAGCCAGTCTTTCCAAGTGCACTCGCCAGTAGGCGCCAATTCTGATCGCAACATCCGTCAGCATCTCTTCCAAGATGATGTCGATGCTGGCGATGGCAACATTACAGGGCAGTGGGTCGTTAGAGTGGGAGTGCCCCACCACCAATCCCGAGGCTGAGACTTTTTCTTCTATCTCGTCAGTTGTGATAGTGGCGCTGATGGCTACCCCGCCACCAAAATGCTTGGAGATAGTGAAGATATCCGGGACTACTCCTTCATGCTCGAACCCCCACATGGAACCCAGTTTGGCCAGGCCGGTCTGAGCTTCATCAACTATCAACAATGCTCCACGTTCTTCGCACTTACGCTTGAGTTCGCGGAGCCATCCATCTGGCAGGTCAATCACGCCGCCGGCGCTGAACAATGGCTCAGTGATAACAGCAGCTAGCGGGCCGTCAGCCTGGGCGTCCAGCAAGTCAAAGCTAGTATTAAGGCAGGTGTAATCACAACCCCCCCGGTCCTTGCAGTAGGTGCAGCGGTATTCATAGGGCGCCAAGATTGGGTAGTGCCCCGGAGCGTAGGGTCCATAGCCCTCGTGCCAACCAGAGAACGTGACCGCTCTGGTTGAATCGTTCATGCCGTGGAAGCTAACTGCTGGGCTGGCAATCTCATAGCCGCCAGTGTACCGCTTGGCAATCGCCATGGCCGCTTCGTTGGAGTCGCTCCCCGAGGTCAGGAACATGGACCGATCCATGCCTTCCGGAGTTATCTCAGCCAACCGAGCGGCTAGGATGATCTCCCGGTCATTGAACATGCTCATGTGGCTGTGGATCAGGGTCTCGCCGCTCTCTTGTAACGCCTGAATGATCCTGGGATGGTTGTGGCCCAGTGCGCCGCACATCTGGCCCGAGTTGAAATCCAGGTATTCTTTCCCGTTTACATCACGGACCACCGAACCCCGGCCCCAGACCATGATTGGCCCAGTAACGGAGTTGGTATCGATACGGCTGCGGAAACTGTATTTTCGGGCCAGCTCAAGGAGTTCAGCTTCGGTCAACTTCTGTGTCATGGACCCCTCCATTGATAATCAAGTAGTCGGGAAATAATTGGGCCGCCAGGATTTCAATCTCCTGACGATCTAATCACACGTTTACTTTTTAATCGTTCAGAATAACTGCCGTCTACTTCTTGAACTTTGGCATCACTTCTTTGCCGAACCGCTCAAGTTGATCTAGCACCACACTCTGTGGCGTGCCGATCACCGAGCCGACATTGATCTGCTCCAGTCCCGGATAGCGGTTTTGGAGGTCGTCTATCTTATCTGCAACCAACTCAGGCGGACCGCAGAGCCAAGAGCCAGCCTTGACGCCGTCTTCCAATGTGGGAAGACCGGCTGACCTGGCTTTGGAACCTTGGCCTAGGTTTGAGATTTGGTCGTCGGACAATCCGCGGACGAATCCCAGCGGCGCAAACATCTTCATGTTCTCCTCAAAGAACGGACGGGCTTCTTCGATAGCTTTTTCTTCAGTTTCAGCGATATGCATCGAGAATCCAATAGTCAGGTCGGCGCCCAACTCGGTCTCTTGGCCACTTTTGACCAGGGTTTCACGCCATTGCCGAACCACCTGGTCTTGCGCTCCTCCGGCCGCGGCGCCGCCGCCGATGATGCCCTTGATGCCGTGTTTGGCCATGAAATCCATGGCCCGCTGGCTGGCGCTGACCATTGGCTGCCAGGTTTCCACCGGCAGGTTGCGAGGCCGTGGAACCAGTGTTAGTTCTTTTAACGTATAACCACGGTAGGGAACCTCTGGCGGCAGCTTGTAGTGTTTGCCCTCATGGGAGAAGGACTCTTCATTGAAGGCCTTCATCATGATCTCTACCTGTTCTTCAAATATCTCACGGTTGGCGTCATTGTCTGTGAGGGTGCTGGGCACGCCAAAGGTGTCTACTTCCCGGGAGTGATAACCCCGGCCAACGCCAAAGATCACCCGCCCGCCGGTCAAGATATCGGCGGTGGCGTAGTCCTCGGCCAGTCGCAGTGGGTGCCACATGGGGTTGACGTTGAACCCACAGCCAAACTTCAAATTCTTGGTCAGGTGGGCCATATGAACGTACATCATCAGTAGATTGGGGATGCACTCGTAACCTTCATGCTGGAAGTGGTGTTCGGCCGACCAGAATGTGTCGTAACCCAGTTCTTCCATCTTGAGGATGATTGCTTCGGATTTGTCGAACACTCCAGCCAGGGTCGCGTCGGATAGCCTGCGGTCATTGACTGGTGTTGCGTCGAAGCCCATATCATCAAAATCTACGTGTCCGGCGAATAGGCTTCCAAATTTGGTAATCATTTCATACTCCTCGGTCTTTCAATGGTGTGTGACTACGGGTAGCGTGTGACTATGGGGGTATCTTCGCCCATTTTAAGCAGGCACAAATTATTGTCAACTGACGGCAAATTTCAGGTCAAGTTGACCTTTAACCCTGCTTTTGGCCTGTTCTCACACAAAAGTCTCCAAAGAAGGGTCTCCGTCATTTGATAAACTCTTGTTATGTTTATTAACGGGTGCTCCAATATGAAAACTCGCACCCTGGTACGAGCCGCAAATGGCTAGAGTAAACGCGGGCCGTAATATACTGGTTGTAGACGACGAATCAGAGTCGGATATTCTCCGCGCGGTGCGCCGAAGATTGGAAGAAGAGGGATGGACGACAACGGTAATTGAGCCTGAATCCGGCCATTCTCTGGGAGAAGAGTTCGAAGCGGCGACACTATGGTCTATAGAGCAAACCCTTCCTGATGCTGTATTGTTAGATGTCCGGTTTGGTCAGAATCGAGACGACCAATTTAGGGGCCTAAGCATTCTGGGCGAGATTGTGGAGCGGTGGCCCAAACTACCAATCCTGATGTTCACCCAATACGCCCAGGGACCAGACCGCGAGACCGCAGTGAGGGACTCATTAAAATGGGATGCCCCAGTAGACTTCATAGACAAGTTGGCCAGCCCCGACGAGGTTGTCCTACGCCTCCGTAGGCTGATTGGGACCGCACCGGAGTCCATCCCCATCGGCAACCACATATTGGTGGATGTCAGCGCCCGCCTGGTGTATGTCGGCGAGGGAGAAGACCGGGACCCAGCCCTGGAAATTCAGGGAATGAAGTTTGAGATCTTCAGGGAGCTTGCCGTTACCTGGTACCGCAGCCCGGGTGAATTAGTCGCCTTCGCACGCCTGGAACGTTACTCTGAAGGTGAAGACCCGCGGGCCTCTCTACGGGTGAGAATCAGAGAGATTAAAGATGCCATCGGCAAGGCGATGAACACTCGTTTTGGACCGTCAGAACTGATTATTAATATAAGAGATCAAGGATACCGACTAGTGCCACCCAAGTCATGAAGAAATTCATCACACCAATAAAGATTAGCGGAGGAGTGATTGCCCTTGCGGGTGTCATTTTACTTATCCTTGCGCCGTTTCTTGGCAAGAACTTCTTCGACTTGCTCTGGGCGGTCGAACCATTTACCTACCTGGGCGGCATCCTCCTGGTCGTTGGGCTGGGGGTGACGGCGGCCACGTACTCAGGAGCTGAGCGGTTCATCAAAAACTCAGACCATGGGTTGAACGGCCAAAATGGCAAGCATAGTTGGAGCGAGACCACACTGCAGTATTTCCAATTATTTGACCATGACTTGGGACGCCCCCTGCGGAGAATTATTGGAAAAGAGCGGGAACTCAGGGCGGTTATGCAGGCGAATCCGGGCTCGTCAGATGCTGGCGTTATTGAGTTGTTGGACGAAATAGAACGGCAGACGCCAAATTTCAGATTGATGATGTCCAATATCCAAGTGCTGATTCAGTTGGAGTCACCCGCGAGTGACGACGAAGTCCAGCTGGTGGAGCCGAACGAGGTGATTAGGCGCATTGCTGACCGCTACACCCCCGTCGCAGCGGAAGCAGGCAAGGAGATCACTTGGTGGTCTGAGCCGTCTGAACTGGGGCTGGTCTACGCCAACACCAATGCCATTGAGCACATCGTTACCAACCTGGTGGACAACGCAGTACGTTATGCCGGGACTCATGTGGAAGTGAAGCTGACCAAAAACCCAACGCACTTCTTTGTGCGTGTCTGGGATGACGGCCCCGGAATCGGTGCCCAATACGTCCCACACCTGTTCGATCGGGGATGGACGCCCGAAGTGGTGCGGCGAGAAGAAAAATCCAGCTCTGGCCTGGGATTGTTCATCGCCAGAAATTTAGCCAGACAGTCGGGCGGGGACCTGACTGTGGAGAGCGACGACAGCCCAGACGGCGAGCACCACACGACCTTTTTATTGAGCCTTCCATCCAACCTAACCGCCGAGTTAAACGGGGTTCGGTAGCGCCAACATTGCCAGTTAAACAGGCCTGATAACTCGTCCTGTTTGGCCCGATCCAAGTTATCATTATGTAAAACAGTTTGGTTTTATATCTGCTTGGATTATGGGTGATTGAGGGGTTTCAGTTGATTAAGCTATCTAAATTGGTAATCGCGATGGTCTCATTGCTGTTTGTTTTGGCCGCATGTGCGTCTGAAGTTAGCCGAACAACAACACCGCCAACGCCGATTCCACCAACGCCAACGCCAACGGCGACACCTGCGCCAACGGTAACGGCAACGCCCACACCTGCGCCAATGGCCACCCCTCAACAACCCACGCCAACGCCGTTGCCAACCACAACACCGCAACCAACAGCCACTCCCGTCGCAATACCGGATCCACTACCGGAACGGGACAACCGTGAACTACCCCACGTGTTTGTGGGCGGTGTGACCATCGACGGCGCACCAGCTCCAGACGGGACAGAAGTTTCTGTGTGGCTCAAGCAATTCGCCAGTCCATTGGCCACCGCTACTTCGGTGGACGGAGATTACTCGGTTTTGGCGAGCCAGTTCGGCGTTGAATCATTTGGTGGGCGTAGGGTGATCTTCAAGATAAACGGTGAAGATTCCGGCGAGTCTGCTATCTGGGAAAAGGGCGGCGCAACGATTTTAGAAGTATCTTTGAATTAATCAACTTAAACCGTAGCGAATCCGTGAAAAGCCCAGGCTTAATGCCTGGGCTTTTTTGTTACTTGTGCAATAATCGTCTGGACTCACCGACCGGCTGATTCTCAGACTGTGCCGTCAATCGTCTTGACACTCAAAATCGAAAGACATACACTCGATTTACCGGACTGCCTCGGTCCGGTTTTTTTGTGGCCCGGTGGTGTAGCGGTTAACATATCGGCCTGTCACGCCGAAGATCGTGGGTTCGAATCCCATCCGGGTCGCCATTCCTCAGTCTCCCTTCAACTCTCCTGTTAACGCATCCCTTGTCGGCTTGTCTTACCCAGAGTATATTGGCTGTCATCTCACACCTATTTAGGCACGAGGACGACTTTTATGTATGACAAGCCAATGCTCAGTTTGGAACAAGCCCAGGCAGCCATTGCCGCAATGATTGCGGACTACAACAAAGACACCAACCGCAAGAACGTGGACATGGCCGTGGTGGACGATGCTGGCAACTTGCTGGCCTACGCTCGGATGGACCGTTGCCTTAGGCCTACCTTTGCTCTCCGCAAGGCCTATACTGCCGCGATCCGAGGAATGGACACCCTAGCATTCTCCGAAGCTTTGGTTGCCCAAGGTCGGTCCATCGAAGCCTTTGGTGACCCGCAATTGATCGCGATTCCAGGCGGGGTTGTGGTCATGAAAGAGGGCGCAGTGGTCGGCGCCATTGGGGTTGGCGGTCTGCCCAGCGGTATTGACGACCAGTCCATCGCCCAGGCAGGTCTGGCCGCGCTTAGTCTTTAAGCCCTGAAAATCGAATTGCCGGACACTGAAATGAGTGGCCGGCAATTACCTAGGAGATCAACCATGGCTATCGAGAGAAGCAACCCGTCCACCCTTGCTGATATGTCAGGATACAGCCACGTAGTCAAAGATGGCACCACGGTCTACGTGGCCGGTCAGCTATCCCGTAACAGCGCAGGAGAGACCATCGGCGAGGGTGATTTTGAAGCCCAAGCCGTGCAGGCGTTCAAGAACGTCCAAGCGGCGCTGGAGTCAGCCGGCAGCAACATGATCTCCATCTTGAAGATGAACGTCTTCATGACCCACCGAGAGGACATACCAGCATACCGGGAGATCAAGACCCGGTTCATTCCCGACGACGCCCTCCCAGTGAGCACACTAATACTGTGTTCCGGCTTGGCCGACCCGGTTTTTCGCATCGAGGTCGAAGTTATTGGGCGGGTGGCCGAATAGCAGATCTGCCATTCTGAAGTAACTTATTTCTTAAGTTAAAGGGGTAAAGACCATGGCTCCCACGGAAACTTTGGACTACCGCGTTAGCACGGTAGACCACGATATTATTTGCGCGCCAGACACCATCACGGGCATGGCCGCGTCATTGGAAAGCTTGGGCGTTTCACGGGCCCTGGTGGTTTGTGGCCCAACAATTTTGAAGCATTCCAATGTGGTGCAGCGAGTCCAGGAAGCGCTGGGAGACCTGTGCATTGGTCTGTTCTCCGGAGTGGTGCCCCACTCTCCCGTTGAGATGTTGGAAGAGGCAACGGCCATCGCCCGAGAGTTGCAACCGGATGTCCTGGTGGCAGTTGGCGGCGGCAGCACCAGTGACACCTGCAAAGGCATTGCCGTGTTGCTGGCTGAGGGAGGAGAGGTATCGGACTACGAGATCCGATTTGAGCCTCCGAACAAGGTTTTTGTCCCTGAAACACCCCACAAAAAGATTCCCATCATAGCGGTAGCCACAACGCTGGGAGCGGCTGAGTTGAGCCGTGGTGGCGGCGGATTCACCAGCAAAAAGCTGGGTCGCAAGATACTGATTTCTGGCAAGGGAACCACCCCCAGAGTAATCATCATTGACGGCCAGGCGCTGGCCACCACTCCGCTCAGCATCCAGCTGTCCACAGGAATCGGCCAATTCCGTATCGCGGTGGAAAGCCTTTATTCCAAAGACCACCAACCAATTGGTGACGCGTTGGCTTTGCACACCATCAAGATGCTGGTGGAACATCTACCACAGTGTGTTGATCAAAATATCGACAGCTTGCTGCAAGCAAAATCCGCGTCCTGCATGATTATGCTAGCCCGCCCCGGCTTGGGTCTCAATACGGCGATGGCCCACAACATTGGCGGCCTGTACGATGTGCCCCACGGTGAGGCCAACTCAATAATTTTGCCCTACACCATGCGTTTTAACTTGGACGCTTCTGCCGATCGGCAAGTGTTAATCGCCCAGGCCATGGGCATCGATACGTCGAATATGACCAATGAGGACGCTGGCTTGGCGGCCGCCGACGGCGTGTCCCAACTCTGTCAGAAGCTGGGGTTGCCTATGCGCCTTCGTGACGTTGGAGTGCCGGAAGAAGGGCTGGAATTGATCGCTGCCGCAGCGTTGCACGACCGTGGGCTAGCCACCAACCCCAAGCAGATTACCGATGCCGGACCAATCATGTCTGTTCTACGGGATGCCTGGTAGGTGACGGCAAAAGCTTAGGCAGCCCCATCGGCGCAGGCTAAAATAGCCTGCGCTATCTATCAAACCAAACGTAAACCAAAGGAAATTACCAATGAACGTTAACGAAGCCGTTGCTCGTATCTTGAAGCTCGAAGGTGTCGAATGGATATCCTGTTTTCCGTCCAATAACCTGATTGAATCGGCAGCGATGGAAGGGATCCGCACCGTCATGTTCCGGCACGAGCGGGGGGCCATCATGGCCGCCGATGGCTTCAGTCGTATGAACGATCGGGAAAGGTTTGGCGTGGTCATCACCCAGGGTGGCCCCGGCTCAGAGAACTCCATGGGCGGCATCGCCCAGGCGTTTGGCGACAACATCCCAATCCTGTATTTCGCAGGTGGCCCAGCCCTCAACCAGTATGCGGTGCGGCCCAACTTCTCCCCGGTGCGTACCTACGAGTCGGTCTCCAAGTACGGTGAGGTAATCATGCAGGCCGACCAGGTCGCCAGCACCATGCGCCGGGCCTTCCATAACCTACGGAACGGACGCCCAGGCCCGGTCTTGATCGAGATTCCGTCAGACGTTGCCAACCAGGAAGTAGATGAAGGCTCACTGAACTACCAGGCTCCAAAACGGGCTCCCCAGTCACCTGCGGCATCAGACATCATAGACGCCGTTAAACTGCTGCTCAATGCCAAGAAGCCAGTGATCTGGTCTGGCATGGGAGTGCTGATGTCCAAGGCCTCTGAAGAACTCAGGGAATTGGCAGAACTGACCGATATTCCGGTCTACAGCACCATGCCCGGTAAGTCGTCATTTGACGACAGGCATCCATTGGCTTTGGGCGCCGGAAGCAGCGCAACGTCGTTACCCGCCCGCACCTGGGTCCAAGAGTCAGATGTGTTATTCGCAGTTGGTTCCAGCATGACACGAACCGGCTACGGCCAGCCAATCCCCGACGGCAAGGTCATCATTCACAACACTGAGAGCATTGAAGACCTGAACAAAGATTTCTCGGTGGATGTTGGCATCCCTGGTGATGCCAAGCTGACGCTGCTGGCAATGATCGCGGAAGTTAAATCTCAGATTGGCGAGTCCGGTCGCCGAGACCAAACGGCCGTGGCCACCGAGATTGCCAAGCTGAAGGCCCAATGGATGGCCGATTGGAAGGACATTCTAAATTCCGATGAAACTCCAATCAACACCTACCGGGTGATTGGCGAACTGGAGCGCAATTTGGACAAAGAGAACAGCATCGTCACCCACGACGCCGGAGCGCCCAGAGACACAATCATGCCCTTCTACACGTCCACCATGCCCCACAGCTACATCGGTTGGGGCAAGACCACCCACCTCGGTTACGGCATCCCCCTGATGATTGGCGCCAAACTGGCCAACCCCGATAAGTTCTGCTTGAACTTCATGGGCGACGGCGCATTTGGAATGTCTGGCTTGGACATTGAGACATCGGTCAGAGAGGGCGCTCCCATCACCACCGTGGTGTTGAACAACGGCGGCATGGCCACTTATCCGGGCGGTTACCCCGTGGCCAACGAGCTGTTTGGCACGACCCGAATGGGCGGCGATTACGCCAAGCTGGCCGAGGGCATGGGCGCAGTTGGCATCACAGTTACCCGGCCAGGCGAAGTGGCCAATGCCATTAAGCAAGCAATGAAGCTCAACGCAGGGGGCAGGACGGTGCTGCTAGACATCCACACCAACCTGGAGGCCCGCCGGTCCAACTTTGCCTAGAACAGGCTACTGGCCAGGCTACTTTGAGGCGTCGGAGATTTGTTTGGCATAGCGAGCCAAAGACGCTTTGACGCCAGCCAAGGCCGGGATGGATTCTGCATCACAAGTATCCCGCAGTAGGCCGACATCTCATTCATACGTTCAACGAAGAGCTTCCAGGCAGAGGTCTGATGCGGCGCGGAGGTGCCGCCTCGGGTGAATCGGAAGCTTGGCCCGGCGTTCATACCCGGATTGCTTAGGCCTTTGGGAGAGGCGCTGACGCTGCTCCCAAAGGCCTAATTCAATCCATCATCAGATCCATGGAAACGCTGGCCTGCAGGGCCAGTTGCGCCTCTGTTTCCTTGGTGTGCATCATCAATCTGCTAAGAATCTGCATTGTCGCCGCTGGCGCCTTCTCCATCCTCGACGATTCCTTCAATCGCCGCAACTGCTGAGACAAGATAGGTAGCGCGGGAAGTTGGCCTCAAAGAAATAATACTGAACGACGTAGACCTGCAGGTCTTCCAGAGTCAATTCACCGGCTTTCCACGCCTGATAATAGGGGTGGTCCAACAGTGATTTGTTCTCTATCCTTTCGCCCAATCGATTCAATAAACTGTGCTCTACCAAAGGTTCTTCCTGAAAATATATAGAGTGATATTTGGCGCGGCATATTGCGGTGGCGTTGTAGTTAAACCGCCACACAAATAAGGCCGCAAGATACCAACCCAGTGCCTTTATCTCAAGGCGATCTGGGTTGGCATTCT